>VAPM010415785.1_pt1 | contig 14172 bp, 14 predicted proteins | sample 3395091 | NCBI WGS metagenome assembly VAPM01 (sample SAMN08290445, study PRJNA428436) | hydrothermal vent metagenome | isolation source: Deep-sea hydrothermal vent chimney 3 | place: Pacific Ocean: Juan De Fuca Ridge | reverse complement strand
GGTTGGCTTGAAGCTGAACCATGGTTAGAAGTAGAAGTCTGACTTGGTGTTGATGGTTGGCTTGAAGCTGAACCATGGTTAGAAGTAGAAGTCTGACTTGGAGTAGAATTTTGGTTAGTCATTGAATTTTGATTCGAAGACGAATTCTGGTTAGTCATTGAATTTTGGTTTGATGAACTAGGTGCACCCATACTTTGACCTTGGCTAAGGTTATTCGCTAATGGATTATTATGCGAACCAGCAAAAGCGGATGTACTAACAGCTAAAGCAATAACGGATGAGATCAAAACTGATTTTGTTGTATTTTTCATAATTATTTTCCTTTTTATATTATTCTATTAGAATATTCTAATCGGGATTGATTATAGGTGAGTAATATTCCCACACACAGTGATGTAAGACACAAAATAAAACTATTAATGGATTAATTGATCTAGAACAGACAAAATTGCTTCAAAAACCTCCAATTAATCAATATGTTAAGTAATAGCTAATTTATATGTGGTTATTTAAGGGCTGGGTACGAAACACAATGGCTCTAGGAAATGAAACAATATTAGTTTTTTTAAATCTCGATATTGACGCTTTTGCTTGCAACAATAAATGCGACAAACATTTATTGGCTCTACCGAAATGACCGTTATTTTAAAACTGGGTTGTAAAAAATAACGTCTTAACAAGAGACTGAATTCAAAAATTCATTAATGCTCGCTCGTCTAGATTCAGGCTAAATCATTTCCGGAATGCCAGTTTATTTGGAATTTAAATTCGATGCGGTATTGCTTAGTGAAGCACTAAAATACCACTATAAATTTTAATAATAACTCACTAAATTGAACCTTATGCTATGAATTATATCGAATCAAGAATATAAGACAGCAATCACATTTAATGCTATAAAAGCAATAAACTAATTGCTTAAAAAAGATAAATCGGTTTCACTAAACGTTAAATTATCCCACAAGGATATCTCGAAAGTATATTGAAACATCACTAACTTTTATGGATATCAACCACAGGATTAATTACTATAACATTAATTAGAGGTACACCATGATTATTCGAATAACCCATATTCCACTGACTCTTATGCTAGGTTTTGGACTTTTAAATATTAGCGCTACCGTTCAGGCTGCTGCTCCACAACCTGAGATGACAGTTTATAAAAGCCCTACCTGTGGGTGTTGTAAAAAGTGGATTTCGCATTTAGAGAAAAATGGCTTTAAAGTAACAGCGCACGATGTTCAAAGTGTCCAGCCCTATAAAACAAAAAATAAAATCACACCCGAACTTGCTTCGTGCCATACCGCGAAAATAAATGGTTACACTATTGAAGGACATGTTCCTGCAAAAGATATTTTACGCTTATTAAAAGAAAAAGCTAAAGTAAGTGGTTTAGCCGTTCCCGGTATGCCAGTTGGTTCGCCGGGAATGGAAGTGGGCAATCGAAAAGATAATTACGATGTGGTATCTTTTGACGATAAAGGTAAACAAGAAGTATTTTCAAGTTATTAAATTTATTCTCAATAGTTTTGCAAAAAAGGCGTTTTACCTAAAATAGATAAACGCCTTTTTTATTAGCGTTGCAGTTTAAAACCAGGCTCGAAATCCCAAAACTAATTGAGTATCACTCACGGCTGTCCTAGCTGCTCTAGCAAAATCAGCACTATTACCATACCGATGGTTAACGTTAATTCCAATGTAGGGCGCAAACTCTCGTTTAATTTCATAACGCAAACGTAACCCCGTTTGTGAATCGGCTAAACCTGATCCCGTATTTAGCTTGGCATCGTCTTTACTATAAAAGTTAACTTCAATTTCAGGTGTTAAAATTAATTTTTGAGTAAACAAAATTTCATATTCAGCTTGAAGCCGCAAACCTACTTGTCCAGCTTCTGCAATAAATAACGCGGTATCAATTTCGTAAAAATAAGGCGCTAAACCTTGAAAACCAACAACCAACCATTGTTTCTCGGGTTTTGGGTTAATATCACTACGTATACCAAATTGCAAATCCCAAAAGGGTGCAATAGCTCGACTATAAAGCGCTTGAACTTCAAACTCCTCTGTCTCGCTATTAACTTGTTCGGCTTCAACTTTTAACCAAAATTTGTTTAAATCTTTTCCTATCCAAGCTTGGCCTTCTAACACCAATGGATCATTGCCATCGGTCACACGAGTTTCAAGCTGGTTTATCATTACTTTAGTAATAATGGGATCATCTTCCATGCCTCCCGCAAAAATATTAGACGAAAACAACCAGCCGGTTAAGGCGGCATAAAATAAATTTTTCATTTTTTTCTCCTTAACTAACTTCAATTTTTCGAAACATACCCAGCATGTGATACAACAAATGGCAGTGATACGCCCAACCACCCATTGCATCGGCTGTTACCAGATAACTAATTTTCGCGCCCGGTTGCACGATGGCAGTATGCTTACGTGGAATATAATTCGCATCCCCGGTTTCTAAGTCACTCCACATGCCATGCAAATGTATAGGATGATTCATCATGGTATCGTTAATTAAATTAATTCGAACACGTTCACCAAACTTTAATTTTAGCGGTTGTGCATCCGCAAATTTGATGCCATTCATCGACCACATATAACGACTCATATTCCCGGTGAGATGTAAATCAATTTCACGACCAGGTTCACGTGAGTCTGGCGTTTTATAAAGATTGCGTAAATCGGCATAGGTTAATACCCTGCGACCATTATCGCGTAAGCCCGTGCCCGGATCGTCAAGTCGGTATTTTGCAGCATCGGCACGCATATCAACTTGCGGCCCATATTCTGTTTTGGCATGAAGCACTTTATGTTTACTACCGTAACCTGCAACACCAGAACCAATTTTCGGTTTTGACATTGTCGAATGATCCATTCCCGACATTGAACCCATGTCCATGCCCATATCACCGTGTGTTAACAATGGCGCCGGATCCAGACTGGGTACGTCGCTGGTTAATGATGCATCAGGAGTTAAACGCCCCAGCGCATAACCACTGCGATCAATTGCTTGTGAAAAAATGCTATACGCACGTTCGTCGCGGGGCTCAACAATAACATCGTAGGTTTCTGCAACACCGATTCTAATTTCATCAACAGAGACAGGTTGAATGTATTGTCCGTCGGCTGCCACTACCGTCATTTTTAACCCCGGAATCCGCACATCAAAAAAAGTCATAGCAGCTGAATTAATGAATCGTAATAATATCTTTTCACCTTTTTTAAATAATCCTGTCCAAGTGTCCGCGGGAGTATGTCCGTTTGTTAAAAATGTATAGGTATAACCAGTAACATCTGAAATATCGCGATCCGACATTCGCATTTGATTCCACATACCACGTTTAGTCCAGAAGTTATCCCAACCGTCTTGACTGATTTCATTCAACGCTTCACTGATGGTACGTTCACGAAAGTTATAATAATGGCTGAGTTTTTTAAGTTTATAATAGATATCATTTGGATCTTCATCACTCCAATCTGACAGTAACACCACATGCTCTCGATCATAATGATAGGGAGCCGGATTTTTTGGTTCAATGACAATGGCACCATAAGCACCTGTTTGCTCCTGAAAACCCGAATGGCTGTGATACCAATAGGTGCCGTTTTGTATTACCGGGAATTGATAACGATAGGTTTCACCGGGTTTTATGCCACTAAAACCATCGCTGATATTGGGCACACCGTCTTGGCCACTGGGTAAAATAATACCATGCCAGTGAATCGAGGTATCATCTACCATATTGTTGGTTACGTTGAGCGTAATAGTATCACCCTCTTTCCAGTGTAATATTGGTGCCGGCACTGAGCCATTTATTGCCGTAGCATAACGTTCTGCACCGGTAAAATTAACCTTAGTTGGGGAATAATTTAAATCAAAGCGTGAGCCCGTTAAAACATTTGTATCACTAAAGCTTCTTTTCATCGAACCTTTAGATTGGGCATTGGCACTAAAACCAAGGCTAATCATTGCACCACCAACTGCAATTCCCTGCACAAATCGACGACGAGATAATGATATGGGTTGGACACCCGGTAATATAATTTTGTTCATTTCGAACCCCTTAGAATAATCAACAAACCGCTAAACAACAATTAAAGCAAACTATAAATATAAGAACAAAAAAATTGGAGGACGATAAATAGAGGAATTAAAAAAATATTAGTTTGAGTAAATAATTTTCATGCAATTTAAATGTGCTAATTAAAATTCTCAATATTTTTTCATCGCATATTTCAGAGTGTCAATTCATTAATAAGTTCAATCACTCCAACGACAGTAGCATAATAATCTTAATTTGATTTAAATCAACTAGCAACTATTTAGATGTAACTAAATTTTAATATTACAGTCACAGCTAATGAAGCTCAAAATCATTGCAAAACAAAACGGAGATCACACAATGAAAACCTTTAAATCCAAAATAATATTAAGCACGGGTCTGGCACTAATAGCATCCATAAGTTTTGCTGCTCCAAGCGTATACATTCCTTTAGGTTCAGCCAATAAAGTTATAAAAGTAGATGCTGCTACCGATAAAATTACTGCCACATACACCGGAGTTGAAAACCCTCATGGTTTAGTTGCAACTCCCAATGGTGAATATGTTATTACCGGCAGCTTAGTTGAAGCACCCGACACGAAAAAAAGTAAATTATTTTTTATTCACCCCGAACACGGCCATGTTATGTCAACCATTGCGGTAACAGGCTGGACACACCATCAAGCAATTACGCCAAACGGCCGTTATGTCATATCAACCCATGCTTTACGCGGCTCGGTAAGTGTTGTCGACTTAAAAACCAATACCGTTTTTAAGACAATTAAAACCGGCCCAGTACCGAATTTCACATTAATAACAAAAAATGGCAAACGCGCCTTTGTCAGTAACACCGGCAATAATACCATTAGTGAAATTGATTTAACAAATTGGAACGTCATAAGAACGCTAGAATCCGGTCCTGCTCCCGAGCACATGGCTTTCTCTGCTGATCAATCCATCTTGTTTGTCACCAACCCCAAAGTTGGTACCGTATCAGCAGTTGATATCAACTCCGGCAAAGTTGTCAATAACTTTAAAATTGGCAATAGCGTTCACGGTCTGGATATTGGCGACGATGGCAAAACACTGTTTGTTAGCAGTAAAAAAGACAATAAATTAGTTGCCATTGATACCAATAATGGCAAGAAACAAAGCTTGGCATTATCACCTGCTCCTTATCATTTAAATAGCATTCGAGGCACCGGTAAAATATATATTTCCAGCCGTAGCAAACCTCTTATTTGGGTGGTTGATCAAAAAAACTTAACCATAATCAACACCATAAAATTAGCAGGCGGTGAAGCACACCAAATGGCTATTGTTAATTAACCTAGCAATAAACCAAACGGCCAAGGATGGCATGGTTTCATCTGCTTCAATTTCAGTAAACAGGTTTATATCCGCTACTTTATTAAATAATAAATAACCCCAAATTTTAAACATCTATAAAATACCAAATAATTAAGGTAGATTACGACATCAAGAGAGGAAATATAAACAAGGAAAAAAAATGAAAAAAAAGATAATGTCGTTATCGTGCTTGCTAGCTATTACATTTTCAACTTCTGTTTATTCAGACACAACAGCAGAAATTGAAAAGCTTAAAGTTGAAATAGAAAAACTCAAAGTTGAAGTGCAAAAAGCCATCGAGTGGAAAGAACCGAATACCTTGGTGCATTTATCAGGTTATGCTGATGTTGGATTTGTTGACGCTAAAAATGCCAACAATAGCTATAATATAGGCTCATTTTCACCTATTTTTCATTACCAATATCGCGATATCGTCATGCTAGAATCGGAGTTAGAGCTTGAAGTTGAAGCCGATGGCACAACCAAAACCTCTTTAGATTATCTCACTATCGATTTATTTGTTAATGACTACGTAACATTTATTGCTGGAAAATTTCTTAGCCCCATCGGTCAGTTTCGACAAAACTTACACCCATCATGGATAAATAAACTACCATCAGCGCCACCGGGCTTTGGCCATGATGGCGCAGCACCACTGTCGGATATGGGAGTACAACTACGAGGTGGTTTTCCGATTGCCAACGTTCGCAGCAATTATTCAATTTACATCAGCAACGGTCCGGAATTGATAACCGAATATGATGGCGCAAATTTTGAATTAGATGGTATCGTCGCGGAAGGCAAAAATGCCGATATTGATAACAAAAAAGTCATTGGTGGTCGCTTTGGTATATTACCCATCCCGAGTTTAGAAATAGCCATTTCCGCTGCTAGCGGTAAATCAACTGTAACCAGTACCGAAGGTACAACACCACCCGCCTTGGCCAATGAGCAAGCACGTGATTACACCGTCACCGGTCTCGATTTTGCTTGGCAGCTTAACAGTTTTTATCTTCGTGGTGAGTACGTCCACAGTAAAGTAGGGTCAACTAACGTTGGCACATCGGCCTCAGATGGCGCTGAATGGACCACCTGGTATACTCAGGCAGCCTATCAATTTTTTCCAAGTAAAATTGAAACCGTTATTCGCTATACTGATTTTGATAGCGTTGGCCTAGCCAAGGATCAAAAACAATGGGCATTAGGTGTTAATTATTTATTCGCTAATAACGTCATTGGTAAAATAGCCTATGAATTAAATGATGGCACAAAATCTACTATCGCAGACGATGATAGACTGTTATTACAATTAGCGTATGGATTTTAGGAGAGCACAGCATGAAAATTAAAAATAAAATTATCGTACTATTTTTTGCCAGTTTAACAACCCAACTAAGTATTGCTTCTGATTTTCCTGAAAAAGGTGACTTTCAACAAGGAGCAAAACTTTGGGCAGAAAATTGTGGACGCTGTCATAATATTCGTTCAGCCAATGAATTACGTGATGATCAATGGATAACCACTGTTTTTCACATGCGAGTTCGCGCCGGTTTAACCGGACAAGAATCACGCGATGTATTAACTTTTTTACAAGGCTCAAATACCAATATTGTCAATACAGCAATCACAACAAATGCAAGTAACAAGGCCAGCAATTTAACGGGAAAAGAAATCTATACGCAAACCTGCATTGCTTGTCATGGAGCTGATGGTACAGGTGGCTTACCCGGAGTACCTAACTTTACAAACAAAAATGGCCCGTTAGCCAAAGCAGATGATGTTTTAATACAGCACATCACTAAAGGTTTTAGGACTCCCGGTTCTGCGATGGCGATGCCGCCAAAAGGCGGTAACCCAAATTTATCCGCGAGTGATGTTAAAAAATCTTTATTGTATATTAGAAAAACATTTGGCGCTAAATAATAGCAATACCATATTAAACTAACTGTCGGAGTCTTCATGACTTTTTATGTACAAGGTTTGAATAGCCACGAGGTAATGCCTCTTATGCAATTATTTAAGCAGCATACTATTACAAAAACCCATAACATCGTTACTACCGACAACATAAAAGAACATGAAGACCGACAGCAAGATTGGCAATCAGAAACCGCAATAAATTCCTATCAACAAGTGGCTGGTTTAAGACAAAACACGGATGTTCTCATTGCAAACCAAATAATGACATCACCAGTCATCACGCTTAAATCTCAAGATACAATAGCAACTGCATTGTCCTTTTTCAAAAAGCACCAATTACGCCATATCCCCGTTGTTAATAATTCAAATACTGTTCAAGGAATTATCTCTGATCGCGATTTACTCCGTTATTTAAGTGGTATGTCTAAAAATTACAATAAACAAAACACCGCCATCAATTATAAAAATAATTTAAAAACTATAATGAGCAGCAACGTATTAACTGCTAGCGAAGATACTGATGTGCGCTACATAGCTCGTTTAATTGTAGAACAACGTGTTGGTGCAATGCCTATTGTTATCGATGGCACTATAACGGGAATAATATCTCGAAGTGATTTACTCAGTGCCATCATGAAAAACTTTGAACTGGAATTATGGAGCTAATGATCTAGATCATTTTTTTTTGCAATAAAGTGGCACGTAGTTCAAATTTAGTTGTCGTAGTTAATATAACAAATAAAAATTATTAGGCTTATACAATGTCATCCACAAAAAATACAATAGATAACAAACGTCGACGGTTTTTGATTACTTCCACTACCGTGGTTGGCGCTATTGGTACTGGTGTTATTAGCATACCTTTTATTGCTTCAATGTCACCAAGCGCACGAGCACGTTCGGCTGGCGCTCCGGTTATAGTCGATATTAGCAAACTGGCATTTAATCAACAAATTACGGTTGAATGGCGTGGACAACCAGTATGGATTTTACGACGCAGTGAAGACATGATAAAACGTTTAAAGCAAAAGTCATTACTGGATCGATTACGCGACCCAAACTCAACAGTAAAGCAACAACCTGATTATGCAAAAAATGAATTTCGTGCAATAAAATCTGAATATTTAGTGGTTGTTGGCATCTGCACCCATCTTGGCTGTGTCCCAACATTTAGACCTGAGCTAGCACCAGCAGATCTTGGCGTGCAATGGCCTGGCGGCTACTTTTGCCCTTGCCATGGCTCAAAATTTGATTTAGCCGGACGTGTCTTTAAAGGTGTGCCTGCTCCTACTAACTTAGTGATACCACCTTACCATTTTATGTCCGATACAATAATTAAGATAGGTGAAAGTAACATGAAGCAAGTGTAATAAATTGGAGAAAACATTATGGACTATCGAAAAGTAACAGCAATAATCCCAGACTCTTCATTAGCAGCAGTAGAAGAAGCATTATCCGCCATTGGTGTACCCGGTATTACAGTGTCAACAGCCCACGGTTATGGTGAATACCGTAATTTTTATGCTAAAGATAAAATGAACGACTGCACTCGTGTTGAAGTTTTTACCGAAAAAGAACAAGCCCAAAATATTGTTAATGCCATTGCTAGCTCGGTAAGCCACGGCTTGAAGTCTGATGGTGTTATAGCAATATTGCCTGTTGAAGAATTTATCCATATTCGCGACTTTAATGAAATAAATGTAAGCTGATAATATTAATGCATTAACTAGGCCGTCCAACAAACCCAAAACGGCACCGTCATTCCCGCAATCTCTTAGCGGGAATCTCACACGATCCCCTCAAAGCGATACAATAAAAATAACAGCACTGCAATGATGATGATATTTTAAAATGGTTACGTACGTGACACTGGAAAAATATTTTGTCGATAGAATTTATTAAATTGCTGAAATACTTCCGGACATTTTGATTCTAATATTTTAGGCGCTGTAAAAAAATATTCGGTTAAAACAGAAAAAAATTCTGCCGGATCGGTTGCGGCATAACTATTGATATAGCCATGTCCAACTTCATATAATTGCTTGTTTAATTGTTGATAGGCATCGCTCAAAATATCAGTCCATTGCTGACGCTGCATCGAGGCGTGAAGTGGAGGCATTCCATTAGCACTACCCGTTAACATATCCAGCTTATGAGCAAACTCATGCAAGACAACATTGTGACCTTCTCTTGGATATTCAACATCCTGCACCACATCTTTCCACGATAATATCACCGGTCCATGCGACCATGACTCACCACTTAAAATACGATCGGTTTTATGGAGTACACCCGCAGCATCGGTGTATTCGTGCTTAACCTTAAAAACATCAGGGTAAACGATAACCTGCACCCAGCCATTGTAATAATCGAGGCTTAAATTTAATATTAACAAACAAGCTTGTGCTGCAATTAACAGCTTCATATAGTCGGTTAAATCAATATCCCCAGTTGCACTGATGGTTTTTTTGTGTAAAAAAAGTCGCGTTAAATAACGCAACTTAATTTTTTCAGAGGTCGATAAATTTTGTAATACCGGTGTTGATAATATCACTCGTTGCCATAAGGCATCTGGAATTCGTTTAGCGACAAACCACTGTTGATAGTAGGATTTTAAATATTGAAACATTACATTAAGTTATTAACTGCTTATTAATAGCTATACAATATGTCTTTTTGGTTGGATTTCAATAGCAAAGTGTGATGCATTTTTAACAAAAAGATTTTAAATGAACTATTTGCCTAATAATTTATCTGATAATTAGTATTTAACAGTATAAAAATAGTACAAGGTAATATATGCTTATGATATTTCAGCAGACTTATTAATCTCAACTACAGTCAGTAAGAAGTAGTTATTACCAGTAATAATATTTTAAATAGGATAAACAATGATAAAAACTTTAATTATTCTTTTGTTCACAGTGTTAATCGGTGGTTCAGCATTTATTTGGTTTGGAGTATACAACATTGCAGCAAACGATAAGCATTGGGATATTACCAATGAATTAATCGAAATATTTAGAGAGCGCTCTATTGAAGTTCGAGCAGAAGATATTGTAGAACCAAAAAATCTATCCGACCCAACACGTATAATCAAAGCGGCAGCCAATTATCAAGAAATGTGCGCTGCATGTCATCTTGCTCCAGGCGTTAACACCAGTGAATTAAATGATGGCTTATATCCTAAACCACCGGTATTTTCAAAAGCAGCTCACGGCGCACATGACAATAAAGATAATTTTTGGGTTATTAAAAACGGCATAAAATTAACAGGAATGCCCGCTTGGGGTGGCTCACACACCGATGATGAAATTTGGTCGTTAGTGGCTTTTATTAATGGATTAAATGAAATGTCAGCCGCTGATTACAAAAAATTTACCGCTGTCAAATCAGGTACTCACGGCCATACTGGCGGGCATTAATAGTATTCATCGAGTCATTTAACTAAAATTAAGCAACTACGTTAAATGACTCGTGAACATCAAACAAAATTATTCTACAGTTTCAACTCCTGACACTTTATTACTACCAAACATTAAATGAATGAAGGGTTGCTCCATACCATTAGGTAAAATAAAACCTGTTGGTACAGGTGATCGCTCAGGTCCGTTAGCAGTAAAAATTTCGTTTGGCATTAATAAATGCGTTTGTAGCTTACTACAATCAACACCATCATCAAAAACCAATTTATAGTCTGCATCACGTACCGAACAGGTAGTCATTAAATGTACTACGCGATTATTGGCAACTTCAACGCCATTAACTTCTAATGTACCTACCCCCCAAAACGCAACATAGGTAAAAGCCGTTGGCATTAATTTTGTACCTATACCGGTCATACCGTGCTGTAAAAAATTAGTTCCAACACCACCCATAATTGGATGCTGTAAACCAATCGGAATAACTTTGTCCACCATTAATTTATAATTATTCAAACCATCAGGACTAGTGAATGTCGTACTAAACTTTACTTCATCTTCGGATAATGGATGATCATATATCGTCTTATCTTTTAATTTTAATTCATATTCACCACTGCTAGGTTTATAGTTATCTGAAAACGGCGTTGGCATCGCAGTCATCGTCCACGCACTAGCATCGGCATTTTTTAATCTCATGGCGAGCGGTACACCAACATCAGGTTCAAAACCCAATGGTTTTTCAGGTGTCCCAAATAATTTAGGATCAAGCTTTCGTTGTCCCGGTAGAATCCAACGTACATCACCGCCACCTTCCATCTCAACTTCAACGCTGCCACCTGCTAGCGTTGCAGGATTATGTTTAATAACAGTTGCATCTGAAGCCGCGATACTTGCTTGACTATATAAGCTAAGCACAGTAACAGCTATTATTGACTGAATAGAAATGGAACATTTATTTTTATAATTATCCAACATTTTATTTCCTCCTTATTATTAAAGTAGTTATTTGACACTATTGATTATATTAAGTTTCAATAAACAGCTTATTCCGATAAACTAATATTATTTGTTCATTTATGTAAAATAAATTGACTAAAAATGTTAAGCTTTAGTTTCATCATTGAGCTTAAAAAAATTGATTAATGTTATAAATTAAATTAATTTATACTCATAGCACATTAACTGTTGAAACCGGAGAACCAAGTGAAAAAAATTATTATTGTCGGCAATGGGTTTGCATCTTTATTTTTAATTCAATATTTTTTATTTATGCCGATCTTCCCATTCTTTGCGTTTTTCACTCGGCGTATTTATTCTAAATACGACATTACTTTAATCGGTAATGGTATGTTCACCTACTTTCCATCCATTCCCGAATTTATCACCGGCAAAAAAACTCGAAAAAATGTACTCATCGATATAAAACCCTTTTTAAAACGACGTAATATTCGTTTTATCAATAGCATCGTCACCGACATTCAAGATGGTGGACGAACAGTCATAACCAAAGATGGCAGTTATCAAAATGACGCATTGTTTCTTGGAATTGGGCCAGCATTTTTAGAGGAAGATATTCCCGGCACCAAAGAATATACTTTTTCACCCTGCCTTGGTCCGGACAATATGGATCAATACATGGAAAAATTGACCGCATTAAGTTCAGGAGTTTTATATATAGGATATAAAATTAATAAACAGGATGGTTTCGTAGCAGGACGTGCAGGACAAATTTATGAATGCGCGTGTTTACTTGATTTCATGTTAAAAGAAAAAGGCATTCGCGATAAATTTGAAATTCATTTTTTCTCTTCCAATATTCAAAAAGGCGAAACCGGTGCCATCACCGATAGATTAGCCGAACGAGGCATCATATTAGATTATGGTTACGAGCCTGCCGAGTTTGTTGCCGGCGGATTAAAAGATGAAGACGGCAGCATTCGAAAAGCAGATCTGGTGCTTTACTCTCCCGGCATCACCGGTGCTAAATGGTTACAACAAACGTGTATTCCCGTTTCCCCTGGTGGCCATATTGATGCAAATAAGTTTGGCCAAGTTAAAGGTTTAACCAATGTATACTCCGCGGGCGATTGTGCTAGTCATGAAAACCCACCACCATGGGTACCTCATCAAGCGCACATGGCACAACTACGTGCACAAACTGTAGCTAAAAATCTTAAAGCATCATTACAAAATAACCAAGCTAGTGATACTTACCGTTATGAATTATCGTGTATTTTAAATATGGAAAACGATGCCATGTGGATGCACATGTCCAGTGATAACAAACCACCATTTTGGAACATATTTCCAAGGCGTTCTAAAAAATTAGTTGCTGTTAAAAATACATTCGAAAAATTATATTTATTCTACCTTAAATATATGTAATATTTTATTGTTGACGGATGGTAGGCGTTTCAAAGCCCCATCCGCAACCTCTAAATAGAGACAAAAAAATTCAAATTATAGGGCACCAAAGCACTATTAAGCTGTCCAACTATACGTATTGAAAATAAATTTAATTCCCCAGAATACCTTAGTGGTGAGACTATGATACGTGCAATAAAATTTAACACCTTACTTTTGTCTATTTTAATCACATCACTAACCATTAATGCTGCCCAAACAGCAGAAATAACAAAATCAGGTGAAAGCCAACATTTACTCTATAATAAAGATGTATTATTACAAGACTTTAGTGGCAAAAACCGCAGCATAGAAGAATACACTGGCAAAGGAAAATGGTTACTGGTTATGATATGGGCATCGAGTTGCCACATCTGTAATGCCGAAATAAAAAATTATATCGAACTCAATAATAAACATAAAAACAAAGACTTAACAGTGTTAGGCATTTCAGTTGACGGCTGGCAATATAAAGCCGATGCACTTGAGTTCATTCGTAAGCACAAAGTCAATTTTACAAACTTAATTGCAGCCCCAGTCGTGATTGACCATTTTTACGAATTGCAAACGGGGAAAAATTTAGTTGGAACACCATCATTTCTACTTTATGCGCCATCCGGTGAATTAAAAGCAGAACAGTCTGGTGCTGTTCCAACAACATTAATTGAAGAATTCATCAGCAAAAACTCGAATAAGACTCAATAAAATAAGGAGGATTCGCGTTTTAATGCAATTCATAGTAGTTTTGCTTGTCTGATCCAGATTAATTAGTAAATCATTATTTGACACGAAAACCACCTCCTATTGTCATAAATTATGTGTATAAGTAAAATAATAAAAGTGAGAATAAAATGAAAAAAGATCCTGTATGCGGCATGGACGTTGATGAACAAAGCCAACATCAATTTAATTATAACAATAACGATTATCATTTCTGTAGTGAACATTGCTTACATAAATTCGAAGAACAGCCGCAACAGTATCTCGACATAAAAGATCCTGTCTGTGGTATGGTCGTT
>VAPM010372778.1_pt1 | contig 14187 bp, 9 predicted proteins | sample 3395091 | NCBI WGS metagenome assembly VAPM01 (sample SAMN08290445, study PRJNA428436) | hydrothermal vent metagenome | isolation source: Deep-sea hydrothermal vent chimney 3 | place: Pacific Ocean: Juan De Fuca Ridge | reverse complement strand
TTTTTCTTCTTTAAAAATTCCTTTACAAATTGTGGCAACAAATTTATCAACTGGTCAGGCCTTTGTTTTTGATCATGGAAATTTAGCCCAAGCTGTACGCGCTAGTATTTCCGTTCCTCTCATCTTTAAACCTTTTTCTTATCAAGGTAAATTATTGATTGATGGCGGTTTGTCTAACCCTGTTCCAGGTGATTTAGTTAGGAAGATGGGTGCCGATTTAGTTATTGGTGTTAATTTATATCATCAAAAAGAATTTAAAGCTGGTCGGGTAATGATGTCTAATATTTTTAGAAGAGCGGAAAGAATAATTCTTTATAATTTAGCGCAAGCCTCCCTTCAAAATTGTGATGTAGTTATTAATCCTGATATTTCTCGTTATACTGGTAAAAGTGGTTTTATTAAATATTTTACCAAAGAAGCTGCTGACCAGATTATTTTAATTGGTGAACAAGCTACTGATAAAATGATGCCAATTATTAAAGCTAAATTAAAAACATAATTTTTATGAAATATAAATTATACACTACCTCACAAAGTGCCTGGGAGGGAATGTTTCGGGCGATGGCTCGTGCCCAGCAGACAATTTATTTGGAGATGTATATTTTTTTAGATGATACTCAGCGGACTCATAACTTTTTAAAATTATTAAAAGATCAAGCCCGAGCGGGACGAGAAATAATTGTTATTGCTGATTCTTTTGGGAGCTCCGCTTTACATCGAAAAACTATTAAAGAAATGCGTGCTGTTGGAATTGAATTTATTTATTTTAGTCATTGGTTTCGCCATACCCATCGTAAAATTTTGATTATTGACCAACGAGTCGCTTTTATTGGTGGTGTTAATATTGAGGAAAAGACTCGGAGTTGGCGAGATTTACAAATTAAACTTCAGGGAAAAATTATTAGTCCGCTCTTAAAATCTTTTGCTTATAGCTATGAAATGGCTGGTGGACAGAAAGAATCAATCTTAAAATTTAGTCGTAAACCAGTGGTTCAAAAGATTAAATCCTGGATAATCGACAATTTTGCGACGACCTCTAAGGCCTATTATCTTAATAATTATTATAAGAAAAAAATAATTGAAGCTCAACATTCTATTATTATTGTTACCCCTTATTTATTACCACCACGCTGGCTAATTGCTCTCTTAGATAATGCCTGTCGTCGAGGAGTTAAAGTAGAAATTTTAATTCCCAACGATACTGATGTTAAACCATTAAATAAAGTGAATTATTTGAATGCTTGTCATCTCACTGACCTGGGAATTAAATTTTATTTAATGCCCACCATGAACCACGCTAAAATTATGTTAATTGATGGCTTAGAAGGTGTGCTCGGTTCACAAAATATGGATGTTTTATCCTTTAATTGGAATATTGAATTAGGGATGTTTTTCCGACAAAAGAATTTAGTCCATGATTTGTTAAAAATTATTGAACGCTGGAAATCAGAAGCAATTGTCACGGAAATCTTTAATCGGAAAATTAAAATTACTGATCGTTTCCTAATGTTTATTCTAAAAATATTTTATACTATTTTTTAACGGGTTGAAGATAATCAATTAGCCTACTTTATCATTAGAAAATCTAGAGCCTCTAAGGCTTGTTTTTTTATAACTTTTCCGCTATAATACGGGAAATGTTTAATCGCTTTTAATTACTAAGCTTTTTCTTTGAGCTTTAATTTTTTTTATTTTTATGCACAATCCTGACCGGACTATTAAAATTAGAGGAGCGAAAACTCATAATTTAAAAAATATCGATTTAGATCTTCCCCGTAATCAATTAATTGTGATTACTGGTTTATCGGGTTCGGGCAAGTCGTCTTTAGCTTTTGATACAATTTTTGCTGAAGGGCAGCGCCGTTACCTTGAATCTCTATCTTCCTATGCCCAACAATTTGTTGGTTTGCTGGATCGAGCGGAAGTAGATTTAATTGAGGGACTCTCACCAGCTATTTCTATTGACCAACGAACTATGGGTCATAATCCTCGATCGACCGTGGGGACTATTACAAAAATTTATGATTATTTAAGATTATTATATGCCCGTTCTGGAACAGCTTATTGCTTAGATTGTCAGCAAGCCTTTAAAAAACAAGTTCGTGAAAAAAAGATTATTAAAACTAAAAACAATAAAAAAAGTTCTACTTCTAAATTAGAAAAAATTTTAGTTTGCCCCCACTGCTCAGCAACTCGTTCTACTCTAGAACCACGTGATTTTTCTTTTAATTCCGCACATGGAGCTTGTTCAACTTGTGGAGGACTAGGGACTAAATTAGAGATAGATCCGCGTTTAATCTTTAATTCTAGACTTAGTATTCTGGAGGGAGCGATTAAAGCTCTTCCTCGACTTAATCAAACTAGTAGTTTATTCCTAGAGTTAGAAGACTTAGCTACTCGTCATAGTTTTAATTTAAATTCAGCTATTAAAGACTTAAGTTTAGAGCAACAGAACTTTATACTAACTGGGGATAATCAGTTTTCTGGTTTGGTAACTTATTTGGATAATAAATATCAAGAAACCAAATCTAGTTTTGTTAAACAAGAGCTAGAAAAAGTAATGCACGTTTCTCTTTGCTCTTCTTGCCAGGGGGCACGCTTACAGGATAGCTCTTTGGCAGTAAAAATTAACAAGATTTCTATTAGTGATTTAAGTAATAAAAATGTTAAGGAATTACTTCAATTGTTTAATAACTGGTTAAAGAAACTTTCCCCAGAAAGTGCGATGGGAAAAATTCGGGAACCAATAATTAAAGAAATAATTAAAAATTTAAAATTTTTAGTTAATGTTGGTCTAGATTATTTAACCCTTAATCGTAGTGTTACTACTTTATCCGGAGGAGAAGTCCAGCGAATTCGTTTAGCTTCACAGGTGGGATCAACCCTGAGTGGAGTCTTGTATGTTTTAGACGAACCCTCAATTGGTTTACATCAACGTGATAATGATCGCTTAATTAAGATTTTAAAAAAACTACGAGATAATGGTAATACGGTTATTGTTGTGGAACATGATGCGACGATGATGTTGGCCGCTGATTATTTAGTAGATATTGGTTTAGGAGCTGGAGAACTTGGTGGTCGGGTTTTATTTGCCGGACAGCCTTTGGATATTAAAAATTGTCAAGAGTCTTTAACTAGTGCTTATTTATTTGGCAGAAAAAAAATTGCTGAAAAAGATAGTTATCGTCTGGGTAATGGTCAGTTTTTAGAAATTCTGGGAGCCCGAGAACATAATTTGAAAAACATTGATGTTCAAATTCCTTTAGGGGAACTGATTGCTCTCACCGGTGTTTCTGGTTCGGGGAAATCTACTCTTTTGAATGACATTTTAGTTAAAGCTTTAAATCGTCAATTCTATCATAGTAAAGATGAGCCGGGGCTTTACCGAGAATTAAAAGGCTTAGAATATATTAATAAAGTTATCAATATTGATCAATCGCCGATTGGGCGGACTCCTCGTTCTAATCCGGCAACTTATACTGGTCTTTTTACTTATATTCGTGATTTATTTGCACAAACCCCTGAAGCTAAATTACATGGTCTAACTGCTGGACATTTTTCTTTTAATGTTATTGGTGGTCGTTGTGAGAATTGCGCTGGTGAAGGGGCGGTTAAAGTTGAAATGCAATTTTTAACTGATGTTTATTTAACTTGTGAAGTTTGTGGCGGACAAAAATTTCAGCCAAAAATTCTCGATGTTTTGTATCATGGTAAAAATATTTATGAAATTTTAGAAATGACGGTGGGGGAGGCAAAAGATTTTTTTAGTGATCAACCCCCTCTGAGCCAAAAATTAAAAACTCTTGATGAAGTGGGACTAAGTTATATTAAGTTGGGGCAAAGTGCAACTACTTTTTCTGGCGGTGAAGCTCAACGCATTAAATTAGCAACGGAGTTATCTCGGCGAGCAACTGGTAAAACGCTTTATATTCTTGATGAACCTACAACTGGTTTACACTTTGCGGATATTGAACGTTTACTAAAAGTTCTTAATATTTTAGTTGATCAAGGAAATACTGTTTTAATCATTGAACACAATCTGGATCTTATTAAATCTGTTGATTGGGTGATTGATCTTGGACCAGAAGGGGGAGAAGCTGGTGGATATTTAATTACCGCTGGGACTCCACGAGCAGTCGCGCAAGTAAAACGTAGTTATACTGGGCAATACTTAAAGAAAATTTTATAGCTAAATTAAAACCCCTTAAGCAGGGGTTTTTAATAGTAATAATTTTATTTGAGAATAGCTAGAATTTTTAATTCTAGTTTTTTATTATCAGTATTTAAAGTGGCAAAACTAGCTTGGTATCCACTTCCTGCTAAATTCCCAGGATTAGCGATTATAGTATTTTTATTTTTTTTTAAAGTTGGACGATGAGTATGTCCGTAAAAAATAAAATCTAAGTCATTTTTTTTAGCTTTTAAGATTAAATTTATTTTTTCTAGTTGATGACAAAAGCCAATATTCAGATTAGCTATTTTTATAATTCCAATTTCTTGGTAATAGCCGATGTTTTTATATCTTTGAAGCTCAGAATTAGAATAAATTTCGGCATTACCATTAGTTATAAAAATTTGACCAGAGAATTCACTGGCCAAATAGTCTATAGTTTCGATAGTCGTAGCGTCACCACAAAAAATAATTTTTTCTATTTTATTATTTTGACACCAATTTAAACATTTTTTTAAATTAGGAAGATTATCATGAATGTCTGAAACAATGACAATTAACATAGAAAATTTCTAATTTTATTCTTTATTTCGTAACTTTATTTCATAACTCATTACTTCTAATTTCCGAAGGTGATTCCTAGCTTGGTCATATTTAGTCCGAAGATAGCCAGTAAAGTCAAAGTCTACTAGCTGGGCCATAATTTCATTGGCAATTTTTTTTATTTTAGCAACGGCTGTAAAATCCCCTTGAGCCGCTTGATTAGTGGCAAAACGTACAAGTTCACCAATCATGTCGCACAAGCCCCCTAGATAAGCCTCATAATTTAAAGATAATTCTTTAACTTTTAAGATCTTTTTATTTTTAATTATGGAATAAAAAGTTTTTCCTTCTAAATATTCTTCGGCAGCGGCACGATAAGCACCTTCTCGTTGAAGACGATTTTGACCAAACTCTTTTTCTAATTTTTTAAAATTCTTCTCTATGGTAATAAATTTTTCTTCAGCAATTTTATAATCTTGACGTTGTAAAGCAAAAATAGTTTTTTTAGCTTCAAATAGGATTTGATTAGAAATATTGATAATTTGGTGTCTTTCCGATTCGTTTCGTTGATAATCTTGTCGGAGATTATTTAAAAATTTAGCATTAATCATAGAAAAATTTATTTTTATAATGTTAAGAGCGAATTATTTTTTTAATTTAATTATTAACTGTTTTATTCAATAACTCGGAAAACTTCATCAATAGTGGTTTCTCCGCGAAGAGCTTTGAGAATTCCATCTTGGAGCATAGTAACCATTCCTTCTTCCACGGCGGCAGTTTCAATATCAAAATCGGTAATATTTTCAGTCTGAATTAATTTTCTAATTTGCGGAGTCATCGGGATTGTTTCATATAATCCCAAGCGCCCCTTATAGCCAATTTGCCCACACTTCGTACAACCTGTCCCTTGATAAAATGTTAGTTTTTCGGGGATTTTTATCTGAGGATTTTTAATACTAGCCAGAATATCTTTTACCCGTTGTAAGTTTTCTGGGCTAAGCTCTACAGTCGTTTTACAATTTGAACAAATACGCCGAACTAAGCGTTGACCAACGGTAAATTCAATAGCGTTAGCTAAGGTTTGACGATCTAAGCCCAAACCAACAAAACGAGAAATTGCGCCCGCAGCACTATTAGCATGAATGGTAGATAAAACTAAATGGCCAGTTAAAGAGGCTTCAATGGCAATTTTTGCTGTTTCACTATCACGGATTTCTCCAATCATCATAATGTTTGGATTCTGACGGAGAAGAGAACGCATTGCTGAAGAAAAAGTATAACCATGTTCTTCATCAATTTGAGTTTGCATTACTCCTGGAAGTTCATATTCTATTGGATCTTCAATGGTGATAATTTTAACATCGGGTTTGTTTAGCTGATTTAAAATACTGTAAAGGGTTGTAGTTTTACCCGAGCCAGTTGGTCCAGTGGTAACAATAATTCCGCTAGTTTTTTTCATGGCGAGATGCAAAGTTTTCAGAGCCACCGAATCTATTCCTAGTTTATTCATATCTAAATTAGTTGCCGAAGATGAGAGAAGGCGAATAACAATTGTTTCTCCGTAACCACCAGCAATAATTGATAACCGACAATCTACTTTATTGTCTGGCAGATAAATTACAAAACGTCCATCAAAAGTAGCTTGTTTAATATTCGTCGCTTCGCCAGCCAAAATTTTTATTTTTGATAATAATGGAAGATAAGTTGTTTTTGGTAAACTGAGAATATCATGCAAAATCCCATCAATCCGAAAACGTATTTTAACTTCTTTTGCAGTAGGTTCAATATGAATATCCCCCGCTTCGCTCACCACTCCCAGAGACAAAACTAAATTCAGTAATTCATCGCTCGGAGTTTTTTGAGCAGCAGCAGCTATTTTAGTAATATCAGTGCTTAAGGTTTTAGCTAATTCAAGTTGAGGAGCGGTAACTTTGAGCCCACGACCAATAGTTTGTGAAATAACGATATCATATAAATTATTGATATAATCAAAATCACCGATGACACGATAAACTTCTTCTAAAGAAGTTATACCATCTAAAGCTTTTAAAATTCCATCTTGGAGCATGGTAATCATCCCGTCTTCAATCGCTTGCTGTAATATTTTAAAGGAAGGTGCTTTATCAATAGTTAGCTGTTTGATTTTATCATCCATTGTGAAAATTTCATAAATACCAATTCGTCCATGATAGCCAGTAAAATTACAGAATTCGCATCCCGCCCCAGCTTTGTATATTTGTGGTAGCTTAGTGGGAATCTCAATTTTTGCTTTTGGCGAAATAACCGCTAAAATCTTATTAATTTGTTCTTGTTCTTCATCAATTAAAGAATGTTTTTCTCGGCAATGGTTACAAAGTTTACGAACTAAGCGCTGACCAATAACAACATTAATTGAGGGTACTAGGAAATATGGCTTGACCCCCATATCAACTAAACGGGGAATTGTGCCCGCGGCATCATTCGTGTGTAAAGTAGAAAGAACTAAATGTCCAGTTAAAGACGCTTGGACTGATATTTCAGCAGTTTCTAAATCACGAATTTCGCCGACCATAATAATATTTGGATCTTGCCTTAAGATAGAGCGTAAGCCATCTGAAAAGTTATAACCTTGCTTTTCGTTTATTTGACTTTGATTAATACCGCTTAATTCATATTCTATTGGATCTTCTAAAGTAATTATTTTAGTTTCCGGTTGGTTTAATCTATTGAGAATAGCGTAGAGAGTGGTAGTTTTTCCAGAGCCAGTGGGTCCGACAGTTAAAATCAAACCATTGGGTTTAGAAATTTCTTTGGTGAGAATTGGCAATATTTCTGATCGAACTCCTAATTTTTCAAATTCTAAACTAGCCGTGGAAGAGTCTAGAAGACGCATGACCACGCTTTCTCCATAGGCAGTTGGTAAAAAAGAGCAACGGACGTCAATCTTTTTATCTTGCAAATAAATCGTATAGCGCCCGTCTTGGGGCTTATTAGAAATATTAATTTTAACTCGAGCCAGAATTTTTAAACGGGAGATAATCTTATGCCATTTTTGGAGGCTAATTAATGCCGCTTCCTGTAAAACACCATCAATCCTAATTCTAACAACTACCCCCTTTTCTTCAGCTTCAATATGAATATCACTTCCTTTAACCTTGAGAGCAGTGGCCAACATTAAAGTAATAATATCAGAGACATTAACTTTATTAATTTTATCATTCAGACTCTTATAGTTCTCAATATCAGCTTCAAATTTTTTCAAAGTCTCTTGATTTATTTCTACTCCACTTTCATATTTTTTGACCTTCGGTAAAGCTTGATAAGCTTCCCAGGCAATATCTAAACTAACTTGGGAAATTAAATATAAACGTGTGTTAGCGAAATATTGTTTGGCTAAATTATCCACCTCTTCTTGAATTTTTGCACTAGGGTTTAAACAAGCAAAACGAATATTTTTTCCATCATAGTAAAAACAAATAAAATTTAATTCCCGAGCACGGTCTTCTTGGACTAAAACTAAGGCCTCGGGACTAATCGGAAAGCCACTAAGATTAACATAACCCAAGCCAGCTTGTTGAGCTGCTTGTTGAGTTTGTTTTTCTATTTCTTTAATCTTAATTTCCGATTGCTTTTTAGCAAAACGACCGGTAACACTTTCGTCGTCATCGGTCGGATTAATTAAGTTTTCAATTGATGAGAAATCACTCATATTTATCACTAGCAATTATTTTAACGCTTAAAAATCCTTTCCAATTTAGCTACTACCCCCGGGTTCTTTAGTTGTAGAAATAAATTGGTCCAGGTAGTAATTTGGAAAGCGGTGAGCACAGCGCCACAAGCTACTACTATTAAGAAGGCGAAGAAAATTACTAAGAATATTAACCAGTTTAGACTTAGAATTATTCCTAATAAGAACAGTGGTACCAAGAAAACTCCTAAAAAGACTAAAATTACTGCACTAGCCAGAAAATCAATAATAAATAAGATTATTCCCGTTTCTAGACTGACCAACCAATTATTAATAAAGAGAATCACTCCTTGCTCAAAAGATTTAACAAAGGAATAATTATCTAACACTCGATAAGCAATAGCATAATTAATCATTAAAGATAAACTAATTGAAACTGGAACAAAAATAACAAATAATATTGTATAACTAATGGCCAAGATGGTTGTATTTTCAATCACTAACAGCAGAAGTGGTAAGCTAACGATGAAAAAGATAGTAGCACTTAGTACTTTGATAGCCAGATTTAAAGATAAAACAGACCAAAAATGTTTATTGCCCGCGATTAAACTTTGACGAACACTTAAATAAGAATCCTTCTTTTTATTTTTTAATATTTTTTTAACATCATTAATCAAGCCCGCCTGGGTGGTGATTGCTAACCAAATAAGAACGATGAGAATAATTATTACTACCAACAAAACGGATAAGACATTAAGAAGAACCAAAAAATTATTATGAAGCAAATTTCCTAATCCGAAGAAAAAATTTCTAGCTAAGTTAGTAATTGCTAAAACTGTTGTTAATTTATAATAAGAGCCATTGATTAAACCCTGGTTCATATTTTGGCTAAGAATTTGATAGCCCCAGGCGCCACTGCCTCCAACTAAAGAAGCAAACAAACCCAGAAACCACAAATATTTATTTTTCCAAGTTATTTTCCAAGACTCGGTTAATAATGATCGATAAGAAAACATATAGTTATCACTTTTTATTAATTTTTATTATTTAATTTATTGAAAAATCTGTTAAAGTCTGATAATATTATAGCATAAATTTTTAATTAGCACCAAATATTTATATGTCTAAAATAATCACTGATAAAAAACGAATTACCGAATTATTAACTCGCGGAGTGGAAAAAATTTATCCGAGTTATGAAGCTTTAGAAAAAAAACTGTTAAGCGGTGAACGTTTACGTTTATATTGTGGTTATGATCCTAGTGCCCCCGCTCTTCATGTTGGAAATGCTATTTCGATTAATAAATTAGGGCAGTTTCAAGCTCTGGGGCATGAAGTTATTTTTTTGATTGGTGATTTTACAGGATTAATTGGTGATCCTACTGATAAAAAGGCGGCTCGAGTAAAGTTAAGCAAAGAAGAGGTTTTACATAATGCTCGAAATTATCAACAGCAAGCTTCTGCTTATTTAAAATTTAGCGGTGATAATCCCGCTCAGGTTCGTTATAATAGTGAGTGGAACGGCAAATTAACCTTTTCAGATTTAATTGAACTGGCTAGTAATTTTACTGTTCAAAGAATGATTCAGCGTGATATGTTTCAAAAAAGACTAGCAGACGAAAAGCCAATTTATTTGCATGAATTCTTATATCCCCTCACACAGGCTTATGATAGTGTAGCCCTGGATGTTGATTTAGAGATTGGTGGCAACGATCAAATGTTTAACATGATGTGTGGACGTGATTTATTAAAAACTTTGAAGAACAAAGAAAAATTTGTTTTAACTATGAAATTATTAACTGATGGTGATGGTCATAAAATGGGTAAGAGCGAAGGGAATGTTGTTTTTTTAGATGAAACTCCTGATAATATTTATGGTCAAATTATGTCTTGGCCGGATGGGGCAATTACTTCGGCCTTAGAATTATGTACCAATTTACCTTTTGCTGAAGTGCTAGAAATGAAACAGAAATTAATATCTTCTACGGTTAACCCTCGTGATTTAAAAATGAAATTAGCCCATGAGATTACTAGGATTAATCGTGGCGAACAAGCTGCCCAAGAAGCTCAAGAAAATTTTATTAATACTGTCCAAAAAAAGGAATTACCGACTGAAATTAAGTCTTGGCAGGCCGATCAAGATCAATATCTTCTCAGTGATTTATTATTTCTCTCAGGCTTAACGCGTTCTAAAACAGAGGCCCGACGCTTAATTGAACAAGGGGCAATTAAATTTTGGACAACTAATAATTCTTCTACTATTCGTGATATCAAAAAAATAATTATAGTAAAATCCGAATTAATTATTTCTCGTGGAAAGTTACATTTTATAAAAATAATTCCAAGTTCTAAAAAATAGTTATTTAGAATTATGATGTTTTAAAATATTTATGGTGTTCTTATCTGAGTTAAAATCAAAAATTATTCAAACCTTAGAATTAGAAACAGAACTGGCTGCTTTTTCTTATCCGCCACAAAGCAATTTAGGAGATCTTAGTTTGTCTTGTTTCGCTCTCGCTAAAATTCGTCATCAATCTCCTGAAAAAATTGCTCAAGAATTGTTAGTTAAAATTAAAAATAATTTAGAATTGAAAAAATATTTTTCAACTATCAAGACGGTGGGACCTTATTTAAATTTTTTCATTTCTTCGGAGTATTTAGCGACTAGACTGATTAAAACAATTCAGCGTGAGAAAAATGATTATGGAACTAGCCCGACTGGTCAAAATCAACGAGTAATGATTGAATATTCTAATGGTAATACACACAAAGAATATCATGTTGGACATTTGCGTAATATTTCTTATGGCGATGCCATCAGTCATTTATTAACAGCAAGTGGTTATCAAGTTTTACCAGTCTCTTATATTAATGATTTTGGAATTCATGTCGCGAAAACAATCTGGAATTGGCAACGGCATCCAGTTTATAATGAACGACCAGAACCGAAAGGTTATTTATTGGGACGTTGTTATGCTCAAGCTAGCCAGCTTTTAAAAGATAATCCATCAGGCAAGTTAGAGGTTACCGCGCTCATGAAGGAAATTGAAAGTCGTCAAGGAAAAAATTATCAGTTCTGGCAGGCTTCGCGTCAATGGAGCATTGATTATTTTAATGCCATTTATCAAGAATTAAATATCAAATTTGCGCATATTTTTTATGAAAGTGAGGTAGTGAACGAAGGCTTAAAAATTGTTAAAAATTTACTTGCTCAAGGAATATTAAAAAAAAGTCAGGGAGCAATCATTGCTGATTTAGAGCAATATGATTTAGGCGTTTTGCCAGTAATTAGAACCGATGGAACAGCTTTATATGTTGTGGCAGATTTAGCTTTGGCTTCGGAAAAATTCCAAAAATATAATCTTAAGCAATCAATTTATATTGTTGACGTTCGTCAGAGCCTTTATTTTAAACAATTGTTTAAGATTTTAGAATTAATGGGCTATCATAAAAAACTTTTACATCTTACTTACGATTTTGTTACTTTACCGAGCGGCATGATGTCTTCCCGGTCTGGTAATATTATTACTTATCAAGAGTTAAAAGATAAAATTTCCGCTCAACTACTTTTAGAAACGAAACAGCGTCATGCTGGCTGGAACCCGGCGAAGATTACAAAGGTTGTTAATAATCTAACTTTAGCTACCATTAAATTTGAGATGTTGAAAGTTAATGCTCATAAGATTATTACTTTTGATATTACAGAATCAACTAAATTTGACGGTTACACCGCTTGTTATATTCAATATACTTATGCTCGCTGGCGAAGTGTTCTCCGTAAAAGTGTTTGGACTGATTTGTTAATTAAAACTGATTATCAAAAGTTAACAGCGAAACAGGAAAAACTTTTGTTGCTGAAGATGGCGAAATATCCAGAAATTATTAGTGAGGCGGCACAAAAATATAATCCTAGTGCACTCACTAAATATTTATTTGAATTAGCCCAACTAAGTAATGATTATTATCATGAAGTTAATATTCTTAAGTCTTCTCCGGTGATTAAAAAAGTGCGTTTAATTTTAGTCCGGACCATCACTCAAGTTTTAGTTAATGGTCTAGATATTTTAGGAATAAAAGTTTTAGAAAAAATGTAAATAATATTTATGAAAAAAACAACTCATCAGCATTCTTTAGAACAACTTGTTTCCCTTTGCAAACGGCGGGGATTTGTTTTTCCTTCATCAGAAATTTATTCTGGCTTGACGGCAGTTTATGACTTCGGTCCTTATGGAGTGGAATTACTTAATAATATTAAGGCCTATTGGTGGAAAAGTATGACCCAATTGCGTGATGATATTATTGGTTTAGATTCGGCTATTTTTATGAGTCCAAAAGTTTGGGAGGCTTCTGGCCATGTCAAGAATTTTTCAGACCCCCTGACTGAATGTAAAAAGTGTCATACTCGTCTCCGTTTAGATTCTTTATTAGAGGAAGCCGGTATTACTGCGGATGAAAAAATGAGCGAAGAAGAAATTAATCAAATTTTTACGGATAATAAAGAAAAAATAAAATGTCCGGTTTGTGGCGCTCAAGATCTAACACCCGGAAAAAAGTTTAATTTATTGGTGCATTCTAATTTGGGAAATTTTACTAGTGACTGGACTAAAGACCCAACTTATTTGCGTGGTGAAACTTGCCAAGGAATTTATGTTAATTTTAAAAATGTTTTAGATTCGACACGAATGAAAATTCCTTTTGGTATTGCCCAGATTGGTAAAGCTTTTCGGAATGAAATTACTGCTCGACAATTTATTTTTCGCACTCGAGAATTTGAGCAGATGGAAATGCAGTATTTTGTAAAACCTGGAGATGATCATCAATATTATGAAGAATGGAAAAAAATTCGTTGGCAATTCTATTTAGATTTAGGAATTAGTCCAGATAATTTAAGATGGTTCAAGCATCAAAATCTCGCTTTTTATGCTCAAGAAGCATACGACATTGAATACCGTTTTCCTTTTGGTTTTAAAGAGGTGGAAGGCTTGCATGCTCGCGGTGATTATGATTTAACTCAGCATAGTAAGTTTTCTGGGCAAGATTTAAGTTATCTGGATCCCTTAACTAATCAAAAATTTATTCCTCATGTTGTTGAAACCTCGGCGGGAGCGGGACGCATATTTTTAGCTGTTCTAAATGAAGCCTATCAAGAAGAAGAACTAGAGAAAGGCTCCAGATTGGTTTTAAAATTAAATCCTCAATTAGCGCCAATTAAAATCGCCGTTTTTCCACTATTAAGAAATAAACCAGAACTAGTGAAAAAGGCGCGCGAAGTATATGATCTTTTAAAATTAAATTGGCGTTGTGAATTTGATGATAATGGAAATATTGGGAAACGCTATCGTCGCCAAGATGAGATTGGTACTCCTTATTGCGTGACGATTGACTTTGATTCTTTAGAAAAAGCTTGCGTTACTGTTCGTCATCGTGATACAATGAAACAAGAGATAATCGAGATTGTTAAATTGTTAGATTTTTTTTCAAAAAAGAATTTGAAATAATTTTCGACAATCTCATTAATTAGAAAAAATAAAAAATTTCTCACCTTCGGAATCAGGTGAGAATTTTTTTATAAAAAATTGGTAAAAACTATTGCTACTTATTTTACTTAGTTATATACTAAGAGTAGAAAATATTTTTTAAAATTCATCGTGGAAATCAGACAAAAAATGAAAAATAAAAAGCGAATTTCGATGTTTTCCAAGCTTGGAGTGGAGAAAATAAGCTCGACAGCATGCCAAGGGTTTTGAAAGAGCAAAAGCAGAATTCTAATATTTATAAAGTCGAGTGCAAAAATAGAAACGAGGAT
>VAPM010118256.1_pt1 | contig 14188 bp, 10 predicted proteins | sample 3395091 | NCBI WGS metagenome assembly VAPM01 (sample SAMN08290445, study PRJNA428436) | hydrothermal vent metagenome | isolation source: Deep-sea hydrothermal vent chimney 3 | place: Pacific Ocean: Juan De Fuca Ridge | reverse complement strand
CCGGTTCTATCCATTTTATTAACAAAGGCTAATCGGGGCACCCCATATTTATTAGCTTGCCGCCAAACGGTTTCAGATTGAGGTTCTACCCCACCCACAGCACAAAATACGGCACACGCACCATCTAGCACACGCAGTGAGCGTTCCACTTCAATCGTAAAATCAACGTGGCCAGGCGTATCAATAATATTGATACGATGCTGCTGAAACTGTTCTGCCATACCACTCCAGAAGCAGGTTGTAGCAGCAGAGGTAATGGTAATGCCTCGCTCCTGTTCCTGCTCCATCCAATCCATGGTTGCAGCACCGTCATGCACCTCACCCATTCTGTGAGAGACCCCGGTGTAATACAGAATGCGCTCGGTTGTTGTTGTTTTCCCAGCATCAATATGCGCCATGATGCCGATATTACGGTAGTGCTCTAGTGGTGTTTTGCGTGCCACCGATAAAACCTCAAAACCTTAAACGCACAACAAAAAATTGACCACTAACAACACATTACCACCGATAATGTGCAAACGCCTTATTTGCTTCTGCCATTTTATGCGTATCTTCACGCTTTTTAACGGCTGTACCACGCTTTTCGGCAGCTTCAGAAAGCTCGCTTGCCAAACGCAATGGCATTGATTTTTCACCGCGCTTACGTGCGGCATCAACTATCCAACGCATAGCCAAGGTATTACGACGCTCTGCGCGCACTTCAACTGGAACCTGATAGGTTGCCCCTCCCACACGCCGAGACTTTACTTCGACCATTGGACGAACATTTTCTAAGGCTTTTTGAAACATCTCCAGAGGATCTTGCTTGGATCGCTCTTCCATTTTTGCAAACGCGCCGTAAACAATCCGCTCCGCTATCGATTTTTTCCCACTTTCCATAATGATATTCATGAAACGCGCTACGGTCTGATCACCAAACTTGGGATCGGGTAACACTGGCCGCTTAGCGACTACTCGCCTTCTTGACATAATTTACTACCTGACAATTCAATTTTTAAACCGACTACGACAAAATTACTGCCACAAGCTTAATTTTTAGGCCGCTTAGCACCGTATTTAGAACGACCTTGGCGACGCGACGCAACACCTGAAGCATCCAGGCTGCCGCGCACCGTGTGGTAACGCACACCCGGCAAATCTTTTACCCGGCCACCACGAATCAATATCACCGAATGCTCTTGCAAGTTATGGCCTTCGCCTCCGATATAAGAAGTTACTTCCATACCGTTTGTTAACCGTACACGAGCCACTTTACGCAGTGCTGAGTTCGGCTTTTTCGGCGTCGTCGTGTACACACGAACACAAACCCCTCGCTTCTGTGGACAGGCATCTAAAGCCGGCACATTGCTTTTAACTTTTTGCCGAACTCGAGGTTTGCGAACCAGCTGATTAATTGTTGCCATTAAATACTCCTACCCAAAATGAAATCAAACATCAGCTAATACCCGAAACCCAAACTTACTTTATTTATTTAAATTCAGTGAATTATAAAGACGAAACGCTCATTCACAGATTAGACAGCCCAAGGTTTTAAATTGAACCCACTGTCTAGAGCCGCAAGATTGTAGTGCGGTTGCTATGCTTGTGTCAAGCACTAAGTTGACAATATCTATAACTCTTAGAAACTTAAGACGCGGCTTTTTGTACCGCGCCTTTTTTACCTACTCCAGCTCTACATTTAACGCCTTACTTAATGCAGCCTCAACATCTTCGCTTGTTGGCGCAACAGGCGCTGACTTAACCCCACCACCCGCTTTAGCTTCTGCTCTAGCCATTCGTTGGCGATGACGCTCTGCATGGTAAGCCAACCCCGTCCCTGCCGGAATCAAACGACCCACAATGACATTTTCCTTCAATCCACGCAAATCATCCGCTTTACCATTAACCGCAGCTTCGGTTAACACTCGCGTTGTTTCCTGAAATGATGCAGCTGAAATAAACGATTCTGTTGCTAACGATGCTTTTGTGATACCCAGCAACACAGGATCATATTTCGCTAGGGTTTTACTCTCATCTTCAGCAGCAATTCGTTCATTTTCCTCAATAACACGTGGCCACTCTACTTGCTCACCACGAAGGAACCGGGTATCACCCGCATCGGTTATTTCAACTTTACGTAACATTTGTCGAACTATGGATTCGATATGCTTATCATTGATTTTAACTCCTTGTAAACGATAAACATCCTGAACCTCGTTGACAATATAGTTGGCCAAGGCACTCACCCCAAGCAAACGCAGAATATCATGGGGAACCGGCGCGCCATCGGCAATAATCTCACCTTTTTCTACATGCTCACCTTCAAAAACAGTGACATGCCGCCACTTAGGAATCAGCTCTTCATAACGTTCTTCTTTGCCTGTAATCACCAAACGCCGCTTACCTTTAGTTTCCTTGCCAAAACTAACCGTACCCGTTATTTCCGCAAGAATAGCAGGATCCTTGGGCTTTCTTGCCTCAAATAAGTCAGCAACCCGAGGAAGGCCACCCGTAATATCACGAGTCTTCGAACTTTCTTGAGGAATACGTGCAACCACGTCCCCAACCCCGACTTCATCGCCATCATCAAAAGTCACTATGGCCCCAGAAGGTAAATAATAAACTGCCGGAATATCCGTACCCGCCAAGAAAAGATCATGACCTTCATCGTCAACTAACTTGACCATAGGCCGTAAATCTTTACCTGCCGATCCTCGTTGCTTTGGATCAGTCACCACCAAACTACTCAAGCCGGTTGTTTCATCCGTATGATGCTGAACCGTGATACCATCAACAAAATCCCCATATCTCAAGCTACCCGCTACTTCAGTCACAACGGGATGCGTGTGCGGATCCCAGTTTGCAACAACCTGCCCTCCTTCCGTGGCATCACCATCACTCACGGTCAAAACCGCACCATAAGGGATTTTGTAACGTTCCCGCTCACAGCTAAATTCATCAATCACTGTCAACTCACCCGAACGCGACACCGCAACATTGTTCCCGTCGTTATTTCGCACCAGCTTGATATTGTGCAATTTTATCTTACCACCCAGCTTCAACTGCACATTATTTGCTGCAGCAGAACGTGAAGCCGCACCGCCAATATGGAAAGTACGCATCGTTAACTGAGTCCCTGGCTCACCAATAGATTGCGCAGCAATAACTCCTACCGCCTCACCAATATTAACCAAGTGCCCTCGCGCTAAATCACGCCCATAACAAGTGGAGCAAATACCTTGACGCGTATCGCAAGAAATGGGCGAACGTACTTTGACATGACCCACGCTCATTTCTTCCAGCTTATCAACCCACGCCTCATCCAATAACGTGCCTGCTTTTACCGCAATTTTTGAGGCATCGGCGGGCAGAGGAACATCAACAGCAACAACTCGACCCAGCACGCGTTCCCGCAAAGGCTCAACAACGTCTCCACCTTCAATAAGCGGCATCATGTCCAGACCTTCGTCTGTACCACAATCTACTTCGGTAACAACCATATCTTGTGCAACATCAACCAGGCGTCGAGTTAAATAGCCTGAATTAGCCGTCTTCAGCGCCGTATCCGCCAAACCTTTCCGTGCACCATGCGTCGAAATAAAATACTGGAGTACATTTAAGCCTTCGCGAAAGTTTGCCGTAATCGGTGTTTCAATAATGGATCCATCTGGCTTCGCCATCAAACCCCGCATCCCAGCAAGCTGTCTGATTTGCGCAGCACTACCCCGAGCTCCGGAATCAGCCATCATATAGATTGAGTTGAATGACGCTTGCTCAACCTCCTTACCCTTCGCGTCGATGACGGTCTCGGTTCCTAACATATCCATCATCGCCCGCGCGACCTGATCATTGGTATGCGACCAGATATCAATGACTTTATTATAGCGCTCACCATTCGTCACCAAACCGGAGGTGTATTGAGACTCAATTTCCTTAACCTGCGCTTCTGCAGCGGCAATGATCGTCACCTTTTCATCTGGCACAACCATGTCGTCTACGCCAATAGATACGCCCGAACGGGTGGCATAAGCAAAACCTGTGTACATCAGCTGATCCGCAAAAACAACACTGTCTTTTAAACCTAACTGTCGATAACACGCATTAATCAAATGAGAAATCGCTTTTTTAGTCATCGCTTGATTGACCAGCTCAAACGACATCCCTTTTGGCAAAACTTCAGACAACAAGGCCCGACCTACCGTGGTATCCGCGATTCTACGCAGCTCTTTTTTCTCGCCATTTTCTTCGATCAATTCGGTAATACGAACTTTAACTTTAGCCTGAATATCAACAATGCCCGCATCCAGAGCACGATGCACTTCCGCTATGTCAGTAAAAATTTTACCTTCACCCTTTGCATTGACTCTCTCTCTGGTCATGAAATACAAACCTAATACCACATCCTGAGAGGGTACAATAATAGGCTCACCATTGGCTGGCGATAACACATTATTTGTCGACATCATCAATGATCTCGCTTCCAACTGTGCTTCTATCGACAAGGGCACATGGACTGCCATTTGATCACCATCAAAGTCTGCATTGAATGCAGTACAAACCAAAGGATGCAGATTAATAGCTTTACCTTCAATCAACACCGGCTCAAACGCTTGAATACCCAAACGATGAAGTGTAGGCGCCCGGTTTAATAGCACCGGATGCTCTCGAATAACCTCTTCGAGAATATCCCAAACCTCAGGCCCCTCTCGCTCCACCAGCTTTTTCGCGGCTTTAATCGTTGTCGCTAAGCCACGCAACTCTAATTTACTAAAGATGAAGGGTTTAAATAGCTCTAAAGCCATTTTTTTCGGTAACCCGCATTGATGTAATTTTAACGTCGGCCCCACTACAATCACCGAACGACCCGAATAATCGACACGCTTGCCTAGCAAGTTTTGACGAAAACGCCCCTGCTTACCTTTTATCATATCTGCCAGCGATTTCAGAGGACGTTTGTTTGAGCCCGTAATCGCTTTACCACGACGCCCGTTATCCAATAACGCATCTACCGATTCTTGCAACATTCGCTTTTCATTGCGTACGATGATGTCTGGCGCATTTAAATCCAATAACCGCTTAAGACGGTTATTTCGATTAATCACTCGACGATATAAGTCGTTCAAATCAGACGTTGCAAAACGTCCCCCATCGAGCGGCACTAACGGTCGTAATTCGGGCGGCAATACAGGTAATACGGTTAGAATCATCCATATGGGTTTATTACCCGAATCAACAAACGCCTCCATTAATTTAAGGCGCTTGGTGTACTTTTTGATTTTTGTTTCCGAACCCGTATTGGGAATTTCTTCACGAATTTTTGCAATTTCGACTTTGAGATCAAGCGACTTTAAAAGATGCAATACCGCTTCAGCACCCATGCGCGCATCAAATTCATCACCATATTCTTCAATTGAATCGAGATATTGCTCATCAGACAACAATTGCCCCCGCTCCAGCTGCGTCATGCCTGGATCAATCACGACAAAAGCTTCAAAATAGAGTACACGTTCGATATCACGCAAAGTCATATCCAGCAACAGCCCCATACGAGACGGAAGCGACTTCAAGAACCAGATATGTGCACAAGGGCTAGCCAGCTCGATATGCCCCATACGCTCACGACGCACCTTAGCCATAGTGACTTCTACGCCACATTTTTCACAAATCACGCCTCGATGTTTCAGACGTTTATATTTGCCACACAGGCACTCGTAATCTTTTACTGGGCCAAAAATTTTCGCACAAAACAAACCATCCCGTTCGGGCTTGAAAGTACGATAGTTAATCGTTTCCGGTTTTTTGACTTCGCCAAATGACCAGGAACGAATCTTTTCTGGAGATGCTAAACCAATACGGATTGCATCAAAATCCTCAACTTGCCCTTGCTGTTTTAACAGATTTAGTAGGTCTTTCAACAGTGTTTCTCCTATCTATCAAATACAATCAGTCGTTTTCTAACTCAATATCTATCCCCAAAGAACGAATTTCTTTGAGTAAAACATTAAACGACTCTGGCATACCGGCATCCATACGGTGATCACCATCTACAATATTTTTATACATTTTGGTTCGACCGCTCACGTCATCCGATTTAACCGTTAACATTTCCTGCAAGGTATAAGCAGCACCATAAGCCTCTAACGCCCAAACTTCCATTTCACCAAAGCGCTGACCGCCAAACTGGGCTTTACCGCCTAACGGTTGTTGTGTAACCAAACTATAAGGACCCGTCGAACGAGCATGCATTTTGTCATCAACCAAGTGATTCAGTTTTAACATATACATGTACCCCACCGTCACCGGTCGTGCAAACGTATTACCTGTTCTACCATCAATGAGTGTTGTTTGACCCGATTCGGGCAAGCCAGCCAATCTAAGCAGCCCCTTTATTTCACTTTCTGCTGCACCATCAAAAACGGGGGTTGCGGTAGGGACGCCCTGCTTGAGATTACTGCATAACTCAACAATCTCACTATCGGTAAACGAATCTAAATCTTCTTTTTTACCACCCGATTGGTTATACACTTTATCCAAAAAACCACGGAGATCACCTGTCGGTTTTTTATCTTCTAACATCCCCCCTATCTTCAAACCCAATGCCTTAGCCGCCCAACCCAGATGAGTTTCAAGAACCTGGCCGACATTCATTCGGGACGGCACACCCAGTGGATTCAAGACAACATCAACGGGTGTACCATCTTCCATGAAAGGCATATCTTCCATAGGCGCAATACGCGAGATCACCCCTTTATTACCATGTCGCCCCGCCATCTTGTCACCAGGTTGAATGCGTCGTTTCACAGCCAGATAGACTTTAACCATTTTAAGCACGCCCGGCGCCAGATCATCACCTGAGGTCAGTTTGCGTTTTTTCTCTTCAAAATATTTATCTGAATCGACACGGTGTTGAGTCAAATTTTCACCTAACTGTTCCAACTGCGTCGTTACTTTTTCGCTTTGTACACGAATCTCAAACCAACTATTGCGTTCCAATGTATCGAGATATGCCTTGGTAATGGCATCGCCATCATTGAGACCATTGGGACCGCGACTCGCGACGTTACCGATAAGCAGCTTTTCAACACGATGGTAAACGTCGTCTTCCAATATGCGCAATTGATCACTCAAATCTTTTTTGATAGAGATCAATCCCGCTTCTTCGATAGCCAAAGCACGCTGATCTTTTTCAACACCATCGCGAGTAAATACTTGAACATCGATGACTGTCCCGACAGTACCGGTTGATACACGTAAAGAAGTATCTTTAACATCCGAGGCTTTTTCACCAAAAATAGCCCGCAATAGTTTTTCTTCTGGAGTCAGCTGTGTTTCGCCTTTTGGCGTCACTTTACCGACTAAAATATCACCTGTTTTGACTTCAGCGCCAATATAGATAATGCCAGAATCATCTAACTGGGATAAGGCACCTTCACCTACATTCGGAATATCACCTGTGATTTCTTCAGAACCCAGCTTGGTATCTCGTGCAACTGAAGTCAGCTCTTCGATATGAATCGTTGTAAAACGATCTTCTTTGACCACTCGCTCTGAAATCAGTATTGAGTCTTCGAAATTGTAACCATGCCAGGGCATAAAGGCGACCAGCATATTTTGCCCCAAGGCCAACTCACCCAAATCGGTCGAGGGACCATCAGCCAGAACATCACCACGCGACACTTTGTCACCTATTTTCACTAAGGGACGTTGATTGATACAAGTGTTTTGATTAGAACGCGTATATTTAGTCAAGTTGCTGATATCAACCCCAGACTCACCTGCAACAGTTTCTTCATCATCAACTCGAACGACGATACGACTCGCATCCACAGAATCGACAACACCACTGCGTTTTGCTATAACAGTCACACCTGAATCAATAGCAACACTACGTTCCATGCCGGTACCCACAAGTGGTTTTTCAGCACGTAAAGTCGGCACAGCCTGGCGCTGCATGTTTGACCCCATCAATGCACGATTAGCATCATCATGCTCTAAAAATGGAATCAGGGATGCCGCCACCGAAACAATCTGTTTGGGCGAAACATCCATATACTCCACTTTATCAGGCGAAGACAACATAAATCCGTTTTGATAGCGCGAAGAAACCAACTCATCTAACAAATTACCCTCTTCGTTTAACGTCGCATTCGCCTGAGCAATCACAAACTGCCCCTCTTCTATAGCGGATAAATAGTCAATTTTCGCTGTCACCTTGCCGCCCTCTACCTTGCGATAAGGTGTTTCTAAAAACCCATACTTATTAGTACGAGAATAAACAGCCAGCGAGTTAATCAATCCGATATTAGGCCCCTCCGGCGTTTCGATAGGACAGACTCGACCATAATGCGTAGGATGAACGTCACGCACCTCAAAACCTGCGCGCTCACGCGTCAAGCCACCCGGGCCCAACGCAGAAACTCGTCGTTTGTGCGTAATCTCTGACAAAGGATTATTTTGATCCATAAACTGAGATAATTGGCTAGAACCAAAAAATTCTTTGATCACTGCAGAAATAGGCTTGGCATTAATTAATTCTTGCGGCATCAATCCTTCAGATTCAGCCAAACTTAAACGTTCTTTTACCGCTCGCTCCACACGCACTAAACCAACACGAAATTGATTTTCAACCATTTCACCTACCGAGCGAATACGCCGGTTACCTAAATGATCAATATCATCAATCGTACCATTGCCATTTTTGATATCTATTAATACTTTTAATACCGCAATAATGTCATCTTTAGAAAGTGTACCCTCACCTGTTTCTTCTTCCCTGCCCACACGACGGTTAAACTTCATCCGCCCAACTGCTGACAAATCATATCGCTCAGGTGTAAAAAATAAATTTTGAAATAACGCTTGTGCTGCTTCTTTGGTGGGCGGCTCGCCCGGTCGCATCATACGATAAATTTCAACCAGCGCTTCTAACTCATTCTGTGTACTATCTACTCGTAGAGTATGTGAAATATAAGGACCACGATCCAACTCGTTAACAAAAAGGGTTGTGATTTTACTAACGCCAGCGTCAATTAACTTGCCCAACAACTCAAGAGTAATCTCATCATTCGCATTAGCAATCAGCTCTCCTGTTTCTTCATCTATAATATCTTTAGATAAAAAACGACCCTCTAAATATTCATGACTAACTTCTAAGGTTTCCAGTCCATTTTTTTCTATTTCACGAATATGGCGGGCCATAATTTTACGACCCGCTTCGACAATGACCTTACCTGAGGGTGCTTTAATATCAAACTCAGCCGTTTCACCACGCAACATGTCTGGAATAAGCTGCATCGTGATTTTTTCTTTACTGCAAGAAAACTCTATGGTTTCAAAAAAAATATCTAATATTTCTTCATTGTTATAACCCAACGCACGCATCAAAACGGTTGCGGGCAATTTCCGGCGACGGTCAAAACGAACAAAAACACCATCGTTTGGATCAAATTCAAAATCCAGCCAAGAGCCACGATAGGGAATAACACGCGCTGAGAATAACAATTTACCTGATGAATGCGTTTTACCTTTATCATGCTCAAAAAATACGCCTGGAGAACGATGCAATTGTGAAACCACAACACGCTCAGTACCATTGATAACGAAAGTACCGGTATCCGTCATCAGCGGGATCTCTCCCATATAAACTTCTTGCTCTTTAATATATTTTACTTTTTTGGCTCCAGCCGATGCCTCTCTATCATAAATCACCAAACGCACAGTGACACGCAAAGGGGCCGAGTAGGTCATGCCACGCACTTGACATTCTTTGACATCAAAAGCGGGTGTACCCAGACGATAACGAACATACTCCAAAGCAGCATATCCGGTATAACTAACAATAGGAAAGACCGAATTAAAAGCTGAATGCAAACCGCGACTATCGCGTTCTTCAGCCGGCGTATCTATCTGTAAAAACTTACGGTAAGATTCCAATTGAATGGCGACTAAATACGGCACCTCTAAAATCGTGGGCCGTTTACCAAAATCTTTGCGGATGCTCTTCTTCTCAGTAAAAGAGTAAGCCATCAAAACCCCTCAACATGCAGTGAAGTACAAACAAAAACCGGAGGATCTCTGGCAAGGGTAAATTCGCCAGCGACCAAAACACTCTCCTGGGTTTCTTGTAAGCACCTCATATTTCAATGTCACCCGACCCACTATTTTTTGCGCCAAGATAAAAACCAACTCGGACAATATGACAGGGTCAGACCTATAAGTTACTCTCCCCCTTTCCTACAAAACAGCAGAAAAGAAAGAAAGTTTCAAATTTTTGAACAATCAGCGGAAGCTATTTCCTCCAGAAAAATCATAAGCACTAAAAGGCCGACGACTACAGCCGCCAGCCTCTCAACTACATTAAACGCTAAACAATTTCCCAATGGTAAAATAGGTCTATGTCATCCACCTTTCAGTATACATTTACTAACGAAATTACTTAAGCTCAATCTTGGCACCTGCTTCTTCAAGTTTTTTCTGAATTTCTTCAGCTTCATCTTTAGAAACCGCTTCTTTAACCGTCGCTGGGGCACTTTCAACCAGAGTTTTAGCTTCTTTTAAGCCTAGCCCGCTGACAGCACGAACGGCTTTAATAACCGAAACTTTGTTTGCGCCAAAGCTGCTCATCACAACATCAAATTCAGTTTTCTCTTCGGCTGGTGCAGCAACATCACTGGCAACCGGTGCAGCAGCAACTGCCGCTGCTGCAGAGACACCAAATTTTTCTTCCATTGCAGAAATCAAATCGACCACTTCGATTACTGTCATATTGGAAATCGCTTCCAAAATATCATCTTTACTTACTGACATTTATTTAAATCTCCTAAAATCTAATTCTATAATGACTTTTATGCGCATTCTTTCTGATCGCGTACCGCAGCAATCGTGCGAACCAGCTTATTGTTTGGCTCAGCAAGAGTACGAACAAATTTTTCAATGGGTGCCTTCATCACGGACATCAACATACCAATCGCTTGATCGCGTGTAGGCATGCTTGCTAGAGACTCAAGACCACCAGTCGATAACAGCTTGCCATTGAGGGCAATGACTTTAACCACTAGTTTGTCATGATCTTTTGCAAAATCGCGAACAATTCGCGCACCTGAGGCTGGGTCTTCGTTGGAAAATAACAACACTAATGGCCCTATTAAAGACTCATTCATACAGGAATACCCCGTAGACTCCAACGCTCGACGTGCTAACGAATTTTTGACCACCCGCAGATAAACACCCGCATTACGTGCTTCCGCTCGCAATTTGGTCATTTCACCTACTGATAGTCCACGATATTCCGCTGCAATCGCTGATTGCGCAGATTTTGCGACATCCTCAACTTCGGCAACAATGGTTTTTTTCTGTTCTAACGTTAACAAGAAACTACCTCCTGTTGCTTCCTCTATCCTGAATCAGGATAGATTCGCTGATTCATAAAAATTATGGTATTCGAAAATACCACCTAAAACTGCAGGCATTATAAAAACGACCTACTTACCATCTGCGCAGGCTACTTACGCCCTTTATTTCTTAATATAAAGAAACAAAAAACACAAGCTATTAAGCCAAACCATTAAATTTTGGCACCTGCGGTCTTTGACGGCTACCGGCGTCCGATAGCCCAAAGCCTTTTTAGTAGCCGGTTCAGCCCACCCTTAAATGGGCAGCCCCCCTTTCTCAACTGAGATCCCCGGACCCATGGTACTGGAGAGCGCTACTTTTTTCACATAAATACCTTTTGCACTGCTGGGTTTAGCTTTCAAAAGATCGGCCATTAATGCTTCAAGATTCCCTCGCAAAGAACTTGCATCAAAATCAAGCTTACCAATAATACAATGAATAATACCTGCCTTATCAGTACGGTAACGAACTTGACCGGCCTTGGCATTTTTTACAGCGCCAGCCACATCAGGCGTAACGGTACCCACCTTAGGGTTGGGCATCAGACCACGAGGCCCCAGAATTTGACCCAATTGACCTACAACACGCATCGCATCAGGAGATGCAATCACCACATCAAAGTTCAATTCACCGCCTTTGATACTGGCAGCCAAGTCATCAAACCCAACAAGATCTGCGCCCGCTTCTTTTGCTTTATCTGCATTAGCACCCTGAGCAAATACCGCAACACGAACGGTTTTGCCTGTACCATGAGGTAATACAGTCGCACTACGCACAACTTGATCCGATTTACGAGGATCAACACCCAGATTAATAGCAACCTCTACAGATTCATTAAATTTGGCCGATGACAATTCTTTCAACAAGGCAATCGCATCTTCAAACACGTAGGCTTTTTCTGCGTCTACGCGCTCGTTAAATAGTTTTTTTCGTTTTGTTAATTTTGCCATAGCAACTACACCCCTTCCGTATCAATACCCATGCTACGAGCACTTCCAGCAATCGTTCGCACTGCGGCATCCATATCAGCAGCTGTTAAATCTGCCATTTTTGCGTTGGCTATTTCTTCCATCTGCGCACGCGTGACCCTACCTACTTTTTTGCTATTGGGCGTTGCGCTGCCACTCTTGATACCCGCTGCTTTTTTCAGCAAAATAGCAGCAGGGGGTGTTTTTGTGATAAAAGTAAAGCTTCGATCCGCATAAACTGTAATGACAACAGGGATAGGAAGACCCGGTTCCAAACTTTGCGTTTTTGCATTAAAAGCTTTACAGAACTCCATAATATTAACACCATGCTGACCCAATGCCGGGCCGACGGGAGGACTTGGATTTGCTTGCCCTGCCTTTACTTGAAGCTTAATATAAGCTTGTATCTTTTTAGCCATCATTACTCCTCGGGTACAAACCCTAGATTCACTGAAAAAGACAGCCTCCAGGTCCCCAATACTTTAAAAATCGCAGTAGCTCATTATTAACTACCACCTAATAAAACCTAATTTAAACTATCCTTTTTCAACTTGTCCAAATTCCAGCTCAACGGGTGTTGAGCGACCAAAAATGAGAACAGCAACACGTAATGTGCTTTTTTCATAATTGACTTCTTCAACTACACCGTTAAAGTCAGCAAACGGTCCATCATTAACTCGAACGACTTCCCCTGGCTCAAACAAAATTTTATGTTTTGGTTTATCTGTCCCTTCCTGAACCCGGTCTAAAATACGCTGTGCTTCGCGATCACTAATTGGCGCAGGACGATCACTTGTACCACCAACAAAACCCATCACTTTTGGCACTTCTTTTACCGTATGCCAAGTTTCTTCATCCATTTCCATTTGCACCAGAACATAACCAGGGAAAAATTTACGATCACTTTTCCGTTTTTGCCCTGCACGCATTTCAATCACTTCTTCAGTCGGGACTAAAACTTCGCCAAATTTTTCTTCCAGCCCCGCATGCTTAATTCTTTCCGCCAAAGAGCGAACAACATGGTTTTCATATCCTGAGTAGGCATGGACTACATACCATCGCATTGTCACGCGTATCGCTCCTTACATGGTTATCGATCGAACCGCCCAAATGAGCAACATATCCAAAAGCCATAAAAAAATTGCTATAACGATGACCATAGCAATGACGAGCAACGTGGTTTGTACCGTCTCTTTTCGCGTAGGCCAAACTACTTTGCGAATTTCCACTTGAGAGTCCTGAACAAAAACCCAGGCACCACGCCCCATCTCTGTCTGCAACATAATGCTGCTTACAACGCCAAGCGCAACCAACAACCCAATCACTCGCAACAACATAGACTGATCGCTAAAATAGTAGAATGAGCCAAGCGAACCAACCACTATTAACACAGCTAATGCAAACTTCAACTTATCTGTCATATTAATCCAGGACCATCCATACCATTAATAATGGCAGGCCAGGAGGGAATCGAACCCCCAACCTGCGGTTTTGGAGACCGCTGCTCTGCCAATTGAGCTACTGGCCTAGGATATACATACTCTATTAAACTTTAAGTTCCTGGGTACAAAAATACTGCCCCACCCAAATTAGGAAATTACCGAAAAAATATGCTCAATTTCGCCTGTTTTTTGTTTGTAGGGTAAGATACAAAAACAGGTATTCTGGTATCACTGTTTTTGTAACGTACTATACGGGCAAAAAAACAAGCAAGAGAACCTATTCCTTAACAGCCATCACCTTACATATTACTCTATAATTTTGGAGACGACGCCCGCACCCACGGTACGACCCCCTTCTCGTATTGCAAATCGTAACCCTTCTTCCATTGCAATCGGCGCAATCATCGT
>VAPM010236307.1_pt1 | contig 14192 bp, 15 predicted proteins | sample 3395091 | NCBI WGS metagenome assembly VAPM01 (sample SAMN08290445, study PRJNA428436) | hydrothermal vent metagenome | isolation source: Deep-sea hydrothermal vent chimney 3 | place: Pacific Ocean: Juan De Fuca Ridge | reverse complement strand
GTTTAGCGTAATGCTACTTGCTCTGGTTTTAATGTGGGACTTACACCTCAGCTTCACGGATGGCATCATTTTAATAGTCGGCCTGCTGCTGATATTAGGCTGGATGATTAAAATGGGGATGAATGAAAATAAAAATACCAACCACTGCCCACAAGACCCGCTTGAAGATGAATTTGAATCTGAAATCCCCAAAATGTCATTGGGGATGGCTCTTTTCTGGCTGATAGTGGGCTTTGCCTTATTGCTGGTCAGTTCAAAAGTACTGGTTTGGGGCGCTGTTGAAGTGGCCCATTTCTTTGGCGTTAGCGACTTGATTATCGGCCTCACTATTGTTGCCCTCGGCACCAGCTTACCCGAACTGGCAGCCACCGTTGTCAGCGCCCTTAAAGGCGAACATGATCTCGCAATCGGTAATATTATCGGCTCAAATATTTTTAATTTACTCGCCGTTATCGGTATCCCCGCGCTTATTATCCCTATTCAACTCGAAGAAGCGGTACTACAACGTGATTTTTTAACTATGATAGGCCTCAGTGTTGCGCTGTTTATTATGGCATACGGGTTTAAAAATGCCGGGCGCGTTAACCGCCTCGAAGGTTTCCTGTTAGTATCCGCCTATATTGGCTATTTATACTGGCTTTATGTCAGTATCACGGCTTAATCATTCAAGCTCATTTGAACCAACGCATAAATAAACGTATTCTAGGTAAAAGCTTTCAGGGCATTCACCATGAGTGGGAGTTAGACGCAGAATGAAAATAAATGAACTCGATGTAGGCAACCAGCAGCCATTTTTTGTTATTGCTGGCCCCTGTGTTATCGAAAATGAAAAACTCGTTCTGCAAACGGCTCAAACCCTTAAAGAAATTACCAACTCACTCGGCATCGGTCTGGTGTTTAAATCGTCTTTCGACAAGGCCAACCGTTCATCACTGGACAGCTTTCGCGGCCCAGGTATTGAGGAAGGCTTGCGCATTTTAGAGAAAGTGAAAACTGACATTGGCCTACCGGTATTAACCGATGTACATGAAGATACCCCATTGGATCAAGTTGCCAGTGTGGTGGATGTGATGCAAACACCGGCTTTTTTAGCCCGCCAAACCAATTTTATTTTAAATGTTGCCAAACAAGGCATACCGGTCAACATTAAAAAAGGCCAGTTTATGGCACCATGGGATATGCAAAACGTGGTCGACAAAGCCAAAAGTACCGGTAACGAGCAAATTATGGTCTGCGACCGTGGCACCAGCTTTGGCTACAATACCTTAATATCCGATATGCGTGGCCTGGCTGTAATGCGCCGCACCGGCTGCCCGGTTATTTTTGATGCCACCCACTCCGTGCAACAACCTGGCGGGCTGGGCAGTACATCCGGCGGTGATCGCACCATGGTGCCTTTACTGGCACGCTCTGCCATTGCCGCAGGTATTGCTGGTGTGTTTATGGAAGTGCATCCCGACCCGGATAATGCCTTAAGTGATGGCCCCAATATGATGCCACTGGATAAAGTAAAACAGTTATTAAGCCAACTTGCCGAAATTGATAAAATTATCAAAGCAGCCGACACGCTTTTAGAAGACGAGTTATAAATAATGCCGCTGTCCGATAAAGATATTATTGATTTTGCACAGCAAACGATCGAGATCGAATGCAACGAACTCGCACAACTAAAAAATAGAATCGGTGACAGCTTTGTTAGCGCCGTAAAATTAATTGCAGAAGCAAAAGGCAAATGCATTCTAATCGGCATGGGTAAGTCCGGGATCATCGCACAAAAAATTGCCGCATCACTGGCCAGCACTGGAACACCCAGCTTTTTTATTCATCCAGGTGAAGCCTTTCACGGCGACCTCGGTATGATTGAAACAGATGACGTTGTTATTCTGCTATCCAACTCCGGCGAAACTGACGAAATTCTGAAAATTATGCCGTTCTTAATCAAGCACGATAACAAAACCATTTCCATTACCGGCCACCCCGACTCCACACTGGCAAAAAATACCAGTGTGCACATTGACGGTTCAGTCACCAAAGAAGCCTGTCCTATCGGCCTGGCTCCCACGTCCTCTACAACGGTGGCACTGGTGATTGGTGATGCCTTTGTGACTACACTGATTAAAATACGAAACTTTCAGGCAGAACATTTTGCGTTGTATCACCCCGGTGGTGCACTGGGTAAAAAATTGTTAACCCAGGTAAAAGATCTGATGCGCACAACCGATTTGCCTACCTGTGTTGCCGATACAAAAATCACCGATCTTATACATACTGTTTCACAATCACGCTTAGGTCTGGTGATTGTACAAACTGCTGACAAAAAAATTAAAGGGGTGATTACCGATGGGGATATCCGCCGCGCAATGGTCGATTCAGAACAGACTTCGGAACAGGACAGGTTTTTTCAGCTTAAAGCCAGCGATCTGTTTACGCCCAACCCTAAAGTTATCGAACCAACGATGATGGTATCCGACGCAGAGAAAATTATGTTTGATAACAAAATCACCAGTGTCATTGTTGCCGAAAATAATGAACTAAAAGGTGTGTTGCAGCTTTATCAATTAAAGAATAATTAATATAAAAACTATTAACCACAAAGGACACGAAGAGCACAAAGAAAGAATATAAAAGCAATTATTATGTTTGATCGTCATTCCCACGAATGTGGGAATCCAGATAATATGTAGTCTCTTAAGTGATTTTTTCTACGTCCATCAATCATGGGTTTTATTTTTTAATTAAATGTTTTCTTCGTGTCCTTTGTGGTTAATAATTCTTTATATAATTCGGAACTACCCATAAATAATGCCATTACCCTTTAAACAACCACCATCCAGTCTCTGCATTCTACGGCTGTCAGCTATTGGCGATATTTGCCATACCTTACCCCTTGTTCGCACAATACAAAAACACTGGCCGAATACAAAACTCACCTGGATAATTGGCAAAACAGAATACCCACTTGTTAACGAAATAGAAAATATAAATTTTATTATTTTTGATAAGGCAAACGGCCTTAAAGCCTATAAAGAAATTTATCAGCAATTAAAAAACACGCCATTTGATGTTTTGTTACATATGCAAATGTCATTACGCACCAGCCTGATTAGTTTGTTAGTAAAAAGTAAAATCAAACTGGGCTTTGATAAACGACGGGCAAAAGATCTACAGTGGTTATTCAGCAACACAACCATCCCTTATAAAGAAAAACAGCATGTGATTGACAGTTTTTTTTGCTTTACAGAAACACTGGGGATTCCACAACATGAATACCAGTGGGATATTCCGGTTACCCGTCAGGTAAACCTGACACAGCTAAAAGATAACACACCTTACGTTGTCATTAGCCCATGCTCCAGCATGGCTTACCGCAACTGGACTGCCGAAGGCTATGCCGCCATTGCCGACTGGCTTTATGCACAACACGGCATGCAGGTTATTTTAAGCGGCGGCCATTCCAGCACTGAAAAAGAAATGGCCGACAACATTACCCGTCTGGCAAAGCAGCCACCATTAAATTTAACGGCCCAAACAAACTTAAAGCAATTACTCAGCCTGCTAAAAGATGCCTATTGTGTAATTAGCCCCGATTCCGGCCCGGCACATATGGCAACGGCCGTTAACACACCGGTTATCGGACTCTATGCCTGCACCAATCCCGATCGCGCCCGCCCCTATTCAAGCAAGCAATGGACGGTAAACCGTTATCCGGACGCAATACAGAAAAAGTTCAACAGCAGCGTGGATCAGGTTAAATGGGGAACACGGGTACGTGATGAGTGGGCAATGAAGTTAATCACGATTGACGATGTCACCACAAAGTTTAATCAACTGAACAAGGCAAACCCTGTATAATAATTCCACTATAATTTACGAAAGAAACCACTATGAAAGAAATTCTGCAACGTGCTAAAAAAATCAAACTGGTCGTTTTTGATGTCGATGGTGTTTTAACTGATGGCAGTTTATTTTATGGTGAAAATGGCGAGGAATATAAAGCCTTTTATGCAAAAGATGGCCTGGGGATGAAAATGCTAATGAAAACTGGTGTGCATATCGGCATTATTACCGCACGGAATTCAACGCTGGTTAAACACCGCATGGACAGTTTAGGGATAGAGCACCTGTATCAGGGGCGGCTCGACAAGCTCAACGCCTTTGATGATTTACTGGATAAACTAAACTTACAGTATGATCAAACCGCCTTTGTTGGTGATGATGTAGTCGACTTACCGGTAATGAACAAAGTTGGGCTATCCATTACAGTTAAAGATGCACACCCCCTGGTGATTGATCAGGCTCACTGGCAAACACCATTAAATGGTGGCCGTGGTGCCGCCCGCAATGTTTGTGAACTTATTATGCAGGCACAAAATACGTTAGAAGAACAGCTTCACTCATTTTAAAATGAATCTGCCCAGATGAATCGATTAGGCTACATCCTGCTTTTTGTTATTGTGATTGCGATTGCCGCAACCAGTAGCTGGTTATTGAACAAAGTTGAAGTCCAGCCGTTTAGCCTGATAAAGCCAGCCCGCCATGATATGGATTATTTCCTGACGAATTTTAATGCCACCGTTATGGATAAAGAAGGCAAGCCACACTATATTTTAACCGGAACCCGGCTCGAACATTTTCCGGATGATCATAGCATTGATATCACGCTGCCCAGAATTAAATTATTTCGTAAAAAACTCAGCCCGTGGCATGTAAAAGCAGCACAGGCGCGGGTTTTAAATAAAGGGGCTCTCATTTACCTTAATGGTAAAGTTTCCATGCAGCGTCCAGCCAGTAAAACCGAGCCCGAAGTAACACTGGACACCAGTAACTTAACCATAAAAACAGACCTTGATTACGCCGAAACAAACGACGCTGTTTTTATTCAAACAGGGAAACACCGCTTAAAAGCCACCGGGATGCGTGTATACTTAGCTGATGGCCGACTTGAATTATTGTCCAATGTTGAAGGGCTTTATAATGTTACTGATTAAAAAACCCATGATCCTGCTCATGGCCACGCTGTTATTACCGTCACTCAGTTTTGCCTTATCCAGCGACCGCAATCAACCCATCAAAATTAAAGCCGACAATGTTAAGCTGAATGAAAAAACCGGTATCAGTATTTATAATGGCAACGTTATTTTTACTCAGGGCAGTCTTATTTTAAAAGGCAGTAAAATCGTTATTCATCAACCAGACGGTAAAGTCAGCAAAATAATCGTTACCGGCAAACCCGCCAGCTTTCAGCAGCAACAGGATAACGTTAAACAGCTCGTTCAGGCAAAAGCCGGCAAAATGGAATTTATCACTCGGGATGAACGTGTTTATTTAAGTGAAAATGCATCGATTTCACAAGGTGAAAACCTGCTCAAAGGAGAGCAAATCGAATACAATACACGCAATAGCACCGTCACCGCACAAAAAGGGGCCGGTAACAAAAACCGGGTACATGCGATTATCGAACCCGATAAAGACAAAAAACAAGAATAAAAATGGCCTCTCTAAAAGCAATAAATCTCTGTAAAAGCTACAAAAAACGCGACACGGTAAAAAATGTAAGCATCGAAATAAGCAGTGGCGAAGTCGTTGGTCTGTTAGGCCCCAATGGTGCGGGTAAAACGACCTCCTTCTATATGGTTGTCGGCCTGATAAAATCAGACAGTGGCCGCATTGAGCTTAATGGTCAGGATATTACCCAACTCCCCATGCATTTGCGAGCGCAGCGCGGGATTGGCTATTTACCTCAGGAAGCGTCTATTTTCAGAAAATTATCCGTTGCAGACAACATTTTAGCCATATTACAAACACGCAAAGAACTGGCGCCTTTTCAGCAGCAACAAAAACTGGAAGAATTACTCGATGAACTTCACATTGGCCATATTCGCTCCAATATTGGCATGAGCCTCTCCGGTGGCGAACGTCGTCGAGTTGAAATTGCCCGTGCACTGGCAACCGAACCACGTTTTATCCTTTTAGATGAGCCTTTCGCCGGCGTAGACCCCATTTCCATTCTTGATATCCAGAATATTATCTCGCACTTAAAAGAGCGGGATATTGGCGTTTTAATTACCGACCACAATGTAAGAGAAACCCTAGGGATCTGCCAACGTGCCTATATTATGAATAATGGCGAAGTTATTGCTCAAGGTGATCCAGATCATTTACTTCAGGACAAGCAAGTGCGTAAAGTCTATTTAGGCGAAAATTTCAAGTTATAATCACTCTGCAATCCTTTGAAATATACGCTAGACTTACAATATAACCAGTAATAAAAATGTCGGACCTAATGCACACAGCCTTATCCAAAAACACCTTTGCTACACTCACATCCTTTAAGAAACTCGGGCTAAAATAAACACTATATGAAACAAGGTTTACAACTGCGCATTGGTCAGTCACTTACGATGACCCCCCAACTCCAACAGGCCATTCGCCTGTTACAACTCTCAACCGTAGAGTTAAGCAATGAAATCCAGGAAGCACTTGATTCCAACATGATGCTGGAAGCCGCCGATGACAGCGCCGCCACCTCAGAGCAAAGTAGTCAAGATTCAAAAACTGACGATAGTACCAGTAAAAGCAGCGATGACAGTGGCACAGAATCAGCAAGCCTCGAAAATAAGCTGAATGAAGAAAATACTATCCCGGATGAACTTGCCGTTGATACCGTATGGGAAGATATTTATGATTCGATGTCTCATCTACCAACCACCTCCAACGCGCCCGCCGATAACAGTGATTTTGAACCGGTTTCCATTACCGGTGAAAGCCTGCAACAGCACTTGAACTGGCAGCGGGAACTTACTCCCTTTAGTGAAACCGATTCGATTATTGCAGAAGCCATTATCGACTCGATTAACGATGACGGTTTTCTGAAAAGCTCTATTGAAGATATTCATCAGGGGCTGGTGGATGAATATGAAATTGAACTCGATGAAGTGGCTGCGGTTCTGCATCAGATACAGAATTTTGACCCACCCGGCATTGCCGCACGGGATCTCAAGGAAAGTTTGGTACTGCAGTTAGCCCAACTGGACAATACAGCCGATTATCTGGAAATGACCAAACAGCTGGTTCAACAGCACTTTGAGCAACTGGCAAATCGTGACTACACCCAGATTATGCGACAAATGAAAATCTCTGAACCTGAATTCAGGGAAATGATCACACTGGTTCAATCACTTAACCCGCGCCCCGGCAGCCATATTACTGATAGCAACCCGGAATATATTGTTCCTGACGTTTTTGTAAGCAAGAAAAAAGATAAATGGGTAGTGGAACTAAATGCCGATTCAGCCCCCAAAATACGTATAAACAGCCATTATGCGAGTCTGATCAAACAGGTGAATAACAGTAGTGACAACACCGACATGAAAAACCACCTGCAAGAAGCACGCTGGTTTATTAAAAGCTTGCAAAGCCGCAATGAAACGCTACTTAAAGTATCGACCAGCATTGTTAATCGCCAGCTGGGGTTTCTGGAACATGGCGAAGAAGCCATGAAAGCACTGGTTTTACATGATATTGCCGAAGAAGTGAGCATGCATGAATCCACCATTTCACGTGTCACCACTAAAAAATACATGCATACCCCACGCGGCATATTTGAACTTAAATACTTTTTTTCCAGCCATGTGAGTACCGTCAGTGGTGGCGAATGTTCAGCCACCGCCATTCGGGCTTTGCTGAAAAAACTCATTGCGGCCGAAAACCACAGTAAACCATTAAGCGACAGTAAGTTAGCCGACATTCTGGCCGATCAGGGCATCAAGGTTGCAAGACGCACTGTCGCAAAATACCGTGAATCGCTATCCATTCCGTCATCTAACGAAAGGAAACAATTCACTTAAAACAACCTGGTAAGTAGACAACCGGGAAAGTAAACAATAGTAGTCTAAAAAAGGAGAAAACATATGCAATTAAATGTAAGCGGTCATCATGTTGATGTTACAGATTCTCTACACCAGTATGTCTCATCAAAATTTGGCAGATTAGAACGCCACTTTGACCATATGTCTAATGTCAACGTCATTCTCACCGTCGAGAAACTACGTCAGAAAGCAGAAGCAACACTCCATTTAAGCGGCACCAGTGTCCATGCCGAGTCAGAAGATACCGATATGTATGCTGCCATTGATTCTTTGACCGACAAACTGGATCGTCAAATTAAAAAGTATAAAGAAAAAATCACCAATCACCACAAACAAGCCGGCCGACAACAAAAACAGGTAGACGGTGCGGCAGAAGAGGAATAAAATTCGTCTCGCTTTATTATCAAAGACCGGTATTCGAATATTCGAATACCGGCCAAAATAATACCAACAGATAATAAAAACAGAAGGGTTAAGATTTAAATGCAAGTTAGTGAATTTATTCAAACCGACCGCGTTCTTTGCAACGTGGAAGCGAACAGTAAAAAACGCGCCTTTGAGGCACTTAGTCAGCTAATATCGAAGAACTGCGAAGGTATTACGGCCAATGATGTGTTTGACAGCCTTATCGCCAGAGAAAGACTCGGTGGAACAGGTCTGGGCTACGGTGTCGCCATCCCCCATGGCCGGCTTAAAAATATTGATACCACGCGCGGTGCCTTTATCAAGCTAAAATCCGGAATTGACTTTGATTCCCTCGACAAAAAACCGGTCGATCTTATGTTTGCACTACTTGTTCCTGAAAATGCAGAAGAAGAGCACCTGGAAACGCTCGCACTGCTCGCCAATATGCTCAATGATGAGAAAATACGGGAAAATCTGCGCCATGCCAATACCGCAGACGAAGTTCAGACAACCTTTGATGACTGGCAAAAATCACACTAACCCACAATCCCATGTCTTCTATCACAGTAAACGACATATTTAACGCACACTGTGACAAATTAAAGCTCAAATGGGTTTGCGGCCAGCAAAACCGGCAACAGGCACTTTACCAGTCCGACCAGCATCCCACTCTTTTTATCGGTTTCCTTAATCTAGTTCGCCCTAACCAGATACAGGTTATAGGTGAAACCGAACTACAATATCTTAAAGGACTGGGGAAAAATTCTTTCAATGATGCCATCAAACACTTATTCGCAGCCAGACCTGTACTGGTGATTATAGGTAATGATCTTGACGCGCCTGCAGAAATTGTTGAACTTGCAACGAAAACTCAAACGGCACTCATCCAATCCAGCAAAAACAGTAACCAGATTATCGAACTCATTCAATATTACCTTGCCGACCATCTAAGCGAATATGTCACCTTACACGGTGTTTATCTCGAAGTACTCGGTGTCGGCGTACTGCTTTCCGGCCTCAGCGGCATAGGCAAAAGTGAACTGGCTCTGGAACTGGTTACACGTGGTAACCGCCTTATTGCCGATGATATTATTGAATTCAGGAAAATTTCACCTGATACTATTTCCGGTACTTCCCCGGAAATACTAAAAGACTTTATTGAAGTTCGCGGACTGGGCATATTGAATATACGAGCAATGTTTGGCGATAATGCGTTAATTAATAGAAAAAAACTGAGTTTAATCATCAATCTGGAAGTCGCAAAAAGCACAATACCGTCCCCAATCGACAGGCTGGATGGCGGGCACAAGCACCGTACTATACTGGAAGTCGAAATACCGGAAATTACACTGCCCGTTGCAGTTGGTCGAACCCTGGCGGTTATTGTTGAAGCAGCAGTGCGTAACCATATATTATTAATGCATGGTTATAATGCAAGTGACGACTTTATAAAACGACAGCAACAATACATCGATAATAAATCAACAGAAAATAAAAAATAATATGAATCTAATTATTGTCAGCGGATTATCCGGCTCTGGGAAAAGTATTGCACTACGTCTGCTTGAAGACATGGATTATTACTGTGTAGATAATCTCCCAATCAGTATGTTACCTGCACTCATTAAAGAATTTCACAGTGCTAAATCACAGCCCAAACAAAACATCGCCATTGGTATTGATGCACGCAATATACCCGCCAGTTTAAATGAGTTTGAATCCTGTCTGGATGAACTTAAAGAAAATAAAATTAGCTATAAAGTTTTCTATCTGGAAGCTAACGACGAAACCATTATTAAACGCTTTAGTGAAACTCGCCGCAAACACCCGCTAAGCCAGGCCAACATGTCACTAAGCGAAGCAATTATATTAGAAAGAAAATTACTTGAACCCATCGCATACTGCGCAGATTTACGCTTTGATACCAGCCTTACCAATGTACATCAACTACGTGAACGTATAAAAGAACGTCTGGTCATAAATAACGAAGCCAGCACATCCATTTTGATAGAGTCTTTTGGCTTTAAGCATGGCGCTCCCGTCAATGCTGACTTTGTTTTTGATGTGCGTTGTTTAAGCAACCCGCACTGGATGCCCGAATTACGCCCGCAAACAGGAAAAGACGAAGCTGTTATCGATTTTCTGGAATCAACTGATGACGTTAAATCGATGTATCACGATATTCTCCGGTTTCTGGAAAAATGGATACCTAAATTTATTGCCGAAAATCGTAGCTATATGACTATCGCTATTGGCTGTACTGGTGGACAACATCGCTCGGTCTATCTCACTGAAAAAATATCATCTGCGCTTGAAAAACATTACCCCAATATCTTGGTTCGGCACAGGGAATTAGAGTAATATATCAGAAACAACAATATTGAGAAAAAGCATGAGTGTCAGCGTCCTCATTATTACCCACGATCATATTGGCCAGGTTATTCTGGACGCCGCAATAAAAATTATTGGTTCCTGCCCAATGCAGGTTCGTACTGTCAGTATTGAAATGGACTGTGACCACAAAAAAAAACTAACCGAAATAATGTCCATTATCAGTGAACTTGATAGTAATGATGGTTTGTTGTTATTAACTGATCTTTATGGCGCAACCCCAAGCAATATCGCAACATCTATCAATATTGAAAACAGTATTATTGTGGCCGGTTTAAACCTGCCAATGTTGATTCGCGTTATGAACTACCATACCCTGCCACTTTATGAGCTTGGCGATAAAGCCACAGGTGGCGGTAAAGATGGCATACTAACCTACTACACCGATAAATACAGTAAAAATGCAGCACTCAAAGATTAAAATTATAAATAAACTCGGCCTGCATGCCCGTGCAGCAGCAAAGTTTGTAACCCTTGCCAGTCAGTACCAGAGTGAGGTTTTTCTTGAGCACTATGAAAAAAAAGTAAACGGTAAAAGCATTATGGGCGTTATGATGCTAGCTGCATCAAACGGTACCATACTGACATTGATTGTAGACGGACCGGACGAACAACAGGCCAGCGATGCAATAATAGAACTGGTGGAGAACCGCTTCAATGAATCAACCTGAATAACACCGAGTAGCTCACTATGACCTTATGCTTACAGGGAACAAGAATCACATCCGGTGTGGCGATTGGTCCGGTACATATTATAAGGCAGCATGATTTAGAAGTTACTGAATACAGTATTCAGGAAAGTTTTATTCAGGAAGAGGTGAGTCGTTATAAAAAAGCACACACCAATGCAAAAAACCATCTCGACTCCGTGCTCAATAATATTCCGAAATCAACACCTTCTGAAATTACTGCTTTTATCCACTCACATCTGTTAATGCTTGATGATGAAATGTTATCGGATGCACCTGTTGAAATAATACTAAAACAACAGTGCAATGCAGAATGGGCCTTAAAAATTCAGCGCGATAGTATTGTTAATATTTTTGATGCAATGGAAGATGACTATCTGCGTACCCGCCGTGATGATGTGGATCACGTGGTAAACACCATTATGCAAAATCTGCTCAGTGGCGCCATCCATCATGGTGTGCATCATTCGCAAGAGCAACGCTTTAGCGGCCATGTTATTGTTGCCGATGATATTTCACCATCAGAACTTGTCTTAATGCAACACCAGGGTATTGCAGCCTTTGTTACTCAAACAGGTGGCCCCACATCACACACCGCTATCATTGCACGTAGTTTAAACATTCCGGCCATTGCAGGTATACACGACATACATACCTTATTACACGAAGCTGAAACCATTATTGTTGATGGCCGTTTTGGCCTGATTTTAACAAACATTGATGATGAAGCCTTACACCATTATCATCATCTACGCCGCGAACAACAAATACAGCTAAAGCGTTATAAAGAATTCCCTCACCTCCCGGCAATAACCGATGATGGTATTGAAATAAAAATTTATGCCAATATTGAACTGCCCGAAGAAATTCCGCTTATGCATGAAATGGGCGCAAGCGGCATTGGTTTATACCGTACCGAATATTTATTTATGAACCGCTCCACTTCACCATCAGAGGAAGAACAATTTCAGGCCTATACCAATGTGCTAATGCAATTAAAGGATAAACCATTAACCATTCGCACATTGGACCTGGGTTCAGACAAACAGGTCGACAGTGGCAAACAACTCTCTAATGCCATTACCAATCCAGCACTGGGCTTACGTGCAATTCGGCTGTGCTTAAATGATCTGTCACTGTTTATTCCCCAGCTGCGCGCAATCCTGCGTGTTTCTGCACTGGGGCCAATAAAAATGATGATCCCCATGCTTTCCAACATAAATGAATTACAACAAGTATTACGCCTTATTCAAACCACACAAGCAGCCTTGCAAAAAGACTCCATCCCGTTTGATCCGGATATGCCTATCGGTGGCATGATAGAAGTGCCAGCGGCAGCCATCTGTGCCGAAATGTTTGCAGCTGAACTGGATTTTCTGTCTATCGGCACCAATGATTTAATCCAGTATACCCTTGCCATTGATCGAATTGATGATGAAGTAAACTATCTATACGACCCTCTTCATCCTGCAGTGCTCAAACTGATTGCACAAACAATTTCGGCTGGCCAGCAGGCGGGCATTCCGGTAACAATGTGTGGCGAAATGGCAGGCGATCCACGTTATACCAAATTACTACTTGGTCTGGGCTTGCAGGAATTCAGCATGCACCCTAACTCTCACCCTCCTATCAAACAAATTATTCCATTATGCAATACCAGAAAATTAGGCCGACAAGTCAGGCGTTTACTCAAAAATAATACTCATGGTGAATTCATAAACCAAATCGAAAAATTACTCTGTTAGTCTACCTTGCCAAGTTTTTTTTATTTTATAGCCACTGCCTGTTACACTGGGACTACTCGTAAGCCTAAACTACAAAAAAATGCGGTCTCGCCATGGCAAATGCAATAGAAGAACAGCAAGATTTACTCGATATAATCACTCAATGTATCGACAACAACGACTGTAAAAAAATTGATCAGCTTCTAAAAGATCTCCATCCGGCTGAAATTGCACATATTATCGAAACCCTGTCAGGTAAAGAACGTGAAAAAATATGGGAACGTGTCCCAACTGAATATGAAGGTGAAATTCTTGTTAACCTTAATGAAACGGTTCGTAGTCATTTCATTAAGACAATGGAACCCTCTGCCTTACTTGCAGCAACTGAATCATTAGAAACCGATGACCTTGCCGATATTTTATCGGAAATTCCACAAGCAGTAAGCCAGGAGCTCCTCCTGAGCATGCAGCAGCAGGATCGTGATCGTCTTAAATCTGTTCTGTCCTATGCCGGTGACACGGCGGGCGGTTTAATGGATTTAAACACTATTATTATTCGTGCAGACACGTCGCTCGAAGTTGTACTTCGTTATTTAAGGTTTAAAGGTGAACTACCTGAAGGCACCGACACACTTTATGTTGTTGACCGGGAAAACAAATACCTTGGGCTATTACCACTCACAACCCTGTTGACCAGTGACCCCAATCTGCTCGTTGCCGATACGATGGATTCAGGTGTTGAGGCCATTAATGCCAATAGCTCAGTCCGTGACGTTGTAAATATTTTTGAACACCGTGATTTAATTACTGCCCCCGTTATTGATAACGATAATAAATTACTTGGCCGAATTACGATCGATGACGTTGTTGACGAAATCCGTGATGAAGCCGAGCACTCGGTGATGAGCATGGCTGGCTTGAATGAAGAAGACGATATGTTTGCACCTGCTCTGGTCAGCACCAAACGCCGCACAATCTGGCTTGGTGTTAATTTACTTACTGCGCTTTTAGCATCTATTGTAATTAGCCAGTTTGAGGCAACCATTGAAAAACTGGTTGCCCTGGCTATTTTAATGCCCATTGTTGCCAGCATGGGCGGTATTGCCGGTAGCCAG
>VAPM010103628.1_pt1 | contig 14216 bp, 11 predicted proteins | sample 3395091 | NCBI WGS metagenome assembly VAPM01 (sample SAMN08290445, study PRJNA428436) | hydrothermal vent metagenome | isolation source: Deep-sea hydrothermal vent chimney 3 | place: Pacific Ocean: Juan De Fuca Ridge | reverse complement strand
GAATGCTTCGGAAAGATGCTGGAGTACAGTATTTTCATGCTCAAGCCCGAGCTGGATGATTAATTGTTCAAACTCATCTTCGGTAGGGGATAAGTCAAGATACCCCTTGTTATCGATCCATACTCGGCGCGCGCACAGGCTCCATGATTTGGCATCACTTGGCTTTATTAATGGTTTGATGGCCGTTTTTGACATTAATATCAATTTACCTAATAAATACTTAGTACTAAAGAGGTTTTATTGGTTGTTGACTACCCAATATTCCCTTATTCTCTCATAATACCCCCATAATGAGCAGAATAATGCCTGATGAGATCCTGACCTTAAAAGAGGTCGCCAAATATTTAAAGCTGGCTGAAAAGACAGCTTACCGCCTTACAGCCGAAGGCAGGCTGCCCGGTTTCAAGGTGGGTGGAAGTTGGCGCTTCAAACAGTCTGATATAGAGAACTGGATCAAGAAGCAACATAACCAGCCAAGGAAGGGGCAATAAAAAGATGCTTTGTTTCAAAGGGTACGAGGGGAATGCATGACTTCGAAAAAAGATCTCTCAGAACGTGATATTTGTACCAAATATATTAATCCAGCTTTAGAAAAAGCCGGATGGAATATGTTGACTCAAATTCGTGAAGAAGTGTCATTTACTGATGGGCGTATCTATGTCAAAGGAAACCTCACAAGCCGTGGTAAACGTAAGCGCGCCGATTACATTCTTTATTACAAACCCAATATCCCTATCGCAATTATTGAAGCAAAAGACAACAAACACTCAGTCAAAGCAGGAATACAACAAGGTTTAGGCTACGCTGAGATTTTAGATATTCCTTCTGTATACAGTAGTAATGGTGATGGCTTTTATGAACATGACCGCACTTGCACTGATGGCAAAATAGAAAAAGAACTTGCTCTTGATGATTTCCCCACACCAGAACAATTGTGGCAACGCTATAAAAAATACAAAGGCATTGTTACCGAAGAGCAAGAAAGAATATCTGCACAAGATTATTTCTTTGATGGCACAGACAGAAGTCCACGCTATTACCAGCAAATAGCCATCAACCGAACGGTAGAAGCTATAGCGAAAGGGCAAAATCGAATATTACTTACCATGGCAACCGGCACGGGTAAAACATATACCGCATTCCAAATTATTCATCGATTATGGAAAAGTAACACTAAAAAACGCATCTTATTTCTTGCCGACCGCAATGCTCTTATAGATCAAACAAAGCGCGGTGATTTCCGTCATTTCAAAGATAAGATGACGGTTATAAAACATAAGAAAATAGATAAGTCGTATGAAATATACCTGGCTCTATACCAAGGTTTAACTAACTATGATGAAGATAAAGATGCCTATCGGAAATTTAGTCCTGACTTCTTTGACTTAATCGTTATTGATGAGTGCCATCGTGGCAGTGCCAAAGAGGACAGTGCTTGGCGTGAAATTCTTAAATACTTTGGTAAGGCTACCCACATTGGTTTAACCGCCACCCCTAAAGAAACAGAAACTATTTCCAGCAGCGAATATTTTGGTGATCCTATTTATACCTACTCACTCAAGCAAGGCATACAAGATGGTTTTCTTGCTCCATACAAAGTATTGCGAATCGGCTTGAATGTAGATCTGGAAGGCTGGCGACCCGAGCAGGGGAAAACAGATAAACAAGGCCAGTTGGTAGATGATCGTATCTATAACCGTAAAGACTTTGACAAAAACCTGATCATTGATGAACGTACTGAAACCGTTGCCAGAAAGGTGACGGAATTTCTGAAAAAGACCAATCGTTTTGATAAAACGATAATCTTTTGCATCGATATTGATCATGCCCAACGTATGCGAGCAGCCATTGCCAATGAAAATAGCGATTTGATGGCAGAAAACAGTAAGTTTGTTATGCAGATCACGGGGGATAATGACGAAGGCAAAATGGAGTTAGATAACTTTATTAATCCCGAAGAGAAATACCCCGTAATTGCCACCACCTCAAAATTAATGACCACGGGTATTGACGCGCAAACTTGTAAAATCATTGTGCTTGATAGCAATATCGCTTCCATGACTGAATTCAAACAAATCATTGGGCGAGGAACTCGTATCAATGAAGAATTTGGAAAAACATTTTTTACTATTATGGATTTCCGCAACGTCACAGACTTATTTGCCGACCCTGACTTTGACGGTGAGCCTGTTCGTGTGAAGGAACTCGGTGAGGATGATGAGTTTGATTCACCCGAAGATGAAATTAATGAAGGTGAAGCGGTTATTGATGAAGACGGTGAAGAAATAATGTTTGAACCACCAATTGATGAACCCGACATCATTAACGGAGGAGACATTATCAATGAACCGCGTCCTAAATATTACGTTAATGGTGTAAACGTCGCTGTGCTTAATGAACGTATTCAATACATGGACGGCAACGGCAAACTCATTACGGGTAGCTTAAAAGACTACACGCGATTAAAAGTGCGAGAGCAGTTTAAATCATTAGATGAATTCCTCAACAAGTGGAATCAGGCAGAAAAGAAACACGCCATCATTGAAGAGTTAACCGAACAAGGCGTTGTCTTTGAAAACCTCAAAGAAGCGGTTAATAAGGAAATGGATATTTTCGATCTTATTTGTCATACCGCCTTTGACCAGCCACCACTAACCAGAACAGAACGCGTTAATAACGTAAAAAAACGCGACTACTTTACAAAATACGGCGAACAGGCGAGAAAAGTATTAGAAGCACTGTTGGAAAAATATGCCGATGAAGGCATTGAAAACATTGAAGATATAAAAATACTTAAAGTAAACCCGTTTGATGACTTCGGCACACCGATGGAAATTGTTGGTTTGTTTGGGGGTAAGAAACAGTATTTGAAAGCAATTACAGAATTAGAACAAGAGATTTATAGGATGGTAGCGTGATGTCTGTTTTTGAAAGAGGTTCAGAGTGGAGAAAATGGGATTTACATATTCATACGCCAATCTCAATTTGTCAGAAATATGGTGGCGAACAAAAGTGGGATAAATTTATTGAGGCATTAGAAAATTTACCCGAGGATGTAAAAGTAATTGGTATAACAGATTATTATTTTATAGATGGCTACCAAAAAGTAATGGAATATAAAAAAAATGGTCGTTTGCCAAAAATAGAAAAGATTTTCCCTATACTTGAATTTAGAATCGATACGTTTGGTAGTGGTAATGAGAATAGGTTACAAAAAATAAATTTGCACATTTTATTTGATGTAGATGAGGATGATCTTCCTAAGGGGATTAAAAAAATTAAAAGCGAGTTCATTGGCCAAATTCCATTAACTAAATTGGATAAGCACAAGACAAAAATGCTATCTGTTGAAAATTTAACTGCTGAGGGTGGGAATGATTTGCAACAGGGTTTTAGTGACTTGATCCCTTCAACAGAAAGAGTTTTCGAGTTAATTAATAGTCTTACTTGGAAAAACAAAACTTTTTTGTTTTTAGGCTATAAAGAATGGTCAAATCTTGAGAAAAATAACCAGCTTAAACCGCTTAAAGAGGATCTTTACGATAAAGTGGCATCATTTTTCAGCTCAAACTTGTCAACAATAGATAAAAGCCAAGAATGGCTAAATGAATATGGAAAGAAGAAACTTCTGCACTCAGGAGATATTCATGACTTTGGTTTTTTAGATACGGCTAATAAAGATAGTAGTAACAATTTTATCGAAAGTACAAAATATGTTTGTGAGACATGGATAAAAGCTGACCCTACATTTGAAGGGTTAAAGCAAATAATTTGCGAACCAGAAGACAGAGTAAAAATTCAAGCTAATAAACCAGAGGAAAAGAGCGGTTATCATGTTATTAAATCAGTTAAAGTTGATGATAATGTATGCAAGCAAACGGTTTTTCTTAATTCTAATTTGAACACTATAATTGGTGGTCGTTCCACAGGTAAATCTACACTTTTGCAGCTTATTGCTTACAGTATTAACCCAAGAATTCCTGATATAACAAAGTTTGTTCGTGACATTTCACAAAAGGCTGTAAAAATTATTTGGCAGGATGATGAGGAAGATAAGGATAGAGACATAGAATTTTTCCCTCAAAATCACATGCACATGATAGCAAGTGAGGAAAATAAAAAGAACGCACTTATTCGAGATATCGTTGCAGAAAAAGATAGTGAAAATATTATAAAAAACTATAGAAATTTTTGTGTAGGGAATAAAGCTACCCTGCAAACCAATGTTGATAATTTATTTGAATTACAAAGTGAGGTTGATGAATTAGTAAAAAGTTTGAAAGAGGAGGGTGATAAGCGCGGATTAGAAAAAGAAATTGAAAGTATAAAAATAAAAATTAGTGATGCTCATACAAGCGAGAATTTTTCTGAAGATGAACTGAAAGAATTTGAAAAGTTAAACAAAAATATATTGAAGCTAGAGACTACGCTGCAAAAACTAGATAAAGATAAAAATGAAATGCAGGTTTTGAAGGACGATGATTTATTTGATAAATCATTTGGTTATAAATTTAATGTATTATCAGATATAAATTCGCAGGCAATACAAGAAATATTTGAAAGCGTTAAACAGAAAGCCACAGAGAACTGGCGGAAAAATTTGATTGATAAATTGAAAGAAGTTGATAGCCTTTTAGCGAAAAATAAAACTGGCATAACAGAAAACAAAAACCTAGAAATTTATATAAAAGGGAGTCTCTATTTAGAGCGAAACAAACAATACAAGGAACTCAATGACAGATTAGCGGTTGAAAATAAAAAATTAACGGAAATTATTTCTATTCAAAAACAGATAGACAAGATTGAAAAACAAAAAAATGATCTTTTGGCAGAGACGGTAAATAATCATCTAGCCTACCACGAAAAAATCAGCAGTTTGGTGAATGATTTTTCATTGGTTCATGATGATATTCAAATCAAAATTAAAAAAACGTACCTGGAAGATAAGTGCAAAGAACTGTTAAAAGATTTTATTAATCTCCAAAGTTATAATAGACAAAAATTTGTGAACGACTGGGGTGATGATTATGTGTCTAATATTAAAGATAAAATTGAAAAATTTCTTAATCGTGCATTAGAAAGTAAAATTGAGTTAAAAGCCTATAAGAATTCGAAAGATTTAACCAAAGGTTTATTAACAGAAAATTGGTTTTCAATATCGTATGAGTTAACTTATCAAGGTGACACTTTTGAAAAAATGTCAGATGGTAAAAAAGCGTTCGTGATTCTGAAATTATTGCTTGAGTTTAGCAATAAAAAATGCCCGATTTTAATAGATCAGCCTGAAGACAGCTTGGATAATCGAGCCATATACAATGAATTGGTCACCTACATAAAACAAAAGAAAAAAAGTAGGCAAATCATTTTAGTAACACATAACGCTAATATTGTAGTCAATGCTGATGCTGAAGAAGTAATTGTTGCTAATCAACATGGAGACAACGCTAAAAATAGCAATGAGATGAAGTTTCAATATATTAGTGGAAGCATTGAAAATACAAAACCCAAAGACAAACAAGAAAATATTGTTTTGCTATCTCAAGGAGTCAGAGAGCATATTTGTGAAATATTGGAAGGTGGTACAGAGGCTTTCAAAAAGCGGGAAAACAAATATGGAATTCAATAATAAAGAAGTAAAAGCATGACCAACATAACCGGCATCGTAAAATCTGCCAGAAAAATAATGCGCCAGGACACAGGTACTGGCAGTGATGAGCTGCGTATTTTGCAACTGAGTTGGATGTTGTTTTTAAAAATATTCAGCGACAAGGATAAAGAATTAGAACTATTAGTCGATGATTACACTTCGCCGATTCCTGAAGAGTTGCATTGGGATGAATGGGCGAGTGACGATGAAGGTATGACGGGTGATGAGCTGTTAAAATTTGTTGATCAAAAGCTTTTCCCGACACTTTCTAATATTGATCTTTCTACCGGCAACCGCCGTGCCGTGTTGGTACATGAAGTATTTGACAACAATTATAATTACATGAAGTCAGGTATTCACCTGCGTCAGGTTATTAACAAGCTCAACGAGATTGATTTTAATAACAGCAAAGACAAGCACGTATTCGGCCAGATTTACGAAACATTTTTAAGTGAGCTACAAAGCGCCGGTACCCTGGGTGAATTTTACACGCCACGGGCGATTACCGACTTAATGACAGAACTGGTCAACCCTCAACATGGTGAAAAAATATTAGACCCTGCTTGTGGTACAGGAGGTTTTTTAACGACCACCATTGAACATTTAAAAGAGCAGGCAGCCAATATTAAACAGCGCGAGGCTATTGCTAAAAACGTCACAGGCTGGGAATACAAACCTCTACCGTATATGCTCGCCAACACCAATTTAATTCTGCACGATATCACGACACCCAATATTCGTTTTGGTGATTCATTAGAGCGGCCTTTAACAGAATATGGAAAGAAAGATCGCGTGGATGTGATACTGGCCAATCCTCCCTTTGGTGGCGTGGTATCCAATAATAATGAAAACAATTTCCCGCAAACTTATCGTACAAAAGAATCGGCGGATTTGTTTTTGATCCTGATGATTCACTTGCTGAAAAAAGGCGGACGCAGCGCGATTGTTTTACCCGATGGTTCGCTCACGGGAGATGGCGTGAAGCAGCGTATCCGCCAAAAGCTGCTGGAAGACTGTAACCTGCACACCATTATTCGCTTGCCGAATTCCGTGTTTCAGCCTTACGCTTCGGTCGCGACCAATTTATTATTTTTTACCAAAGGCGAGCCGACAAAAAATGTTTGGTATTACCAACATAAATTACCCGAAAATTATAAAGCCTACTCAAAAACAAAACCCATTCAGTCAGCAGAATTTGATACTCTAAAAAAATGGTGGAATAAAAGAGAAGCTAACGAACAAGCATGGCAAGTGGATATTAAAATCATTATCGAAAATGGTTATAACCTTGATATTAAAAACCCGCACCAACCCGAAAAAGAGAAACAATACAGTAGTGACGAGTTGTTGGATATGTTGCATCAGTCTTTTGCTAAAGGGGATGAGTTGTTGGAACAGCTTAGGAAGGAGCTGGTGTAGTGGAAGTCGTTCTTTTAAAGGATATTTGTGATTTTGAAAAAGGATCAATGGGATTGACAAAAGCTACTCCAGGAAAATATCCTCTGGTTGCAACCGGCGTCGAACGCCGTAGCTGTGATTCATTTCAGTTTGATACCAAAGCAGTATGTGTGCCATTGGTTTCATCGACAGGACATGGTCACGCAAGTTTAAAAAATGTTCATTATCAGGAAGGAAAGTTTGCTCTTGGTACTATATTAGTTGCACTAACGGCAAAAAATGATAATGTTCTTGATATTCAGTTTCTGCATCTCTATTTGTCTGAGCTAAAAGATAAAATTCTGGTTCCATTAATGAGTGGTGCAGCCAATGTGGCGCTTTCTGTTACAAAAATAAAAAACGTTGAAATACCTCTTCCATCAATTAATCGACAAAAGGAAATTGTTGCTAATTTCAAGTCGATCGTCGTTGAGGACAATGAGCTAAAAGCCGAGCTTAACCACCAACAAACCCTGCTAAAAAAACTCCGCCAACAAATATTGCAAGAAGCTATCGAAGGCAAACTCACCAAAGACTGGCGAGCGAATAATCCAGACATTGAACCTGTCAGTGAATTATTAAAACGTATTCAGGCAGAAAAAGAACAATTGATTAATGATAAAAAAATTAAAAAACAAAAGCCTCTGTCACCGATTAGTGAGGAAGAAAAACCGTTCGAATTGCCAAAGGGGTGGGCTTGGTGTCGGTTAGGTGTTTTAGTCGAATCTTATCAAAATGGGATCTCAAAGCGTGGTGGTGGCAATGGTGTCGAGACCGTTGTCTTGCGACTAGCTGATATAAAAAATTATTCAATATGTCTAGATAATACTCGTAATTTAATTTTAGATACAAAAGAACTTGATAGGTTTTTAGTCGAAGATGAGGATATTCTTGTAACGAGAGTCAATGGGAGTGTGGATATTGTTGGTAACTTTAACTACTGTAATAACATATCATTAAAAAATATCGCTTATTGTGACCATTTAATCAGAATGAGAGTGTTTTATAAGGAAACTATTGCACGTTTCCTTTTCTTAGTCGAAAAGACTTCTTTAATTCGTGATCGAGTCAAAAGCGAATTTAAAACAACATCAGGACAAAAAACTATTAATCAAGGGCATCTTTCTAATTTTTTTATTCCTCTCCCTCCACTCCCCGAACAAAAAGCCATCGTCATCAAAGTCGAAAAACTATTCGCCCTCTGCGATAAATTAGAAACTCAAATCACCCATAACCAAACTCACGCCGAACAACTTATGCAAGCTATTTTAAAAGAAGCTTTTTCACAAAATATCGACTACAGAGGAAGCATAGAAAATGCTTAATAAAGTCGCTAAACTATCATTAGTTTCCACCTCACTTGCGCCTATCTGTTTGACACTATGGTTTGTTGAGTTAAGCAGTGTTTGGGTTGCTAAAGATACGATACTATCCAACATTACTAACCATTGGGCTAGTGGTTTAGCTTATCTGTTAACTGCGCTCTTTCTAAGTGGATTATGTTGGGGAGTTATCACATTATCAAAATCAAAATATGGACTGGAAAAACTACCAGTAAAAATTATTGCAGTTAAAACAGTTGATAAAGAGATTGTTGGTTTTCTTTTGGTCTATTTGTTGCCACTGATTAATCAGACCAATAATACTATCAGTTTTCCGGTACTAGTATTTATCGCAGTGATCTTCTTTTTTATAGTGCTTAATTCACATGCTTATCATTTTAACCCGTTATTGGGGCTTTTTGGTTATCACTTTTATGAAGTGACGATTGAAGGAAATATTACTTATGTACTCATTACGCGACAGAATATTGCCGACTGTACAAGTATTTCGCATGTAGTGCAGCTCACAGAGTATATGATTTTGGAGACTACTAGTGCCTAATAATATCAGTAATCTATTCGTTATCCTTGATGATGAGCAAACACCAATAAGACGAATTCCATTGACTGAAGCGTTCCGACAGGAATTAGGTGAATTCTTTGCATTGCAGCAACAAGACTTTACGACTGATAAGCAAGAAATTGAGTTTGCTGGAAGCTATAATGTGGGTATTGGTGAAGTATTTACTATTGAAAACTATCCGATTTCAAATGTAATCACAACAGCATTAGCTAACCCACTGAATAACCCAATTTTAGACCTTACAGAAGAAACACACCGTATTAAAGCGCTATTCACAGGGTGTTGGTCAGCTCAAGAGCAGCGCGTTAGTTTTCAGGTTTTTGATGCAGGTAAGTTATTATCTAAAGGATGGACATTAATTGGAACGGGGGATACCTATAAAAAACTGGAAGAACCCGGGTTAGTTCTGCAAGGCAAGCTCACTGCACATTATCAGGATGGCACATTGTTATTTGTTTCCTACCACAATACAAAACGATTTTTAGATTTAAGTGATTATTATAAAGAAGCTACTAACGCTGATCTCGACGATTTTGCATCCAGCGATTTGTTTGAATTTGAAAATAAAGATTTATTTAAAGAAGATGCTGATTCCATTATCAGAAAGAAAGTTGCACTATTGCAAAAAAATAAGGTGCTAGATGACATATCGGTTAATGATATTCAAACCGTTGCTACAAATTTCAATCAGGAATTACCGGAAGAATATCATATAACAATAAATGTTAGCGAAAATGGAAAGTTGATTATCCCAGAGGACAAAAAACAGTTGAAAGAACTCCTTCGATTTCTGGATGAGGATTATGTTACTGCACCACTTACGAAACGGAAGTGTTTAACTAACTCAAAGAAATATTTATAAATATAAATATAAACATATACAATTATGATGCGAATTGAAAAGGTTAACATTAAGAATTACAAATGCTTTGAAGGTGAATTCTCTGTCTCCTTAAATAAGGGGGTTAATATACTCGTAGGGGATAATGAAGCGGGTAAATCGACTATTCTTGAAGCTATTAATTTGGCGCTTACTGGTATTCTTCATGGTCGCTATTTAAAGAATGAGCTAAGTCAGTACCTTTTTAATCATAAGGTAGTTAGTCAGTATATTGAAGGCATTAAATCTGGCGATAATCCTGAGCCACCTGAAATTGTTATTGAAATATTTTTTTCTGGTAATGACTTTCCATTGTTTGAAGGTAATGGCAATAGTGAGAAAACTAAAGCTTGTGGTGTAGTGTTTAAGATAGAATTTGATTCTGATTATCTCGCTGAATATGAAGTCTTAATTTCTGATGCTGATAGTATTACTACTATACCTATTGAATATTATCGTACTAACTGGAGATCATATGCTCGGGAAGCGGTAACGGCTAGAAGTATACCGATCAAATCAGTACTTATTGATTCTACCTCTAGTAAATACCAGTCTGGCTCAGACATTTATATTTCACGTATCATTCGTAATGATCTAGATGATGGTGAAAAAGTTAAGTTATCTCAAGCCTATCGAAAAATGAAGGATTCATTTATTGAGGATGCTGCGGTTCAAGCAATCAATGAAAAGATTAATTTAAAATCAAAGATAACTAATAAAAATCTAAGCATTTCAGTTGATCTGTCAACGCAAAATTCATGGGAAACCACACTCATGACTTACCTTGATAACATTCCATTTCATCAGATTGGTAAGGGCGAGCAGTGTATTATAAAAACCAATCTTGCATTAGGACATAAGAAAAGCCAAGAGGCTAATTTAATCCTGTTCGAAGAACCAGAAAACCACCTTTCTCATACCAAGCTTAATCAACTAATTAAAAGTATTACGAATAGCTGCGATGATAAGCAGGTAGTGATATCAACACATAGTAGCTTCGTTGCAAATAAATTAGGCTTGGAACACTTGCTATTACTTAATGATCAGAAAGTTTCAAGGTTATCTGAACTCTCCAAAGATACTTTTACTTTTTTTCAGAAACTCCCAGGTTACCAGACTCTTCGGTTATTGCTTTGTAAAAAGGCTGTGCTGGTAGAAGGAGACTCAGATGAGCTTGTTTTCCAGAAGGCGTATATGGAATCACATGATGGCCGTTTACCTATTGCAGATGGCATTGATGTGATTTCAGTTAAGCTAACCTTCGAGAGGTTCTTGGAGATTGCGGTGAAAATTAATCAACCCGTTGCAGTAATAACTGATAATGACCATGATTTTGCAAATAAGATAACTAAAAAATACAAAAAATATGAAAAATATGACTGTGTTAATGTTTTTGCTGATGATAGAAACGAACTTAATACACTTGAACCACAGTTTGTAGATGTAAATAAGGAAGATTTAAAGACTCTCAGCGATGTTCTTGGACTTGATAATGAGAAATATGATTCAGCTGATAGCATATCAAAATATATGGAAAATAATAAAACTTCTTGGGCTTTAAAAGTTTTTGAATCGAAAACCATCGTTCAATATCCTGACTATATTAAAAATGCTATTGCATGGTGTGATGAAAAATAACAAATTAATGATTGCTGCTGCTGGTTCAGGTAAGACCACATTTTTAGTGAATTCAGCGTGTGATAGTTCAGATGAAATGGTTCTTATAACAACTTTTACTGAAGCTAATGAAAAAGAAATTCGAGATAGAATCGTGGCTAAGAAGGGCTATATGCCTGCTAATATCAGAGTTCAAACTTGGTTTTCTTTTTTGCTACAGCATGGTGTAAGGCCATACCAAAGTGTACTTGATGATTCAGTGCATAATGAAAATATTGGTTTTTATTTATTGAGTGAGAAGTCAGGTAAAAGGCTTGATGCTAATGGGAAGCCGATTCTAGTTAGTGGAAAGCCTATGTATTGGGGCGCTAAGGATTTCAAGAAGCATTACTTTACTAACCATTTAAAAATCTATTCAGATAAAATATCTAAATTTGTTTTTGAGACTAATAAGGCTTCTAACGGAGAGGTTGTTTTTCGCATAGCTAAAATATTTAATCGTGTATATATTGATGAAGTACAGGATTTGGCTGGATATGATCTTGAGTTAATTAAGCTTCTTTTTAAATCAGATTCTACAATATTGCTTGTTGGTGACCCTAGGCAGGTAACATATTTAACGCATCATTCAACAAAATTCGGAAAATATTCGGATGGTGGAATTAAGGACTTTGTTAAAAATGAGCTAGGTAAAAAAATTGAGTGTGATATTGATGAGGTTACTTTAAATTCGTCGCATAGAAATAATAAGTCACTTTGTGACTATTCAGCTAAATTGTACCCGGATTTGCCTGTGCCAGCTCCTTGTGAATGTGTTGACTGTAGAAATATGGAAACGAATCATGAAGGTGTTTTTTTAGTTAAACCAGAAGATGTAGATAAATATTTATCTGCTTTTACTCCAGTCCAATTACGTTGGAGTGCTTCTACGAAATGCAGTGCCAAATATCCTTCAAGGAATTTCGGCGAATCTAAAGGTGCAACTTTTGACCGGGTAATAATTTATCCAACTAAAGATATGAAGAAATGGATTAAGAATAATAGTTTTCTACTGAAAAACGAGACACGATCCAAGTTATATGTTGCATTGACAAGGCCAAGACATAGTGCAGCTATTATTATGGATTTTAGCGACGAAGACATCTTTGATGGTGTCACTAAATTTTAAGTATGTCATCTAACATAGTAATAAAAGCATTCAAATTTATCTGGTGGAATTTAGTGCCAGATCAATATTTCCTCAAGCATCAGTTATTAAACTTTACTTGGCACCCGATAAAGCAGCCTCGATGTCCAAGTGTTAGCGAAGATACTCGACTGAAATTAGAGCAAGCATTTAACTCCGCTTCTAATGCATATCCTCTTTCAAGTAACAACTATAATGATTATAGGTATCAAGACGAATTGGTAGAAATCAGCAAGCTGTTCAAAACCATAATATCTACAACGATAAAAAATACGATTTTTGATCTAACAAAAGTGCGGGGATGTGCTGCTTCTAAGTCATTTTCAGATAGGCATTATATGGCAAATTCGAAATATAATACTGTTGACGAATGGGGAGTGACATTAGGCTCATTACCGCGACTTATTGATAAAACTGAAGACGAGCAGATTAAGATTTGTAAATCCCATCCTCAATGTCGATTTAGTGATGAAATATGTGTTAGTTACGATGAATGGCATGGTTATTATTATTAGATACTGCTCTGTATCGACGTACAATCAACTGGGATGTGGTTAGAAATATTACTTCTAACCATGCAGTATTTATTTACTCAAAGTTTTAAAGAGAATATTTCTTGGCTAAGCGAGATGTTCCTTTGTTTAGTGGGGTTCCTCATTTAAGTTTTGACCTGCAAGATGAAAATTATGGAGTCGTTGTAATTCCACGTAAGCATTTACTAGGAAATATTGTAATAAATCGTTTGCTAGAACTTGAATGTAGTGATCAAGTGATGGAGCTAGATAAATTTCTTATGAATATACCTAGGGAGAATAAATCGTAATAACAATTGTTTGCACAATAGTTAATTCTTATATTTAGGTGAATGCTTATAAGAACTTCTAAATATTAAAAAGAAGGGGCGCTACACCCCCTCAAAAATCAAGAATAATGACGGTTTCCATTTGGCGCTTCGCTGAATAGACCCTCCGCAATTTTTCTGGATTTTTTCACCCCCGTCTAGTCGGCCTGGTCACCAGAGGTTCATCCGTGAGGCAAAATGCTTCGCTTAGAACCTCAACAGCGAATTGAAGGAAAAGACTATGTGTGAAGAAATTAGAATTTATGTTGCAGACTTATCGGCTTATAACAATGGCAAGCTTCATGGTGTTTGGATAACTGCTACAGACAAGTTGGATGATATTCAGGATCAAATCAATGACATGTTAAGAAAAAGCTCTGAGGGTTTTGCAGAAGAATATGCAATTCATGACTATAAAGGTTTTAGTGGCTATAGCTTAGGCGAGTACGAAGGTATTGAGTCAGTTCATAACGTTGCTTGTTATATTGAAGAGTGTCCAGAGATGGGCGGGGAACTTTTAGAACATTTTTCTGATGTAGATGAAGCAAGAAAAGCCGCAGAAGAAAATTATTGTGGGTGTTATAAATCACTAGCAGATTATACGGAAGAATTAACAGATCAAACAACTCAAATTCCTGAAAGCCTGACCTATTATATTGATTACGAAAAGATGGGGCGTGATATGGAATTGGGTGGGGATGTG
>VAPM010059978.1_pt1 | contig 14223 bp, 17 predicted proteins | sample 3395091 | NCBI WGS metagenome assembly VAPM01 (sample SAMN08290445, study PRJNA428436) | hydrothermal vent metagenome | isolation source: Deep-sea hydrothermal vent chimney 3 | place: Pacific Ocean: Juan De Fuca Ridge | reverse complement strand
TATCAAAGCCTTCCACCTGTACCCAGACTGTGTCTTCTATACCACCGAGTGTTTTGAGTACTCGCTGGCGTTCTTCTGCATCTGAATATTCAATCATAAGTGTTGCTTTCAGATTTTTGCCATCAGGTATTAACGGATTATAAGCCGACAGTTCTTCATTAATGCCATCTGCTTCAAAAATTTTCTCAATACGCAGCATTTCCTGTATTTGATACTGAATAGTCATACGATCTTCAAAATATAAAGTTGCATTCTCACCTAATGCAACCTGGCGGTTTTTTTTGTGCTCTAATACGGATGCTCGATAATCCTGCCTTTTGTTTGCATATTCTTCTAAAGAAAATAAATCGTCACGGGTTAATTTTTGCATGTTATTTCTCTGTCTCTAACTTAAATGGCGTAAGCTTTTCTTAATAAGCTAAGCGGGTGTGTAGGCGCTGCGGAATCGTTACCCAGCCCATTTTCTATTTGATGCCCTGCCATCGGGCAGTCACTGGAATAATAGTCCGCTTCAAACTGTTTAACCTTGTTCACTACTGGCCGGGCTATTTTCATGGATATCTTGTGAAATTCAACTTTTACCGCATAGGTTCCATCATGCCCTGAACAACGTTCAATCGGCAGCACTTCGGTATCGGGAATAAGTTGCAGCAAATCACGGGTTTTCATACCTATTTTTTGTACTCGTAAATGGCAGGCCACCTGATAGGCTATTTTTCCGAGTGGCTTTTTAAAGTCGAGTTTTAGCCTGTCTTCTTTATGCCGCAACATTAAATATTCAAACGGGTCGTAAAAGGCCTGTTGTACTTTTTGAACATCTGCATTATCAGGAAACATTAATGGTAATTCCTGTTTAAACATCAACACACACGAAGGTACGGCAGCCACCAGATCAAAACCGTCATCCACTAATTTGGCAAGCACAGGAATATTCACCTGCATCGCTTTTTCAACCGCTTCCAGATCACCTAGCTCCAGCTTCGGCATGCCACAGCATTGTTCTTTCTCTGCAATAGTAGTTTGAATACCGTTATGCTCAAAAACAGAAATCAGATCGTCATTAAGTTGTGGTTCATTCACATTGCAATAGCAGGTTGCAAATAAAGCAACTTTGCCGGTTGTTTTGTTACCGGCATCAACCGTTGTAACCTGGCTGCCTTTATAACGGGATCGAAACGATGAACTATGATACTCGGGCAACACGGCATCAGCATGCACACCTAAAACAGATTGCAATACTTTACGTGCCGGTTTTATTTTATTAATAAAATTGACTGTTTGTGCAATAACCGGTGTACCAACCAGTTTACCCACCGTATCGGTTGCTGATAATAATTTATCGCGTGAGGACGCACCCTGCTGTTTAAACTTGAAGGCTTTGGCACGTAACATCACATGTGGAAAATCAAGGTTCCATTCATGCGGTGGAACATAGGGGCACTTGGTTAAATAACAAAGATCACAGAGGTAACAGTGGTCGACCACTTTCCAGTAGTCCTGTTTGGCAACACCATCAACTTCCATGGTGCTGGACTCATCGACTAAATCAAACAAGGTCGGGAAAGCATTACACAAACTCACACAACGACGGCAGCCATGACAAATATCATAGACTCGCTCCAGTTCACTGAATAACGCATCTTCGTTATAAAACTCCGGCGCTTTCCAGTTAAGAGGATGGCGTGTTGGTGCTTCTAAACTGCCTTCACGAGGAGCCATAGGATGTACCCTTGATTTAGTAACAAGACTTAAATTATCTCTCCAGCCATCAGGGAATGATGGCCAGAGAAACAAAGAGTTTAATCGTCCAGATTATCTAATGCTTTCTGGAAACGATTAGCATGCGAACGTTCTGCTTTAGCCAGTGTTTCAAACCAGTCAGCAATTTCATCAAAGTTTTCTTCGCGTGCCGCTTTTGCCATACCTGGGTACATGTCGGTGTACTCGTGTGTTTCACCGGCAATGGCTGCTTTTAAATTGTCGCTGGTTGAACCAATCGGAAGACCGGTTGCAGGATCGCCACTTTCTTCCAGATACTCCAGATGGCCGTGCGCATGGCCGGTTTCACCTTCGGCAGTTGAGCGAAAAACAGTAGACACATCGTTATAACCTTCAACGTCTGCTTTTGCTGCAAAGTACAAATAACGACGATTCGCCTGTGATTCACCCGCGAACGCATCTTTTAAGTTTTGTTCTGTTTTACTTCCTTTTAAGGACATAATGTCACCTCTTTTGTTATCAATTGATAAATTAGTCAACCTCAAAACAACTTTGTAGTCATTTTGAAGAACTAACCCTAAATGCAGGCCTATAAACTCAAAAACCCAATTTAGAATCAGTCTAAATTGGTATGGAAAATAGCCCAGATAGGGTTGGGTGTCAAGTTAATTTAAATCGTACCAGGAACCGGGTACTCTCTGTAAATACTAGTTCAGATCTCACCGTTAAGACAGTGAGTTAGATCAATTTCAAGCTTAATAAACAAACCAGCAAAATGCGCAAAGTGCTAAAACAGTTTACTGTTTTATATTTCCGCTATTCACGGCTGTACCCTGTTAATGAGCACTGTCACCTGGCTGGCAGTTTTTACTGTTACTGCGCCAGAGAGCCCCAGTAAATCACCACTTTGCGGTGTCGCCTGGCCCTGCTTTGAAACCCGGGCAATAATATTCACTTCGGCAAAATTAGACAGCTTCATTGTCGGCTGCATCGCCATGCTGTCGTCCAGCACAATCGTGAAGGGAAGATCTTTTACCTGTTTACGCACTATCGCCAATGGCATTTTGGGACCTTTCACAGCGCGCGCATAAACCAGTACGAAGTCGTCGGGAGAGACTTTGTTCTTGAGGGTATCGGCCAGTTTTGCAGTGACACGGATACTTGCAGCCACTACATTTTCAACATTCGACTCGGCCTGTTGCCCAACCGCTGCAGGCCGCCCTAATTCAACCGTTGGTTTCAGCCCCATTTTACGCTCAGCCGCCACAATAAGCGACTTAACCTGCTCAACAGAACGTGGCTCATTGGCAATAATCGGCAATAATTTTTTCCATTGTTTAATTGCCGTTTTACCGTCACCGATTTCAGCATAACCCAGGCCAGCCAACCACAGCGCCATTGGGTTATCCGGTTTTATCTCTAACGCTTTTTTAATCAGCTCAAAGGGTTCGCCCGCCATACGCCCACCACGTTCCATGGTCATGGCATCGGCAAGGGTAATCAAAACCGTTGCATCATCACCCACCAGCTTACGTAAACGTTTTAATGCTGACACTGCACGATCATATTTTTTTAATGACATATAGGTACGCGCCAGGGTGTACCAGCCATCCGGGTTATCCGGATCTTTTTCCAGTTTTGATTCAAGCAGTAATGCCATCTCGTCAACCGAGCCAAGGTGTTTTTTATCACCTGTTGACGACTGCGCCTGCTGTGGCACCTGTGCAACCCGGTTAATGCCGTCTGGTGTACCCCATAGCCAGTACAAGGCCAGAGCCATTAAAGGAATGGCTGTAATAATCACGTAGGCATTTTTTTCAATTTTTGGTGAAACAGTCTGCTTTGCTTCACCATCATTAACATCTTCCAATAGTGATTTTTCAATTTCAATCCGAGTTTGTTCAAATTCTGATTGAGAAAGCTCACCCTGCTGCAAACGTAATTCCAGTTCGGTTAAACGCTCTTTTGCTATCGCTGCATTTTGTGAATCTGTGTCATCTTTATTGATGGCACACTTACCCAGTAACGCCGGTGTAATTAGCCACAAAACAAGGATAATTAACAGCAGGGAAAGAAACATAAAACCTATCATGATGCATCATCCTTTTTTGATAACGTACTCTTTAGTAACGCCTGTGCACGCTGATGCTCTGCAGCCGTTATTTCAACTGACTCTGCTTGACTGCGTTGCTTGATAATTCTGAATAATACGATCATCGCTATCACGAAAAAAAGTAATGGCCCCAGCCATAATAAAAGAGTAATAGATTTAAAGGGTGGCTTGTACAAAACAAAATCGCCATAACGCTCTACCATAAAATCAACAATCTGTTGATTACTCTTGCCCTCTGAAATCATTTGATAAACCTTATCGCGCATATCTTTAGCCAGGTCAGAGTTGGAATCTTTTAAATTCTGGTTCTGGCAAACCAGGCAACGCAACTCATCGATTAACACATTATAACGTGCTTCCAGTTCGGCTCGCTCAAACTGGCGAAATTCGACACCTGCGTAAACAGAATTTAGCTGCAAAGCAAAAAATAAAAATATAAAAATGCGCATGATCATGGGTATCCAGAGTAAATTATTCTTCAGCCTGTAGTTCTTTTATTAAAGGGATAACTATTTTATTCAAATCCTGAAAACTGACTGGACCAATATGTTTGTAACGGATAATACCTTTTTTATCGATAAAGAAAGTTTCAGGCACACCATAAACACCATAGTCAAAACCCACCAGACCTTTTTGGTCGGTTACAACCACGCTGTATGGATTACCCAGCCGTCTTAACCAGGCACTAGCTTCTGCATTGGTGTCTTTGTAATCAAAGCCAACAATATCCACCATCTTTTTTCTCGCCAGCTCATTAAGAACAGGATGTTCAGCCCGGCAAGCATTGCACCATGATGCCCAGATATTTAATAACCAGACTTTACCCTTTAATTCTTGCGGGCTAAATTTTATAGTTGGGTCATTCAGAAGTGGCAATGTAAAATCCGGTGCCGGCTTACCCACTAAAGGTGACGGAACTTTGCGTGGATCATTACTCAACCCTGCGGCAAGCAGGACAACTAATAAAACAAAAGCTATCAGTGGAAACAGGAATTTTATTTTTAACATAGCAACTCCTTACTTCGCTTTCCGATAGCGTTTATCGGTTGCTGCCAGTAAACCACCAAAGCCCATTATCAATGTCCCTAACCAGATCCAGCGAATAAAGGGCTTATGATACAAGCGCAATGCCCAACCACCCTGGTCACCACGCGGCTCACCCATAGCAACAAATAGATCACGGAAAATACCGGCATCAATCGCCGCTTCGGTCATGGGGCTGCGCTGCACTGTGTAAATACGTTTTTCCGGCTCCATGTCTGCAATCATGACGCCGTCTTTGCTAACAATAACGTGGGCACGTTCACCTTGATAATTTGGCCCTACGATAGGTTTTGAGCCTGCAAATTTAAAATCATAGCCCGCTAAAGAATACGATTCACCTGGCGTTAACATTACATCTTTTTCGGTTGAGTAAATTGATGTTAAGGTGACCCCAACTGTGAAAACAGCTATGCCAACATGCGCAATGTGCATACCATAAATTGCGCGAGGTGTTTTTTTCAGGCCATCCCATGAAATGGCTTTAGCCTTAAAACGCTGTTTAAAGCTATAGCCCATATTAAGAACAACCCACCAGGCCAGTGTGGTGCCTATCATCGCGCCAAGAGTAAAGGTTGGCATTGCAAAGGTACTCAATGCACCAAGAACCAGACTAATAAGCAGATAGGTTAGCAAGTGTTTTTTTACTCGCTGAACACTGTCCTGTTTCCAGCGAACAAAAACACCAATACTCATCAGTGCCACTAACGGCACCATGATAGGAACAAAAACGCTGTTAAAATAGGGGGGGCCAACTGAAATCTTACCCAGGCTTAACGCATCGATTACCAATGGATATAGCGTGCCCAATAAAATAGTTGCCGTCGCAATAACCAAAAGAATGTTATTTAATAAAAGTGCTGTTTCTTTTGAGAACCAGGAAAAGCGCGTGTTTGATTTAATCGCGGGCGCACGCCATGCGTACAAAGCTAATGAACTACCCACCACCAGTACCAGGAAGATTAATATAAATAAACCACGTTCCGGATCGCTGGCAAAAGAGTGCACCGAGGTCAGCACGCCGGAGCGAACTAAAAACGTACCCAACAAACTTAAAGAAAAAGCAAAAATAGCCAGCAATACTGTCCATGCTTTCAGGCTGCCACGTTTTTCGGTAACCGCTAAAGAATGGATGAGTGCCGTTGCTACTAACCAGGGCATAAACGATGCGTTTTCAACCGGATCCCAAAACCACCAGCCGCCCCAGCCAAGTTCGTAATAAGCCCACCAACTACCCAGTGAAATACCCAGTGTTAAAAATACCCATGCAATGCTGGTCCAGGGTCGTGACCAACGTGCCCAGGCGGCATCCAGCTTGCCCGCAAGCATCGCAGCAATCGCAAATGCAAAGGCTACCGACAAACCAACGTACCCCATATAAAGCATGGGTGGGTGAATAATCAAACCAAAATCCTGTAGCAACGGATTTAAATCACGACCTTCCAATGGTGCGGGAAAAATACGTTCAAATGGATTAGAGGTAACCAGTATAAAAAGGATAAAACCAATACTGATAAAACCCATCACACTCAATACCCGTGCAATCATAACGTCTGGCACTTTTTTGCTAAAAATAGCCACCGCCGAAGTCCACATACCTAATGTTAGCGCCCAAAGAAGCAGGGAACCTTCATGCGCACCCCAAACGGCTGAAATGCGAAATTCCAGTGGCAAGCGGGTGTTTGAATTATTCGCTGCATACACAACAGAAAAATCATTCTGGATAAAAACATAAATAAGACAGCCAAAGGAAACCGACAGACTTAAAAACTGCGCTTGTGCCAGCGGGCGAGCCACGCTGATCCAGGCCGGAATATTTCTTGCGGCACCAATTAACGGTAGTGTTGCCAGTAAAAGCGCAGTAATCAAAGCCATTATCAGTGCGAACTGACCAAATTCAGGTATCACGTTTTTTATTCCTTTATCTCTTCAGGGATTTTCTTTTTCATGGTTGCAGCCACTTCGGGTGGCATATAATTTTCATCATGCTTGGCAAGTACTTCTTCGGCAACAAACTCACCCTTGTTATTCAGTTTACCTTTAGTAATAATGCCCTGCCCCTCACGAAACAGATCCGGTAAAATACCATCGTATTTTACCGTAACAACTTTTTCGTTATCAGTAATATCAAACCACACTTCAGTGCTGGTAGCTGATTTTTTCACACTGCCATCCACAACGATACCACCCATTCGGAATAAACGATTCGCCGGTGCTTTACCTGCCTGTACATCCGATGGTGAGAAGTAAAACATCAGGTTCTGGTTAAAGGCAACCAGAGCAAAACCGGTTGCCGTTGCAACACCAACAATCATGATGATGATAAGAGTGAGTCGACGTTTACGAAGGGGATGCATTGTTTTCTCCTACTACTATTTTGCCTGTGATTATTTCAGATGCCTGCAGTTTTTACTCTGAAGCTGATGGTTTTTCATTACGGATAATACGCCGAATACGTTTTTCCAGTTTGCGTTTTTCTCTTAACGGCAAAACAATGCTTAGCACAAACGCAAGCAAGGCAATACCATAAGACGACCAGACATAACTGGCATAACCACCCATATGAATAAATGTATTAAATGAATCCATTACGCACCGTCCTTAAATAAAGTTGCAACCCAGTGGCTGCGTCGTTCACGCCAAAGCAGATCATTGCGTGCACGCAGTAACACAACAATGGCATATAAAAATTTGTGTGCAACAGCCATCAATAGCAAAGGTATAAGCATACGGGTGTCAATCGACGGTGCATCAAACTTTGTGACCGTTGGCCCCTGGTGCAAAGTGCTCCACCATTCAACCGAATAATGAATAATCGGAATGTTCACCACACCCACCAGAGCAAGGATAGCAACAGCACGTGCCGCTTTGCGTTTGTCATCAATGGCACTATATAACGCAAGCACACCCATATATAAAAACAATAATAATAACTCGGAGGTTAAGCGCGCATCCCAAACCCACCAGGTACCCCACATGGGTTTACCCCAGATAGAGCCAGTCACCAGTGCTAAAAAAGTAAATACTGCACCAATATGTGCACTATTAATAAGTATAATTTCTGCAATTTTTATTCGCCAGATTAAAGCCATCGCACCACTGAAAGCCATCACCATATAAACAAACATTGACATCCAGGCCGCAGGGACATGAATATAAATAATGCGGAAACTATCACCTTGCTGATAATCTGCCGGTGCCAGTACCAGGCCACCATAAAGACCCGCCGCAAATAAAATTAAACAGATCCCGGTTAACCACGGTAACAAACGTCCACTTAAATAATAAAAGTAAGGTGGCGAACCTAGCTTGTAAATAAAACGCATAATCATAAAACTAACTCACACTCATTTTTAATGCGGCTGATGCCGCCCAGGGGGTTAAACTTAACGACAAGAGTAATAAAGCAGATAACATGGCGATGGCTGCTGTGGGTTGAAAACCGGATGCGGCCGCATCGACTGCCTGACTTGCAAATATTAAAACCGGCACATACAGCGGTAAAACGAGTAGCGACAGTATCACACCTCCACGGCGTAAACCAACGGTTAGCGCAACACCCACCGAGCCAATCGCACTTAAAACAGGTGTACCCAACAACAGGGTTATAAATAATGTTTCGATACCGTCCATCGGTAGCCCTAAAAACAGTGCCAGTAATGGCCCAACCAGCACAACTGGCAAGCCGGTTATCAACCAGTGAGCAATAATTTTTGCGAGGATTAATAATGACATCGGCTGCGCACTGATAAGCATTTGCTCTAAGGAGCCGTCCTCCATATCGGTGCGAAAAATTCTGTCCAGACTCAATAAAGCAGCTAGCAATGCAGCAACCCAGATAATACCCGGCGCAATTCTTTCCAGTATCGTTGCCTCCGCGCCTATCCCTAACGGAAAGAGCACCACCACCAGCACAAAAAACAATACCGGGTTCATTAACTCGGCACGATGCCGTATCGCTAAAATTAAATCCCGTTGTAATATAATAAAAAATGCTTGTAACATCTTACGCCACGGCCGATAAATTTAAACGCGTGCAGCGCACATTCTTGATGTCTAGCGATTGATGTGACGTTATCACCGCCAAACCACCACGTTCAATGTGCGCCTGTATCGCCTGTTCTATAAAAGCTACTCCTTTGGTATCTAAAGCCGTTAAAGGTTCATCCAATATCCACAATGCGCTGTCATTTAACAGACAACGCGCAAACGCCAGACGCCGCCGCTGGCCCGCAGACAGATGAAACGCGAGGGTATCTTCTTTATTTTCCAGGCCAATATTTTTCAGGATCTCACCAAGGATTTCTTTGTCAGATACCTTATATATGGAACGTGATAAAACCATCGCCACTCTCAGGTTTTCAAGCACAGTTAAATCCTGCTTGATACCATCACTGTGACCCACGTAACTCAGTTGCAAATGATAGTCATAGGCCTGTTTTTGAATAGAAGCATCATCCCAATACACCTCGCCCTCATCCGCGATAGTCAGGCCACACAGCACCCGCAACAAGGTTGTTTTACCGGAGCCATTTTCACCTTCAAGGTGCAAGACTTCTTTTGGCCTCAGCTCAAAACTTATATTCTGAAATAACCAGCGATCCTGTTTTTCAACCGATAATTTTTTAACGGATAATACTTTGCTTTTGGTATAAGCCGGTAGTGACCTGAACATTTTCTTCTCTTCCAAATAACCGAAAGCTAAGAATACACGTTTAAGAAGTAATTAATAAGCTAATAAGGGCAATATTCATTGCAGAGGCATTAAATTTCCAGACAGAGCCTTTAAATGCGTAATACATCAGCCCCGGCAGGGATAACCCATTGTCGTTTTGAACGGTTCTATATCTAAGGAGGAGCACATCAGAGCATCGTATAAAAACCCACACCATCCCTGGTGTTATCCAACATTCCCGAATCAACGCTTTAATCTGCAGCAGTATATAAATCGTCACGTCGCAGCGGGATTGCCAGTGCATCATGTTGATGTCCCACCAGTAACTGATGAACGCCGATTGAACCTTCGTTAAAGAAATAAGCCGAACCTGCCATATACAAGCGCCATAATCGATACGTTACTTCACTGGTCTGCTGTATTGCTTTTTCCCGATTGGCCACCAAACCCTTAACCCAATGTCGCAGAGTGTAGGTGTAATGTCGACGCAGGCCCTCGGTATCCAGCACTTCAAAGCCCGCTTTCTCCATCGCATCAGCAACAGTACTGACCCGTGCCAGCTCACCATCCGGAAAAATATACTTATTAATGAAGCGGTTCACCGGTGTACGTCCCCAGTCAGTTTCACTGGTAATACCGTGGTTCAAAAACAAACCACCCGCTTTAAGAATGCGCTTAACCGTGCCGAAATAGGTTGAGAAATTCTTAATACCAACATGCTCGAACATGCCAACACTCACTACCCGATCATATGCTGCCTGTTTGGGTAAATCGCGATAATCACGCACCTCAATTTTCACCTGTTGCTCCAGACCTTCCGCATGTACCCGTTCAAGCGCAATGCGTTGCTGCGCTTTACTGAGTGTAATGCCATGAACGATGGCACCGTAATGGCGCGCAGCATGGATAGCAAGTGCACCCCACCCGCAGCCGATATCAAGCAAAGTCTGGCCAGGTTGTAAACGCAGCTTGCGACACAGGTAATCCATTTTCTCCCGCTGTGCTTCTGCCAGTGGCTGTTTTTCATCACGAAAATAAGCACAGGTATACACCATCTCCGGATCCAGCCAGAGACGATAAAATTCATTACTGACATCATAGTGATGCGCAATGCTGGTACGCCCATTTTTGTGAGTCGTGCTGCCAAATGACTTTTGTGAGGTATTCTTTTTGTCGCGCCAGGCAGGTAGTTTTAACGCCAGACGCAATAAACGCCACTGTTCACCCCAGGATAAATGCAACGTTTTAAGGTATGCGCTCATATCAAACAACGTTTCCATGTCGCCGTTAACCGAGACAGCACCGTCCAGATAGGCTTCAGTTAATCGTGACAGGCTACGGTATAATACCAGTTCCCGTATAACGGCCGGCTCATTAAAGACAATTTGACAGGCTGCATCCGGGCTGCCAACAACCAGTCTGCCGTCCCAAAGTTTAATGGCTGTATTACCCTGATAGCCCTTAAGTACCGTTGAAATAATCTGGCTACTGATTGCAAAAATGCTTATGCCCCGCTCATTTTCTTTACTAACAGCAAGCCCAAATCCGCCGCTGTTGTAACTATCAACAGGTTTATGTAAATGTTCCATCACACCCCTCCTTATCGTTTCCAGTTTCCGACAAAGTATTAAAAACAGTTTCTCTTATACCTAATAATCTAGAACATATACGTTAGACACAGGTCAAGGTTGTTACGAAAATATTTTGTAGCAGCTATTAGCAACTTTACTCATGGTCTTTTTGTGCATTAACGCCAGCTAAAAACAGGCTTTCTGGCTAATTATTTCAATTTCGGTCATGATGAAATACACAGCCGCAGGGGAACATACAAACAGGATGAAAAGCCTCTATTCGACAGATGCAAGCCCGCACCCAAAAAACATCTTTGGCCTTTTCGTTACTCACCCTTATTGGCTACAGCTCGATTTCTGGCTTGCCTGTATCGTGGCAACCCTGTTCTGGTCAGCTTTTATCCTGTTAGACCTCCCGCCAGCCAGCGATATTACATTTCCAGTGCTCGGTAGCACATTATTGCTGCTTATTATTGTTTTCCCCATTCTGGAAGAAATTGTTTTTCGTGGTCTAATCCAGGAATCCATTCATCGGTTACTCAGCCACAACGGCTTGCCAACCGTTCTCCTTTGGCGTATCAGCAGTGCGAATGTTCTGGCGAGTCTTTTTTTTAGCGCCAGCCACCTTTGGGCACATTCCACACTTTGGGCACTGGCAACCCTTCTTCCATCGCTGATTTTTGGCTATTTCAAAGACAAGTATCAGTCACTGCAACCTTCCATTGTGCTGCATATTTTCTATAATCTTGGTTTCTACCTGTTTTTATGAGCATATTAGTAAAAATAGTGCATAATATTGACATTGATCAATATTAATAAATGCTAATATAGATACACTTTAAACATCAACCGACAACATACAAGGTACCCTATGTTCATTCAGCGTTTTTTATCCATTGCGATACTCAGTAGCTTTATACTAACTGGCGTTGCGGTGAGCCAGAGTGCTTATGCCGACAGCCCGGATGGTGAGCGTTTATACACCAAACATTGCTCAGTGTGCCACGGTAGCAAAGGCAGTGGCGGCGTGGGTATTCCGCTGGATCTAGAGTCATTTCTTAATAGCATTAGCGATGAATACCTTATTAAAACAATCGAGCATGGCCGCGTCGGCCGTACCATGCCCGCCTTTAAGAAGCTGGGTGACAAAAATATAAAAGCCCTCGTCAAATACATACGCAGCTTTACTGATACCGAAGCCGTCACATTCGACTCAACACCAATAAAAGGCAATGTCGAACACGGTAAAGAGCTCTTTAAAAGTAAATGCGCCAGCTGCCATGGTGACCATGGCCAGGGCGGCAAAGGCACCGGGGTTACTTTTTCCAGACCACGTGACTTAAGTATTATTCCACCAGCGCTGAATAACGCCGGCTTTCTGGCCTCGGCCAGCGATGAAATGATTAAACATACCTTGATGACCGGGCGCAAAAAAACACCCATGAACTCATTCCTGAAACAGGGGCTGTCAGAGTCAGATATTAATGATGTGGTTGCCTACATTCGCCATTTCGAGACCAAACAGGTGCCGAAACTTCGCGACCAGAAACTGGATGCGATTATTATGGCGGAGTCACCCTACTCGCTTGAGGAAACACTAGAGAGCCTGAAAAAAGCTGTTATCGGCAAAAACTTCAGAATCATTCGTCAGCAGACGGTAGACGATGGGCTTGTGGATAAAAACAAACAGAATAAAAAACAGATTATTCTTTATTTCTGTAATTTCCAGTTTTTAAATGAGTCACTTGCTCTGGATCCAAGAATCGGCCTGTTCCTGCCCTGCCGGGTTACTATTGTGCAACAAGGCGACTCTGTAAAAGTAATGGCGATTAATCCACTGCGTTTAAGTAAACTGTTTAATAATGATGAGCTGGATGATGCCTGCAAGAACATGTCCAACCTCTACACTGAAATTATCGAAGAAGCGACTTTATAATGAATAAAAAAACCACAGCAAAGTTTTTAAGTATTATTATCGCTTTTATCAGCATACAATCTGCAAGCATCGCAGATGAACTGCTAATGGCGCGTTCAACGGAAGACTTTCCTGAAACAATGTTAATGCTACAGAGCCTGATTAAACAACAGGGTTACACACCGTCACGTGTGCAACGCGTTGATATCGGTTTAACCAAATCAGGCTATAAAACAGATAAATACCGTGTTGTCTTTTTTGGTAAAGCAGATGAAATAAAAACCATCAGTGAAAAACTGCCTGAACTCATTCCCTATTTACCGCTGAAGATTTCAATTTTCGCAGAAGCCGGGCAAACAATACTGGTCACGATTGACCCGATGTCTTTTGACCAAATGTATCCCAACTCCTCACTAACACCTGTTTTTAAACGTTGGGCTGAAGACATACATGCTATTTTTGACAGCATCCAGAATTTAAACTAAACGATCTTTCATTATTAACCGGTCTACTGACCATTGCCCGGAACCATCTGCAACCAGAATAAATAGCATTAAGCCCCACACAATATGATCCTGCATACCCGCATTGCTTAAATCAGGATATGAAATCGCAGCAACAATATTAAAGATAAATAATACCAACGGAATCAGTCGGCCACCTAACCCCACCACCAGCATGACAGGTAAGATTAATTCTGCAGCTGTCGCAATATAAGCTGCAATAGCCGGTGAAAGCAACGGAACAGCATACTCATATTGAAACAACATCAACGTTGTATCAAAACTTTCTATTTTTGTGAGCCCTGCTTTAAAGAAAACATTGGCAACCCATAATTTTAATACCAGACTGGCAACAGGTTTTGTGTACGCTAATAGTTTTTCAACCGAACAAAACCACTGTAAAGAAGACTTTAAATAAACACTGTTCATTTTGTGCACCTTTTAACTGGTAATGGCTATAACAGCGGATCTGCCATAGCCTTTATTTATTACAATAAATAACTTCTTACCCAGCCATTATTAATCGAATCACCAAGCAGAATGTTTATATCCATATTCGGGTAACATTCTGATAGCGCATTACAAACATCAGAAAAAGATAATTCATTGTTTATTAATTCCAGAAAATAAAACTGTTCTTCTGTCAGCCGGTTAATTTCAACATCACTATTATTTTTCCATATGAT
>VAPM010139169.1_pt1 | contig 14227 bp, 18 predicted proteins | sample 3395091 | NCBI WGS metagenome assembly VAPM01 (sample SAMN08290445, study PRJNA428436) | hydrothermal vent metagenome | isolation source: Deep-sea hydrothermal vent chimney 3 | place: Pacific Ocean: Juan De Fuca Ridge | reverse complement strand
GTAGGCAGCTTTTGTATCAGCTTGATTAGGTCGTCTTCGGTAGGTTGTTGGTTAGGCATGAGTGGGATAAATCTTGAGGTAAATCTCACGAAGTCGAGCTTTTGCTCGCGAGAGTGCAGTGCGCACTGCGCCTTCTGGTTTATTTAACACAGTTGCGAGCTCTTTGTTACCGAGATCTTGGCGATAATGGAGAAAAAGTACCTCACGCTCATCAGAAGCCAGTAGCGCCAACGTCGCAAGGATCCGCTCTGCCTCTAGGCGATCACTTACCTCTCCGACGATATCTGTTAAATCACTTAGATTGAAAGCGTTCTCGATTGATTCAACTTTCTTGGTATCACGATAGTAGTTCACGAGATGGTTGTGCGCGATACGGTAGATCCACGCCTGGAAGCCACCTTTGCTCTCGTCGAAGTTCTCGAAATGATCAAAAGCCTTGACAAAAACATCCTGTGCCAGATCCTCCGCTACCTCACGTCGGAAACCGACACGATAGAGCAGGTAAGTATAGATCTTGTCTCGGTAAGTATCGTAGTAGCCCAAAAAGGCAGTTTCAACGTCTGACATACTATTAGTTTACACGGTTGGCGAGGTTTTGTGACAGGTTTTAGAAAAACCCACCCATAGGGAAAAGCCCCCGAATAAATTCAGGGGCTCACACAGTAGATGAGAGACACCCTATCAGCTACGGTGAAATAAATTTCACCTGAATGCAACTGAGGATGTAGATCTCCCGATCTACGAACAGCAGGTACTCTCCTACTGTGAAAATTCTTTGCCTCACTTGCGTGGTTAGAGCCACACGCAGGCTGGACTTCTGATTTTGGTTTTCGGAACAAATTTGAGGTTTGTTTTGGTTGAAAATAAAACCGAAGTTTTATTGGGGGGGTGGAGTGGGAGTTTACGCCGCTCCATCGCGAAGCTAGAAGGAAACGTGCCACGAACACTGGTGAATAACGTGGATCAGCAAGCCGATCTTCGATCATTCGGCTCGCAGCACGATTCCTGCTGAGAATTTTTTAAGATGTAAAGGAACGAAGGTTTTCCTGAGTAGAAACTGGAACACCGATTACTTTGTGAGTTCATCCGAGGATGATCATGATAGTTTCAATTGCTCGAAGCTACTATGGTCGCTCACCGAGGTGAACTATCTCTCGCTGGGCACAATGCTCCAGTTTCTACGCGGGAACTGTTAGACTTTGTTCTGTGTGAAGGATCTATTCCTGAGTCCTGAGTCTCGAGTGTTCATATCAGTCTACTCCTCATCAGGGGGAAAGTCAAGCCTTTACCCCTTGCCAGACCATACAATCTGATTGTATAAATAATGTATTCATGGAACTAATACCACTAAAAAGTCGCTTAGTTAAGCCAAAAATACCGCTTTTGCCAGTTATTTTAGAAAGTCTAAAAAAGGCCAAAGTACAGCCAAAAAACGGTGATATCATCGCTGTGACGAGCAAAGTCCTCGCAGTGAGCCAAAACCGTCTGGTGGTAGCTAAGAATGCGTCTGAGGAGCTGCAAATCGCACGGTCGGAAGCAGATCACTGGCTAGGTGGGCAGCCTTATCCTTTTGCGATAAAAGAGGGCGTACTGATCCCCCGCTCTGGCGTCGACGCGAGTAATGCGGAAAAAGGTCAGCTAATCCTCTGGCCACGTGACCTTTGGAGTAGTACGCGTACGCTCTGTAGTGAACTAAAACATGAGCTAAAACTAACTAAGCTCGGTATCATACTCACAGACTCGACCTGTCGCCCACTACGCTGGGGCGTGAGCAATATCGCACTCGCTTGGGCAGGCTTCGAGGGTGTCGATGATGTGCGTGGAGATAGGGATCTCTACGGTCGCAAGCTCAAAGTCACCCAAAGAGCCACAGCTGACAGTCTCGCCGCTGCAGCTGGTGTACTGACTGGAGAAGGCGACGAGAGCATTCCTTTCGTCCTAATCCGTAGTGCTCCAGTGAAGTTCGTGAGTAAGGCGAAAAGACCGCGGAAGTTTCCACCCAAGGATTGTCTCTTTGCCTCAGTGTACAATAGTAAACTCCGAAACTTGAAAATCTAATGTCTAAACTCCCCTACCATGTCGTCGTCCTCGCCAGCACTCGTGGTACCGACTGGGGTGCGATGCTCGCAGAGCAGTCACAGGGTAAAATGAAAGGCATTGAGTTCGTCGGGCTAGTGACAGATAAAGCCGACTGCCTGGCAGCCGAGCGGGCGAAAGCGGCTGGCATCCCCGTGCACTTTGTGAATCCTACTGAATCGGACTTCCACACGCAGCTATTGAAAGTCGTACAGGAACTAAAACCAGACTTAATCTGCCTAGTAGGTTATATGAAGATTCTGAAACCAGAGTTTGTCCAAGCATTTACAAATAAAATCATCAACGTCCACCCCAGTCTCCTGCCGAAGTACGCCGGCAACCTAAATCTCGATGTCCACGCCAAAGTAATCGAAAACAAAGAATCCGAAACTGGTATGACGATCCACCTCGTGACAGAGGCAGTCGACGCTGGTGCAGTGATCTGCCAAAAGTCTATACCAGTCGCAGCGGACGATACACCCGAGAGCTTACGAGAAAAAGTCCAAGCCCTCGAAAAAAAGTGGTACCCCGAGGTCGTGCGTTGGTTTGCCAGTGGCAAGATTTATTTTTGAGTTAAACTGTCTCGGTGTCTACCCTGAGAGCTATACTTTTCGACTTCGACGGTACACTAGTCTCCTCGACGGAGCTGCTGTGCGACATCTTCAATGAGTGCCTCGTCGAACAGGGTGTCGAGCCTGCTAGTCGCGAGTCGCTACGGAGAATGATCGGTGAGCCACTCGATAGTATCTTTCGCCGGCTGACGAACCTCGTCGATGTTGAGCAGTTCAATAAATCTTTTACTGCCAAGGAGATCGGACGACATACGACAGAACACATCGCACTCGTACGTGACACAGAACCAACATTAAAATTTCTACGTAAACAGAACTACCAGCTCGGCATAGTAACGACGAAAGAAACTGGACCTGTGACCGATCTGCTCACTGACTACGGCTTGAAAGATTTTTTTGAGACCATCATCGGACGTGATCAAGTAGACAATCCAAAACCTGATCCCGAACCAGTCCTACTCGCCTGCGAGCGACTAGAGATCAAGCCACAGGAGGCACTCTTCGTCGGTGATAGCCTACTCGACCTGACTGCAGCAAAAGAGGCAGGGAGTATCTTTGTCGGCGTGCTGACCGGTGCGTGTGACAGACGAGAGTTTGTAGAAAACAAAGCCGACTACATCTACAGTCATGTCGGTGAGCTGACAGAACTGGTACGACATTTAAAAGACTAGTCGTCGCTTTTCTTCTTGCGTTTCTTGGGCTTGGGCTCTTCTGCTACTTCGTCTGAATCATTTAATGCTAGATTTTCTGAGATGATGTGGGCAGTGCCTTCCGCTTCTTTGACGATCTGCTCCTCCGCAGCTAGCTCTGCCTGCATACGCGGTATGACATTGTCTACTGCTCCCCACTCAGACTCACCAGTATCTGGTACGAGCAAGACAACCTCATCACCAGACTCCGCACGGAAGTAAGTGATACTTGCTAGTAATACTTTGTAAGCCTTACCACTCGCAATGACTTTGTACTGTTCGTCTTCGAGCGTGAGTGGACCTTTGACACGCTTACGTTCGACTGGTCCGATTTGTTTGTAGATGAAAGATCCTTCACTAGTAACGGTCAGCTTGAGGACATCACCAGGGACAAGCTTGGATTTACTAGCGTAGTTGGCAGGGACAGGATGACTGACTTGATCTGGTCCAATCATTTTTTGTCCATCGAAGACTCCTTCGATCACCTTACCAGCGTCTGTCACACTCGCACCTAGCCCAGCAGCAGCATCGGTATAGCTTTGTTTGAGAGCCTGAGGATGTGTACTACCGGTCATTTCGGCGAGGATGTGCTTCGCACTACGAAGACTCGACTCGGCAGCATCAATCATCTCTTTGATCAGAGCTATTTTGGAAAGATTGGACATTTATCTTTGAGGTTAGTTATTGTTTTGAGTTTCATCTATTTTATCAAAAAACTACTCTCTAAGCAATCTAAGCAGTTTGACGAGAGCTAGTTTTGGTTGTGAAGACGCACAGAAAAGTACGCTAAAATGAATCTAATGAATCTCAAAATTCAACGTATCGTCACAGGTCCACTCACAGAAAACTGCTGGATCATTGCAGCAGAGTCTGGCGAAGCTGTAGTCATAGATCCAGGCGACGATCCGACAGCTATCTACGAAGCGACGAAAGATCTAAAGGTCACACAAATCCTGCTCACACACACGCACTATGACCACATCCTAGGACTCGCTAGCTTGGTCAAAAAGACCGATGCACCTGTCGCCGTCCACAGCACTGAGGCAGAGATCGTAGAGCAAGGCAAAATGAATCCACCTCAAACAGGCTGGAATCTGTCCAAAGTCAAAGTCACAACACAACTAAAAGATGGTGACACTATCCCTTTCGCAGGTAGTGAGATCACAATACTGGCGACACCCGGACACACCATCGGATCGGTGTGTTATCTTATAGACAGACATATCTTCACTGGTGACACACTCTTTCACGAGGATCACGGGCGGACAGATCTGCCGACAGGTGATATGAATGCTATGCGTGAGAGCTTGCAAAAACTGTGTACTCTGCCACCTGAGCTAGTCGTCCACGCAGGACACGATACTGATTGGACAATCGGTGAGGCGAGTAATTTCAAATTTAAATAATCCAATGACTCAACTAAAAGCTCCCCTAATCATCGTCAATTTCAAGACCTATGAGACTGCCGTAGGACGAGCAGCCATAGTGCTGGCACAGCTACATGAGCAAGTCGCCAAAGAAACAGGAGTGAACATCGGTATAGCTGTCGGAGCACTCGATCTCGCCGCAGTCGCAGCCACTGTCAGCATTCCAGTCTTCGCCCAACACGTCGACGCAGCTACGTATGGCTCCTACACCGGAGGAATAGCTCCTGCCGCGGTAAAAGCCGCTGGTGCAGTCGGCACACTGCTAAACCACTCGGAACGCCGCCTCGGAGCAGATCTACCAGCTACTATCGCAACAGCCAAAAAAGCCGGACTCACGACTATAGTTTGTACTGAAAGTGCCGAGGAAGTTGGTAAGCTCACCAAATTTCAACCTGACTACTTCGCAGTAGAGCCACCTGAGCTCATCGGCGGCGACATCTCGGTCACGACTGCGAATCCAGAGATCATTACAAACTCGTTGGCAAAGATCGGGCAGACTCCGCTACTGGTCGGCGCTGGTGTAAAGACAGGTGCCGATGTTGCGACAGCAGTGAGACTCGGTGCTGCTGGTGTACTACTCGCCTCAGGTGTGACGAAAGCCACTGATCCAAAAAAAGTTTTACGAGAACTAGTCTTGGGTCTAAGCTAGACATAAATCCTTAATTTTCAAACAAATGCTCTTTACCTACCATGCTGACGGCTGTACGCTAGAAAACACAGACAAAGAACTCATCGAAGAGAAACTTACCAAACTAGAGAAATTTGGACGGATCGGCGACGAAAGTACCAAAGTCCATATAGAAGTAGTACGAGGTACACGCCACGAATCACCAAACTACGGTATTCACGTCCACTTCACACTCCCTGGAGACAGCCTACACGCCAACGCCAGTGGCAAAACTATCGCCGATGCGACAGATGAGGTGGAACGGAAGCTGCGACCTCAGGCGGAGAAATTGAAAAATTAAGCTTGTCTCAATCTGCCCAATAGAGAGTCCTCTCCTTGTAAGATTACATTGAGTAGCTCACCCAAAATATAATTTTTTGACTGTTCTATACTTTTGGAACTTCCCAATAAATTAAAAATTTCTATTCTTGAAATAAAAAAACTCTCGATGACATCTTTAAAATACGTGCTGAAAATAGTTTCAGCGATTGACTCATTGACTTGCTGAGATATTTGTAATTTTACATATCTGAAGCGCTGAAGGAACTTCTGGTACTCTGGATATTGAATTGCTAATATTTTTAACTTCGATAGGCAAAGCTCTTCCAAATCATTCAAACAAGTCTCTGGGGTTGAACCTTGTACACCAAATGCACGAGCGAGATTTGCCAAAGCCGTGTGAGCATCTTCATTTGGCTCCAGCATGGATAGACCACCATCAATTACGGCAAGTTTCAATTCTTTTTTGGACATTTAATTATTCAATTTAGACTCTATATTAACTTTATTACTTAAGTTTTAAATTGTAAACATTATTGTATCTTCTGTCAAGTAAATTCTTGACAGTTTATAAACTTTGCTATTTCTGACTTATACTAGAAAAACTAAAAGTGTCAATGCTAAAGGGTTGAAATCAGGGTCGTCCCCACTAAAATGACACCCAAGTGATTACAAACGACATACAAAATATAGTGGTGTCGGCAAAATCTATACACAATACTAGCCTTACTTATGTTTTCTTCCTCCGCCAGCCGAAAAGCCCGTCGTCGCAGACTTTCCAATCTACGCGAGAATCGTAGTAATAGTTTCCACGTTCACGGTGGTCGAAGCTGTCCACGTCGCAAACTCATACTTCAAGCACTTTTTGTCGTCACACTGATTCTACTCGCACCTTTTACGTCCGCGAGTGAGACTTTTACTGATATTACCTACGAATATCCAGCCACTACTAGTGGCGAGCTACTGGCGATCGATAGTCCAACTTTCTCGTTGGATATGGTTGCTGTCACAGAAGACGGCTTTTTGATCAAAAACGCTGGACAAACTGCCAGTGTTGATCGTAGTGAGCTCGCTGATATCTTGACCTATGTCGTAGAGAAGGGTGACAGTCTCTACTCTATCGCTCGACGCTTCGGTGTGTCTTCCGACACGATAGTCTGGGAAAACAATATCACCAACCCTCATAGCCTAAAGGTCGGTAGCACGCTCAATATCCTCCCTGTCTCGGGCATCACTCACACGATCAAAGCAGGTGACACCATCGCCAGTGTAGCGAAACGTTACGGTCTGAGTGCAGAGAAGCTCGCCAAACAAAACCAACTAGAATCAGCTGCCACACTCACTGCTAGCAGCAAGCTCATCATTCCGGGTGGCAAGCGTATAATTTCGACTACCAATACTTACGTTGCCTCTGTGGGTAGAGGTACTTATGCTGCCTACAGACCACCGACTCCGATCGACGGAGCTATCATAGTCAACAATGGCGCATCCAACAAATCTGGCAAATGGATGATCAAGCCCACAGAAGGCACATATACCACCTACTTCGGCGCTCGTCCTGGTCATTGGGCAGTTGATATTGCCGATCGTAGCCAACCTGATATCTTTGCGGCAGCAGACGGCACAGTGGTAAAAAGCCAGTGTGGCTGGAATGGCGGCTACGGTTGTATGATCGTGATCGACCACGGTGACAAAGTTCAGACACTCTACGGTCACATGGCAGAGCTCTATGCTAAAGTTGGCGACAAGGTCTTCCAAGGCACAGCAATCGGCAAGATGGGACACACTGGACGTGTCTACGGCGCGACTGGTATCCACCTCCACTTCGAAGTGATCGACAATGGCTCGAAGAAAAACCCACTGGCTTACTACTAGGCTGTGTTTGAGGTTTTGCAAGCCGTCTGGCACGCTCCTCGTAAGATTTTGGCTAGTCTAGTTTCGTTATATCAGCGCACTCTCAGCCCAGATCACAGCTGGGTTAGTAGGTTTTTTCCACATGGGTACTGTCGGTACCACCCAACGTGTAGCGAGTATGGTCGTCAAGCATTACTAAAACATGGCGTGATCAAAGGCATACCCAAGACTATCTGGCGAGTCCTTCGCTGCAATCCGTGGAGCGATGGTGGCATAGACAAACCTTGAAATACTATCCCGCTCACTCGATGAACTAAATACGCAGGAGCAGCGACTATAGAAATGACAGCACACTTACTTTTGAGTTAAAATCTATGCAATGGCTCCAACTTGGGATCTCTTCATTCTCGTTTTCTTCGCCATCATCGTGGCCTATAGTTTCATAATCGGAAGGAACGCTACGCTCAAGATCATCATCAGTAGCTATATCGCAATCCTCGCAACAGATGGTCTAGGCAATCTGATCGACCGTATGCTCCTATCGGAGAGCCCAATCATCAATATCTTTACCACAGCCAACAGTAGCAGCCTGATTGTTCTGAAGATTTTGATCTTTGTCCTCACGATCGTGATCCTCACAGTCCGTGGTCGCTTCTTTGTAGAGATCGGCCGTGAAAACAGCTTTCTAATCAATATTGCGATCACGGGTACGTTTGGTCTACTCTCAGCAGGTTTGATTGTTTCGACAGTTTTGATCTATATGTCAGGTGGTAGCTTCGTCGGCGAAGCCGCCAGCTTCGTCGCTGGTGTCGATATCACACGTGATAGTTACCTCGCTCGGACACTGACAGACAACTACAATTTTTGGTTTAGTATGCCAGCAATTGCCTTTGTAGTATCCAGCTTCGTCGGTGGTAGCGAGGCTGGTATCGAGGAAGCCTAATGATTAGCTTTGTGAGCCAGGTCGTGTCTGGTCACGGTATCGGCAAGCAACTCGGCTACCCCACACTAAACTTCACCGTGCCAGCTGATTTGGAGCTAGAGAAAGGTGTATATACGTGTCATTTAAAATTAAAAATTAAAAAATTAAAAACTATTGCTGGGATTCTTTTTTACGGTCCACGCTCTACTTTTGATGACACACAGGACTCGCTAGAGGTACACCTCTTCGATCTACCAACAGATTTGAGTGTCGATGAGGCGGAGATCAAAGTCGGAACAAAAATCCGTGCACCACAAAGATTCGCCAGTAAAGAGGAGCTAGTCACACAGATAAAAAAAGACTGCGCATCTGCGCGGCACTTGTTAAAATAAATCAGTGCTACGCCGCCTCAGAAGCCTCATCTCGCCGACCAACCCTTTGCGTCTCGCTTGGCACTTTGCTTGGGAGTTATTCTTCGCCTCACTCTACCGCTACCCTGGTCGCGAGCTGACAGTGATCGGTGTGACAGGGACCAATGGCAAGACTACGACAGCCAACCTCATCGCACGTATACTAGAAGAATCCGGTGAGAAGGTCGCGTTGGCAACCACAATCAACTTTCAGCTGGGTAAACGTAAGTGGGAAAATACCACAAAAAAAACCACACTCGGACGCGGTGGAATCAATAAATTCCTCAGGCAGGCAGTCCAAGCAAAATGCACCTATGCTGTCCTAGAGGTCAGTAGTCACGCACTAGTCCAGCACCGTGTCCACGGTGTGCCTTTTACGGCTGCGGTACTCACGAATATCACACCCGAACACCTCGATTTTCACGATACGCTCGCAGCATACACTGAGGCAAAGGCAAAACTCTTTTGGAATTTAGTAAAAAACACCAAGGACGGGGGGGAAATAGCTGTCCTACCGGCTGCAGATCCCAGCTTGAAAAAGTTTCTCCGTATACCACTAACGAGCGTACTGACTTACGGCATAAATAAGGGTGGACTCACAGCCAAAAATATACAAGTCAAAAGTACGAGTCAGCAGTTCACACTCACTGGTTGGACGAGAGATTTCACCATCACAACGAAACTCCTCGGTAGCTTCAATATCGCAAATATCCTAGCAGCGGCAGGTGTCTGTCTCGCGCTAGGAATAAAACCAACAGTAGTTCAACGTGCTTTGAAAAAAATGACTCCTCTACCCGGACGCCTAGAGCCAATCACAGCAGGTCAGTCCTTTCGCGTGATTGTCGATTTTGCCCATACACCCGACGCACTGGAGAAGCTACTACGGACTTTTCGCGCTGTGACAGTCGGCAAAGTCTGGCTCGTCTGTGGCGCAGCAGGCGATCGAACAACTGAGATCCGTCGACAAATGGGCGAAGCAGCTGATAAATTGGCAGACGAGATCGTGATAACGACTGACGACCCCTACGATGCTGACCCTGTGGAGATCATCGCCGATGTCATCAGCGGTATCAAGCGCGCACAAGGTACGGGACTCTATACCGAAGTCGATCGCAAAAAAGCTTTGATTTACGCACTAATAAATGCTCAGAAAGATGATACCGTGCTCATCGCTGGCAAAGGTAATCAGCACTACCAGTACTGGGAACGCGGGCGCAAGGTGGCTTGGGACGATCGCAAAATCGCAAGCAGTATCCTGCGTAAGAACTATTCAAAAATTAGTAGGCGAAGAAGGCTGCGAAAGAAGTAAGCAATAACGCAGCAAGTGTGAGTACTACAACAATTTGTTTGATGAATTTTTTGGACATACAAAAGCTAGTTTAGCAGCTCTGAGTTTTAGATTCTATATTTTGTATTTACTGTGCGATGATCTCTCGACTGTACTTCGAGACATTGCCTTGGTCATCATAAATACGCAAAGTAACTGTATAAGTACCAGTCTCTTCGAAAGTGTGCACTGGACTCTCCTCTGTACTCGTAGTGCCATCACCAAAATCCCAACCATAACGGTCAATCACACCCTCACTGTCACCACTATCAAAAGTAATTATCAGTGGAGCCAAACCATTTGCTCGACTCGGTGTAAAAACCGCCTGAAGTGATCGATAAGTCGCAATAATTTTGATCGTATTTTCCGCAGTCGTACCATCATCAGCATGGAGTGTGAGTTTTACTAGATACTCTCCAATCTGATCAAAAATATGAGATGTTTGCGCACGATTGTATTTAAAAGTTTCTTTACCGCGACCACCTTGTTTAGCATTGAAATCCCACTCATAAGAAATAATTTTTTTACCAGGGAAACGACTGCCAGAAGCATCAAGATCCACTGTCAGTGGTGCTGGTCCAGAGAGCGTAGAAGGTCCGAGATCGACGACTGGCAGCTCGGAACCAACAATAATATCAATATAAGTCTCAACAATATTTTTATCAGCATCTGTGACAGACAAAGTCACACGATACTGTCCTTCATCACGGTACTCATGTTCAGCGACTTGATCGACAGAGTCGATCTCACCATCACTCTCAAAATCCCACGTATAACCAATAATATTTTGGTCCTTATCTTTAGAGTTTTGACCACTGAAAGAAACCTTGAAAGGAGCAGGACCCATCAGGACACTACCACGACGAGCTGGAGCTGGATCAGTCAGGATCACAGCCTGTGGCGCAAATTTTGGATCAGAGACTCGTAGTTCAGCTGAGTCTGTAGCGACTTGTCCGTTGAAATAAATCACTCGGAGTACAACTTGGTAAATATCTGGCTCTATAAAAGTATATGAGCGTCGACGCTCAAAAAATTTATCGAGAAACTGGCCCGAACTATCACTGATGATCCACTCATAGCGATCAATCTTTTGTTTATTGAGAGCATTACTCTGCGAAGCATCGAAAGTCACAGTCAATGGCGCGACACCAACTTTGGGCTGTAGATCAATAATCGCCTCCGCATCAAACTTTTCTTGAACCTCAATAGTATTAATAATTTTTTCAAAAGTCTTTTCCTCATGACGCCCACTTGCGTCGACTGTATCCTCGGAAGTTACAGTCAAGGCAGCTTTGTGCTCACCAATTTTTTCAAAGGTATGCTCAACACGTTGATAATTTGGTCCAGAAAACTCTGGCACACCATCATTATTGAAATCCCAAGAATAGTTGGTAATCGCATAACTATCAGGATCTTTTATGTTACTGGCATCAAATTTGACTGTCAGGGGTACTTCACCCGAGACTGGATCAGCGATGATCTCACCATAGAGTTCCTGTTTGGCGATTGAGACAGTCTTATTGTACTCCCGAGTAATCAGATCCTCTGGGCGACCATACGGCTGCATACGCACTACGAGTCGGACATTGTAGACACCGTTGTCCTTACCTTTGTCCAAAAAATCAATCCAAACGTCTTCGCCAGTATAATCTACAATACCGTCACTCTCACGATCCCATTCATAGCTGATGACCTCATAACCAGCTGAGAGACTACGAGTAATTTTTTCTGCGGAAAATCGAATCTGCAAGGGAGAAGTCAGTTGTGTAGTACGAGCTGGCTCGGTAATAATCTCTTCACGATCTGCCAAAGGAACTGCCTGAAATTGACTCAAGAAATTGAATACCAGAACCCAAATCAAAAGTGTAATCACAAAGACAGCACTACTGACCAAAACACCCATGAGCGCTCGCTTCCGAGTCTGAATCTGATCAGACGGTGTCAGAAAACGTCGCGTAGTTTGTAGAATCAATACTACAACTGCTACCGTGCTCAACGCGCCAAAGACAAAATTAACGAGGTTGATCGTCCAGTTCTTGAAGCTAGCAGGATCAAAACCAAAACTAGCAATTGCATCTTCACCAGCAGCCAAACCGGCGATCATCACACCAATCAGCAAAACAAAAAGAACCGCTGTGATGCCACCACAACCCAACGCCGTACGACGCACTTGACTAGGTTTTTGAAAAGAAGAGCTACTAGGGCTAGTCTTTGCTGAATTTGTGTTCAAAGTCCCCGGTTGATCGAAATCAGCGAGAGACTTTGTTGGCGGCTTGAGATTATTGTCATCAGACACAGAGTATCATTGGTTTAAGGTTCTTGTCCCTTGGGACCAAAACTAATAAGTGAATTGACGAGTACATAAGCAATCAGCACTACGATGATACCGATCACTACCCAGATGATAATCTTCTTAGCTTTTTGAGCCTGCTCATCATTACCAGCTGATGTGACATAGAGAAACCCAGCGAAAATAAGCGCGATCATCGCGAGCAAACTGAAAAAACCGAGAAAAAAATTAACCCACTTGAGAATAGTCGACTTCAGCGAATCCTCAGTAGCAATGCCATCACTATAGGCAGCTGGCGCCGGAGGCGCAAGACAATTACCACTACCACAGCCTGGCTGAATATTGCTGCTACTACCACCGCTGACACTACCACCACCGCCAATACTGATACTACCACCACCGCCAATACTGATATTACCAATCGAAGTCACTAAACTGTCTCCTGTGACACCAAATGAAAAAACTAGTGTGATAAAAAAAGCTAACCCAACTAAGAAAAAATATAATCTTCCGCCAGCTTTACGCTGAAGCAAGTTTTGTTTACGAGTTGATAGTTTTTTACGTAGCATAAAAAATTTAAATACTAGAATTACCAGACATAACCGTCTTGACGATAGCGTAAGCAGAGAAGATCAAAACGATACCGATCACTACCCAGATGATAATTTTCTTGGCTTTTTGGATTTGTTCGTCATTACCCAAGCCCGTGATATAAAGGAAGCCAGCATAAATCAGAGCGGCAATCGCAAGCACCGAGACAAACGGTAAAGCAAAGTTCGTCCAACCAGTGACAATACCAATAGCACTACCGTACTTATTGCCAAAGTACGATGTACTAAAAACATCAAAACCAACCTGCGCACCCGGTCCATTGATCGCCGGTCCACCGGCACCGATAGTCCCACTCCAGCCGTCACCAGCACCACTAATCGAAATAGATGCTTGCATATTCGCACCTGTCAGGTCGCCAATCAGAGCCATAAATCCAGCGATTGTGATCAGTAAGATGCTAAAAAGTAGTGTCAATGACCAAAGCCTTCGGTGTATCCGGAGAAAACTGCGGGCATGACGTGGATTACGATTGGCGATACGGCGCACCGTGAAATGCGGTAACGATTTCTTTTTAGTTTTGGTGGGCATTTTATTTTGATTGAAAAACTATGGCAAAAATCTGGATAACTCTTAAACAATTTTTGAGACTTGAAAATTCACCCTAAAGAGAAAAAATCCGTGCCAAGACGTGTCCTGCCTTGTGACTACGAAAATGCCGCGGATTGGCATTACGAATCGCACGAATAGCAAAGTGCACACGACGTACAGAAGCCCGACGAGTAGTTTTTGTTTTGGCGATAGCCATAGTTGAGGGGGGTTAAATTTTTGTTTTAATTTCTGTTAAGAAATCTAATCATTTTAGCAAATTCAAGCTCAAAAATCAAGTCTTTGGGGCTTGACGCAGCATCAAGCCATGGTGCTAAAAGGATATTTGGACACCTACGCTAGTACCAGCAGCACCACCTGTCGGATCACCAGCCAAAATAGAATTGACGATCGCATAAGCTGCAAGACTCAAGATCACACCAATTACCGCTCCAAAAATAATTTTCTTTGCCTTGTCGGCGACTTCCTGATTGCCAAAATTAGACACCCAGATAACACCAGCGATCAAGATCGCCAACAGACTAAAGATGCTAACAAAAGTTGCGAGGAAATTTGT
>VAPM010004269.1_pt1 | contig 14228 bp, 9 predicted proteins | sample 3395091 | NCBI WGS metagenome assembly VAPM01 (sample SAMN08290445, study PRJNA428436) | hydrothermal vent metagenome | isolation source: Deep-sea hydrothermal vent chimney 3 | place: Pacific Ocean: Juan De Fuca Ridge | reverse complement strand
CCCGGCGCATTGAGATTTTCATTGATGCCCCTACCGGTATGCACGCGATAAAAGCCACCGACCACGAAGTGATCCACCATATAAACTACCGGCTCGGCTACTGACTGTTCATCGCCCCAGGTTTCAAATGTGTAAACTCCTTCCTGAATAATAACGTCGGTGACGCTTTGGCCGCCTTTGCTTTTAGCCATGCGGGTACGCTGCTTGCGGTTAAGCTCTCGGACTTCATCCCCGTTGTGGATGGTCATGATGCCCATTCCATAGGTACCTGAGTCGGCCTTGACGATGACAAACGGCGGTTTGTCGATGTGGTATTCGTCATATTTTTTCTGGATATCCTTGAGCATGCGATCAACATTACTGGCCAGGCAATCTTCGCCCTCCCGTTTCATGAAGTCGAGTTTGCCGCAGTTGCAGAACATCGGCGTGATCAACCAGGGGTCGAGTTTGATTAACTCGGCAAACTCTTTCGTTGCCCGATGGTATTCGGTGAAATGATCAGATTTCAAACGATCACTCCAGCCCAGTTCTAATGGTGGCAGGATCATTTGATCAATATTTTCCAGAATTTCTGGTCGGCCTGAGGACAAATCGTTATTTAATAACACTAAACAGGGCTCATAATCCTCGATGTAAACTTTGTTGCCATGTCGTTGGATGGGCTCGAGCAATAATTTCTGGCCGGAGGGCAGCTTAATGGTCAATTTTTCCTCAAGTTCAGGTAATAATGAACCGATACGTATTTCAAACCCAGCTTTTGTAATGATTTCCTGCAAAGCGGCAATGCTCTCCAGATAATGCTGGTTGCGGGTATGATTTTCGGGGACTAGCAGGATTCGCACGGCTTTTGGACAAATACGCTCGAACACTGACTGCACCGCCTGGATGCTTAGGGTCATAAACGCCGGGTTGAGGTTATTAAAACCGGCGGGAAACAGATTGGTGTCCACCGGGGCGAGCTTGAAACCGGAATTACGCAGGTCAACCGAGGTGTAAAAAGGCGCCGGAGTTTCTAGCCATTGTTGCCGAAACCAGGTTTCAATTTCAGCCTGATGCTCAAGCAGCTGACTTTCAATATCATGCAATGGCCCGGATAAGGCGGTTGTCAAATGTGGGACAGCATGGAGATGTTCAATACTCATGTCGAATAATTTTGACCGTAATAAAAATGCGTGTACTAAAAGTAGCCGGTATGCAAACAGGTTTATACCGGAAAGTGATTTGCCTTATACAGGCATTACTCAAGTATATGACTATGCCAGAGAATTCGGGTTGGGTAAATATCCGGATTAAATTGATTATAAATCAGACTGGGTTTTGTTAATGTAGTCACAGTAAAATAAAGAGCGAATATAGATACTTATGGACTGTTTTTAAAAACTGTGTTAAAAATCCAATTGGAAAGATTCTGGCTTTCAATATTCATGTTACAAGGTCAAATACAGAAATTTTCAAAGTGAAAAACAGGTGGTAGTGGTGCTAGCAGAGAAGCGGATGGAAGATATATATCAGGGTTTAAAAGTGATGGTGATTGACGATAGCAAAACCATTCGTCGTACCGCTGAAACGCTGTTAAAAAAAGTGGGCTGTGAGGTCGTGACGGCTTCTGATGGTTTCGAAGCGTTATCTAAAATAGCAGACAATCAGCCTGAGATAATATTTATTGATATTATGATGCCGCGTCTTGATGGCTATCAGACAACGGCATTAATCAAAAATAATAAACGATTCAAAAAAACCCCGGTGGTAATGTTGTCCAGTAAGGATGGCCTGTTTGATCGGGCGCGTGGGCGAATAGTGGGTTCGGAACAGTATTTAACCAAACCTTTTACGAAAGAAGAATTGCTCAGTGCAATAAAGGATTTGGTGCTTGACTAAAATCTGAAATTAGCCCGTCAGACACATAGAAATTTTGGGCAGCTTTGCCAGCAGTAATTTGCATAGGTGAAGTTTTAAAGGAGGCATAATGGCTCGTATCTTAATTGTTGATGATTCCCCGACTGAAGTGCATGTTCTTAGAACCATGCTTGAGAAGCATAGTTATGAGGTGGATTCTGTCGATAACGCTGAAGCAGGTATTGCGCGGGCTAAAGAGTCCATGCCAGACGTGATTTTGATGGACGTTGTGATGCCTGGTATGAATGGTTTTCAGGCAACTCGGGCGATTAACCGGGATCCGGAAACTCAGGCAATTCCGGTGATTATTGTAACCACCAAAGATCAGGAAACTGATCGGGTCTGGGGTTTGCGGCAGGGCGCAAAAGATTATATTACCAAGCCAGTTATCGAAGATGATTTACTGCAGAAAATTAATAAGGCACTGGCAGAGTAAAATAAATGGCAGATTCAGGTGTCGAAGTTTTTGCTTTACTGCGTACAATTGAATCGCGCAGTCGCCAAAAAGCATTAGGCTTACCGCAGCAGCTTGAGATCAGGCAAACCAAAACAGGGATTGGTTTTCTACTACAGGGTACCTCATTGCTTGTGGCAACGGATGAGGTTTCAGAAATTCTACCTTACCCGCCGCTAACAAAAATTCCCGGCACAGTAAGCTGGGTAAAAGGTGTGGCGAATATTCGTGGCACCCTGATTCCCATTATCGATCTACTGGGATTTACAATAGATGAAATGGCGCAAGTGAACCGAAAAAGTCGGGTGCTGGTGATGCATAATGGCGATTTTGTAAGTGGCTTATTGGTCACTGAAGTCCTGGGTTTACGACACTTTCAAGAAGAAGAAAAAACAACTGATTTACCTCCTGCGGCAACACGCTTACAAAGCTTGTTAGTGGGGGGGTATCAGCAGGGAGATCAACACTGGGGTGTTTTCAGCACTCACCAGCTGGCAGCAATGCCGGAATTTATTAATGTTGCGATAAGCTAAGCTCTAAATTTAGAGCGTGAGTGAGTGACGAATAAAAATATTGTGCAGTTCAATTTTTCTTAAAATTTTTAAAAATTCAGGTTGAAAATAATGAAGTCTCAATTCAATTGTAAGGATTCAATGGCGGGAGAGAAGTCATGAAGCAGAATGTTGGCCAGATAGCGGGTATACCAGTAGTCAGGATGATGGCGTATTTTGTAATACTGTTGATTGCTGCTATTACCGGGCTGGGGATTGTAATTAACAAGGTTTCGAATCAGGAAGCCGCTGATCGTGAATACATCAGTCGCATCGGTGATCAAAAAGTGTTGGCGCAGGAAATTGCCAAGCTGGCTAACCAGGCCGCACAAGGTGAACTCAGCGCCTTTTCTTTATTGCAGCAACGCAGCAACCGCTTTGATGAAATTCTGAACTGGCAGGTGAAGCGCACACCGTCAGAGTTGACTGGTAGCATGGATGAACTGAAAACTTTTTGGGTGAAGTATCAAAAAGATGTGGCCGTGATTTTGCAACGACGTGAAGTTGTTTCCACTATGCGGGAGCATATTCAGAAAATTAATGAACAAATTCCAACGCTGCTGGCCCTGTCGGATGAAGTTGTGAACGACATGGTGGAAAAAGGCGCGAGCCCTGAGCAAATTTATATTGCCACTCGCCAGCTGATGTTAACTCAGCGTATCTCGGGTAATGTTAACCGTGTTCTTTCCGGGGGAGCCGATGCGGTGACCGCCGCCGATCGCTTTGGTCGTGATGCCGCTTTATTTGGCCGGGTTATTGAAGATATGTTACGCGGTAACCGGAACATGAGAATTCACCGCATTAAAGAACCCAGTACCCGCGCTAAACTGGTGAAAGTGCAAAAACTGTTTCGCTCTATTCGTAGTCAGGTTGGCGGTATCCTCGAACGATCTCCCGAAATGTTTCAGGTTTCAGGAGCTTCTGAAGGGATTTTAAGTATGAGTGAACTGCTACCGCAGAAAATTCAGAAATTGCAGGATGTCTATCAAGTTCATATTAGCAAACGCGTCACCACGCTCTGGATTAATGCACAGGCAGCAGCGGTTGTGCTGATTATTATTGCCCTGGCCTGGTTGTACCGTAAAGATTCTCAGCGTCGTCTCACTGAAATCGCCGAGCAGAGTCAGCTGGTGGAAGAAATGAACACCAATAATCAGGAAGCGATTTTACGGCTGCTGGATGAGATGGGTGATCTTGCTGATGGTGATTTAACCGTGCAGGCCTCGGTAACCGAAGACATTACCGGCGCGATTGCGGATTCTATTAACTATGCGATTGATGCTTTGCGTAAGTTGGTTTCGGCCATTAATGAAACCACGCAACAGGTCTCTTCGGCAGCACAGCAATCGCAGGCCACTGCCATGCATCTTGCCGAGGCCAGTGATCACCAGGCCCAGCAAATTATGGCCGCGAGTACGGCGATTAATGAAATGGCGGTCTCGATTGAAGAGGTTTCGAATAATGCCGGTGAGCTGGCGGAAGAAGCCAGTCGTTCAGTGCAAATTGCCGGGCAGGGTTCAGAAGCGGTGCAGCGTAATATCAACGGCATGGATACCATTCGTGGTCAGATCCAGGAAACCTCCAAGCGTATTAAACGACTGGGTGAATCTTCACAGGAGATTGGCGACATCGTTGAGTTGATTAATGACATTGCGGAGCAGACCAATATTTTGGCCTTGAATGCCGCGATTCAGGCGGCCATGGCCGGTGATGCTGGTCGAGGCTTTGCGGTGGTTGCCGATGAAGTGCAACGACTTGCTGAACGCTCGGCCGATGCAACCCGACAAATTGAAACCCTGGTGAAAGCGATTCAGTCGGATACCAAAGAAGCGGTAGCTTCGATGGAACAAAGTACATCAGAGGTGGTATCCGGTGCACGTTTGGCGCAGGATGCTGGCGGGGCTCTGGAAGCGATTGAAACCGTGTCCAAGCATCTGGCGGATCTGATTTCAAATATTTCAGAATCGGCACGTCAACAGGCGGGTGCCGCAACCAATATTTCAGATACCATGAACGTGATTCAGGAAATTACAACTCAAACATCAGCCGGTACTAATGAGACCGCCGCATCGATTGGTAATTTATCCGAGTTAGCGAATGAGCTGCGTCATTCAGTTGCGGGTTTCCGTTTGCCTCCGGCCTAAGGGTCGGCTGGAGTTTCAGCCGTGATGACTGCAGAGGATCACAATTCAGATAAAACCCTGTGGCGCTATCGTGCACCCGCACAAATGGATCAGGTGCAACTGGCAATGTGGACTGAGTTGCTGGAGAAACGTACAGGTATTTCACTGGCCGAAAACCGTAAATCTTTTTTGCTGACCAGTTTAAGCACGCGTATGCGTGAACTGGGCTATGATTGCTATGATGATTATTTTAAGTTTTTGATAGATGGACGGCGGGGAGCGGTTGAGTGGGAAATTCTGGTCGATCGTCTGACGGTACATGAAAGCCGTTTTTATCGTGATGAACGAGCTCTGGCGTTGGTCAGAGATAAGTTTTTACCTGAGCAATGCAATACTACGGACACGGCAGAACAAAAGAACATAAATATATGGAGCCTGGGCTGCGCAACGGGCGAAGAAGCCTATTCATTGGCGATGTTGGTTGATGGCTTCATGCAAAGAAATAATCAAAATTGTTATTACAGTATTACGGCCTCAGATATAAGTTCAGCAGCCTTATCGACTGCGCGTGAGGGGAGCTACCATATCAACCGGCTGAAAAATATTCCAACCAATTTACTTAATCTGTTTTTCAAGCGCACAGATGAAAATCATTATCAGATCAGTGAAAAATTGCGTGAGCGGGTTTGCTTTGCACGGATGAATATACTGCATTTATCCCGCGTTAAACTAGGGATGATGGATCTTATTTATTGCCAGAATGTGCTGATTTATTTTAAACGTCGTTATCGCAAAATGATCCTGGATCATCTGGTCAAACATTTACGCCCCGGTGGCCTTCTGATTCTCGGGGCCGGGGAGATTTCTGCCTGGAAGCATAAAGATATGGAAGTTGTTAATTATACGGGCACCCTGGCTTTTAAACGCATCGGTGAGGAAAACCAGTGATGAGTAGTGATAACGAACTGGATCTCAATACTCTAATTTGGGTTAAATCAGAAATTGATGAAACTTTAAATCAGGCGCGTAAGGCACTGGAAATCTTCACTGAAGACGAAAGCGATATTTCACAGATTCAGTTTTGCCTTAACTACCTGCATCAGGTTCGCGGAACTTTGCAAATGGTAGAGCTGTATGGCTCAGCCATGGCGGCGGAAGAAGTTGAAAATTTGGTTCAGGCTCTGATTGATAATAAAGTATCAAATCGCAACGAGGCCTATGAAGTTCTGATTCGCGGCATTCTGCAATTACCGGATTATCTGGAGCATTTGCTGGAAGGTAATGCGGACACGCCTATGTTGTTGCTGCCGCTGCTCAATGATTTACGTGCGGCGCGTGGTGCCCCGCTTTTATCTGAAAACGCGCTATTCACACCAGACTTAACTATTGCCGCACCTCTGCCTGAAAGTCTTAGCGGCAATTTTTCCGATACCTTGCGTAGACTTCGCTACCATTATCATTTGGGTCTACTTAGTTGGTTCCGCAATAAAGATGACCGCTCGGGTTTGCAGCGAATTGCTGAGGTTCTTGAGGAGTTAAGAAAATGTGCGTCTGAACAGGAGATCAGCCGGCTACTCTGGGTTGCTGATGGACTGGTAGAAAGCCTTGTTGATGCCGGACTGGATAGTAGTATTTCAGTGAAGTTGTTACTTGGACAACTGGATCGTCAATTTAAAAAAATCCTCGATCGGGGTGAGCATGCACTGAACGTTGAGCCGCCTTTAGAATTACTTAAGAATATTCTGTATTACGTGGCCACCTCACGCAGTCGTGGTGAATTAACAGATGAAGTGAAGCTGGCGTTTAAGCTGGATGAAATCCTGCCTGATATGGGTTCACTGGAACAGGCGCGTGCCGATATGGCAGCACCTAATGCGGCACTTATGTCTACCGTCTCTTCGGTACTGATGGAAGATCTGCTTAAGGTTAAAGATAATCTTGATTTGTTTGTGCGTGCCGATGAACGGGACATCACGAAACTTCAACCATTGAAAGAAACTCTGTCACAAATGGCGGATACGCTGGGCATGCTTGGTCTGGGAATACAGCGGGAAAGTGTACAGGCGCAGATTGAAACAATATCAACCATGCAGACTGATAAGAGTGCCGTCAATGATGACAGTCTGATGGACATGGCGGGAGCCATGCTCGATCTTGAAAATTCATTGAATGAAATTAACGCGGCACGCACAGAAAACATCAGAACGGAGAAAGGTGATGATGTAAGTAGTCATTTGATGCAGGATGCCGAGCAGCTGAAATTATTGAAGATGGTGGTTAAGGAAGCCAAGCTTGAACTGGATCAGGTTAAAGATGCGATCAACCTGTTCAGCAAAAATCCATCTAATCATTCAGTGCTTGAAATTGTGCCTTCAGCCCTGGATCGTATCAAAGGTGGCATATCAATCCTGAGTCTGGATCGCGCGGCGAATCTGTTACAGGGTTGTATCGTCTACATTCGTGAAAACCTGCTCAAGACAACATACATCCCTGAAGCCGATACCTTAGACAGTCTTGCCGATGCGATTAGCAGTATTGAGTATTATCTTGAATCTCTGGCCGGCAAGTGGGGTCAGCCTGATGCTATTCTTGACGTGGCGGAATACAGCCTGAAGCAATTACAAGGTGAAGATAATAGTAAAGAAAATGATGAGCTAGTGACACTTTCAGGTATTCAACAGCCTGAACAGGATGAACTGGCTGCTGAGAAAGCGACAGCATCACAAACAGAACAGAGTGACGACACACTGATTGACCTATCAGTCTCTGAAAATGATGAGATTGATATCAATGATCAAACTATCACTGAAACCATTGATATATCACTTGAAGATTATGAAGAAGAGTCGCTGCATGATTTGTCTTTGGCAGATTTACCGCAACCTGATTTTAATAAAGTTGAAGATGAGCTAGTAGAAGATGAACTTAATGGTGAATCTCTGCATACGTTGACCCTGGATATAGAAGGGTTTGATAATGAAACAGATGCGGTTATTGATGAAGATAATGCGGAAATAAATTCAGTTAAGGTTGAGAGTGTTTTTCCTGAGACAGAGGAAGTTCAGGAAAGAGAACCGGCCAATATTGATGAAATAACCGTCGCGGAATTAGAATTAGAGAACGAGCCGGAAGAAATTCAACCTGATCAGACTGCCACTGCTGCTCAAGCACCGACAGTTATGGAAGAAATCGATGAAGAAATTATCGAAATTTTTCTGGAAGAGGCGGAAGAAGTCTACGAACAAATTAGCGAACAACTGCCTAAATTACTTCAGAATCCAGATGATGAAGATACGCTTGCTGAGTTAAGACGCGCATTTCATACATTAAAAGGAAGTGGGCGTTTAGTGGGCGCAATCGATATCGGTGAATTTGCCTGGGCCTATGAAAATATGCTCAACCGGATAATGGATAAAACCATATCGGCTTCGGATAGCTTGTGTAATTTATTAGAACAAGCAAGGCAGGTCCTACCGAGCATGTATGAAATGTTTAAGCAGGGAACTAAGCCTGGCACTGACATTTCAACACTGATTGAACACGCCAACCTTATCAGTCAAGGCAAGCCGTTACCTGATGCATCTGAAATAGAAAATAGTGTAGAACCGGCTGTAGTCGGTGACATTGAAACTGCAGAGACGATCGATCCTGTTCTGCTGGATATTTATCGCAAGGAAGTGGAAGCTCATTTAGAGAGCCTGCAGAGCTATATTAATGGTTGGGAAAATGGCCGTCATCGTGAGCCTAATCAGGACTTAATACGCGCACTGCATACACTAACAGGTAGCTCACGAACAACCAATGTTGTCCCCATTGCCGAATTGTGTAGCCAGTTTGAGAATTATACAAATGAATTACTGCAGCTGAATGCACAGATGAATGCAGATGCCATCGAATTATTGAATGATTCGATTGACTATATCCGTATCGTAACGAATAGGCTTGATCAGGAAATGCCGGAGGAAGATGGCAATCAGCTTCTAGTATCACAGCTACAGATTTTATTCGAGAACATAGCTAGCGCCCCCAGAACTGCTGAGATGCGAGAGCAGGAACTGGCAACAGCAAACGATTCTGATGAGTTTGCCGGTGAACCGGAATATGATGAAGATCTGCTGGACATTTTCATCGAAGAGGGTGAAGAAATTCTGGATGCCAGTGATAGTACTTTACATCATTGGCAACAGAATCCGGATGATCAAAATGATATTGAAGCTATGCAACGTTATTTGCACACCCTTAAAGGGGGTGCACGTATGGCTGGAGTTAAACCGATTGGCGATTTGAGTCACAATATTGAGTCGATGCTGACCTTTGTTGCAGAAGAACGTCAGCAGGTATCGGATAATATGTTTGCAACCTTGCAGCGGGCACAGGATCGACTCGTGCAGATGCTTGAGCAGTTAAAGACACGGCAGAATATTCCGGAGGCTCAAGATATTATTGCAGAAGTGACGGCGCTGATTAATGACAAAACCAGTATGGTGGCAGCGGCAGAATTAGACGAAGTCGAAATAGAGTTGTCTGTTGATGACCATGCTATACAGACTGACATCCTTTCGAAAGAAGAAATAAATGTTGAAGGTGAAGCGCCGGGCATTGAGCACAGTGATGATTCTTCGGGAATAGAAATTGTCACTGAGGATGTTAACGTGTCTTCTGAAAATGAAGCCGTTATCGATACTCCTGAAGCAAGTGAAGATGCTCATGCATCCGAAGATGTCGATGCGATTGAAGAGGGCGAGGTAAGCGAAGAAGCCGATACTCACGAAGAAGCCGATATAGGTGAAGAGGCTGGGTTAACCGACGAAACAAATACAACGGAAACTTATCGAGCAGACAATGTGGTGGCTCTTGTAACCGAGACGGTGGTTGAAGCAACAAAACCGGCTTTGGTAACAGAAGATGAGGAAAAGGAAAAAGAACCGCCGCGTCAGGCAAGGCAGAAAGTTGCCGAGCAGATTCGAGTGAAAGCCGATCTGCTGGATGATCTGGTTAATTTTGCGGGTGAAGTTAGTATTTACCGCTCACGAATGGAACAGCAGAGTAATTCCTTTGGTACAAACTTGCAGGAGCTGGATGATACTGTTGCCCGTTTACGGGAGCAGTTACGTCAGTTCGAGATTGAAACTGAAACACAGATTCAATATCGACGTGAAGATGCGGCCACTAAAAACCTCGAAGATTTTGATCCATTAGAATTTGATCGATTTACACAGATGCAACATTTATCTCGGGCGATGCTGGAAAGTCTTAGCGATTTGGATAGCCTGCGCGGAATTCTTTCAAATATTAATCGAGAATCTGAAACCTTATTATTACAACAGTCCCGCGTTAATACCGAGTTACAGGAAGGCCTTATGCGAACCCGTCTGGTGCCGTTTACCGGGCACGCTCCCAGACTGCGGCGAATTGTGCGACAGACCAGTGATGAACTAGGCAAAAAAGTTAAGCTTGAACTGGAAGGGTTGGACAACGAGCTTGATCGCACCGTGATGGATAAAATTATTCCATCGCTGGAACATATGCTGCGAAATGCCGTCGCACATGGCATCGAGTTGCCCGAAGTCAGACTGGAACATAGTAAACCCGAGACAGGAATGGTTAAACTTTCATTTAATCGTGAAGGTTCAGATATTATTATCAGCATTACTGATGATGGGGCCGGCCTGGATTATGTGGCAATTAAAAATAAAGCCATTGAAAATGGGCAGCTCAGCCCTGATGCCAACATTAACAAAGATATTGTGCAGACTTTAATCATGGAGTCTGGTTTTAGTACGGCCGAGGAAGTCTCACAGATATCCGGACGTGGTGTGGGCATGGATGTCGTCAATACCGCGATTAAACAAATGGGTGGGCTGGTGGACATTGAATCAGAGTCGGGACAGGGAACTCGCTTTATTATTAGCTTGCCGCTAACCCTGGCCATATCTCGTGCCTTGATGGTAAATGTTGCCGATGAAACTTTTGCTTTACCTTTGTTAAGTGTTCAAGGTGTGGAGCGAATATCGGTGCTTGAAACTAAGGCTTTAATGGAAGAAGAAAAGCCGGTTTATGAATGGTTGGGTGAAGAGTTTCGGTTTATGAATCTCGGTCATTTGATGGGCATGCAATATGATTTTGTTGCAGATGATGAGCAGATGCTTCCCCTGTTGATGGTGCGAAGTGGCGATTATCGAGCTGCGGTTCTGGTAGATGGGTTACTGGGTACCCGTGAAGTTGTTGTCAAACCTGTGGGGCCGCAGTTGAGCTCTCTGCGGGGAGTCTCTGGAGCCACAATCATGGGTGATGGTAGTGTGGTTTTAGTGCTGGATTTAGGGCTTCTAATTCATCGCACTATCACAAAAGAAATGATGGAAACAGCACAGCCGAAGGTTAAGGAAGTGAAACGTCTGACGGTAATGGTGGTTGATGATTCTATCACCGTCCGTAAAGTAACAAGTCGGCTACTGGAACGAAATGATTATAATGTTATTTTAGCAAAAGATGGCGTTGATGCTTTAGGACAATTGATGGAAGCACGTCCTGATGTAATATTGTTGGATATTGAAATGCCTCGTATGGATGGCTTTGAATTAGCGACTAATATGCGCAATGATCAAGACCTAAAAGAGATACCCATCATCATGATTACCTCGCGCACGGGTGACAAGCATCGCAGACGGGCGTTTAGCATCGGTGTGAACGGGTACATGGGTAAGCCGTTTAGTGAGGATGAATTGCTGGAAAACATTCGCCAACTAACCGAGAAGTAAACAGCTATTTAAACCATGCCAAGCAACAAGGAACTGGATAATATTCATATTGCGGTGGCATCAGGCTCCATTCAGCATCGCCGCTATTTACAAAAAATGATGCAGGGAATTGGCCTCAGTATTGTTATAAGCGAACCTTTAAGCGAACGGTTTTTTCGCAAGCTGGAACACGTATCGCCTGATGTCATTTTGCTGGACATTGATGAGAGCACCCATGATGATTCAGGCTTACTGGATCGATTGTTGGATGATGTAAATATCCCGATCATCTTTAATGATGTATCGGCACTGACGCACAATCATCAGGGTGAACAATCAAGGTGGTATGCCAAGTTGTTACTAAAGATTGCAGAGCTTACTGGACGGCCTGAGTGGGAAGCGCTGGACGTGAGCAAAGTACTGGCCGCGAGTGTTCCGGGTAGGTTAACTAAAGTAAGGCCGGTAAATGTGCCGATGGATATCGCCAGGAATGTGTGGTTACTGGGCGCATCTTTAGGTGGCCCGGAAATGCTCAAACATTTTTTGCTGGCGGTTCCGGATGATTTGCCGGTTGCCTTTGTTTTAGCGCAACATCTTGGTGAAAGTTTCATGGCCTTATTGGCTGAGCAGCTGGATAGAATGACTTCATTCAGTGTGATGCAGGCAGAAGAAGGCCATGTTTTGTGCCACAAGGAAGTCGTCATTGTGCCGGTGGACAGGCAGCTTATAGTTGACCCTATTGGGGCAATTGAATTACTGCCGATTAATAAGCCCACGCGTTATTCGCCGTCAATTGATTTAGTTGCCGCCGATATTGCATTACGTTATGCGAATAAGGCAGGGATGATTATATTTAGTGGTATGGGTGATGATGCGGCACTGGGTGCGAAAAAGATGAAAGAACTGGGCGGGCAGGTTTGGGCACAGGAGCCGGAATCTTGTGTGATCAGCGCCATGCCCGATAACCTGCGTCTCCGAGGTCTGGTTAATGTCTCGGCTACGCCGGTGAAAATGGCAGAAATGCTGAGCACCTACTATTCTTCCGAGAGAAGATGATATTTGAGTTTAACCAACTCCGTACAACAGAATGTAGACATTCAGGTAAATAGTATGGCTGATCTAAGTAGCAAGGGTTCACGTAAAAATTTATCAACAGTACATAGTAAGGATACCTTGCACTGTTTATTGATTGGTCTTCAGCAGGTCAATATATTATTGCCTAATACTGCCGTAGCTGAAGTGATTGCCTACACTCTTCCAGAGGCTATTGAAAATGTACCGGAGTGGTTTTTGGGGAATATCATCTGGCGTGAGGAAAAGATTCCACTTTTATCTTTTGAGCTGCTTAGCGGGAAAGGCTCGCAGGAACATACCGTAAGTCGAATTGCAGTATTAAATACACTTGACGGCAATCCACAACTTCCATATATCGCAATATTGATTGATGGTATTCCTCAGTTACGCTTGATTCAGGAATCAAATATCGTGGTGACCGAAGATGATAGTGGGAATGATGTGGTTGCCGCTTCGATTGATTTGCTTGGTGAGACCGTGCTGATTCCTGACATTGATGGCCTGGAACAGCGCCTGCGTAACTTAGCGAGTATTTAGATCACCCCATAAAGTCTGCAATGCAGTTAGCCCGGCCACTACGGCCGTTTCTGTGCGTAGTATGCGTGGGCCAAGGCTTATCGCTTTAAATTCAATGTTCATTGCCAGTTTAATTTCTTCACTAGAAAAACCACCTTCCGGGCCAATGGCCAGACGCAGTTGTTGTGGTTCGGCTTGAATTTGTGCAAGTGAGTGTTCGGCCTGTGGTGCGAGTATGAGGTTGATACCTGTGTTTTCTAATTCGATCCAGTGAGAGAAATCGATAGGTGTATGTAATTGGGTCAGCTGGTTGCGTCCACATTGTTCTGTCGCACTGATAATAACCCCTTGCCAGTGACGCAGGCGATTTTCAATTCTCTTCTCATCAAGCTTGATCACGCAATGTTGGCTGAACAGTGGCGTGATTTCGTTAACCCCCAGTTCGACGGCTTTTTGTATGGCATAGTCCATTCGCTCGCCCTTGGAAATACCAAGGCCAAGATGAATCGCAAGAGGGGATTCTCGCAGAGGACGGTGGCTATCTCCCAGTAATATGCTTGCCCGGCGCTTTTCAGCTCTATTCAGCTCAGCCGAGTATTCTAATCCATCACCATTAAATATAGTCAGCGCCGCTCCTGATTTGAGTCGCAAGACCTGGAGCACATATTGACGGGCGCGATCGTCCAGCTCAACCTCGGTGTTACTGGCAAGGGGGAGGGGCAGATAGATACGGGAGAGGCGCATAGAGTCAGTGACAAGTGATGAGTGACAAGTGACGAGGAAAGGCGGGGAGAGTGTTAGTATTAAGCATGATTGTTATAGTTGTTTGTATTGTTGAAGTGTAAAGTGATAAGGCAAATGTTTGAATTTTGTCACT
>VAPM010173486.1_pt1 | contig 14231 bp, 11 predicted proteins | sample 3395091 | NCBI WGS metagenome assembly VAPM01 (sample SAMN08290445, study PRJNA428436) | hydrothermal vent metagenome | isolation source: Deep-sea hydrothermal vent chimney 3 | place: Pacific Ocean: Juan De Fuca Ridge | reverse complement strand
TCAAAGGCAGTTCCCAGAGTATGGGAGTAAAAATTCTCGCCTCTGATTTCAAGGCCCGGGATCTAAAATTCTGCTCGCTTATTTTTATCAGTAAAAAGGATGGGCCGGATATGAAGCAAATTCTGGCTAAGATTAAGGGCCTGCCGTTGTTGACCGTTTCTGATCTTCCCGGATTTGTGGAGCGCGGGGGGATGATTGGCCTTGTTACCCGGCATGGCCGTTTACGCTGGCAGATCAACCAGGCTGCGGCCCGGGAGGCCGGTTTGAGCTTCGCCGCTCAGATTCTGCGTAATGCAGATATGGTCGTTGGCCGGGAGGATAAATAAAATGCGGCGGCCTGTTTTTCAATCAATTAAAAGCAAATTGTTTTTTATCATTGCCGGAACAGCCAGCGGCGCTGTTCTTGCTGTGGCTGTTTTGTGTTATTGGCAGATTTGCTCCATTTACCGCCAGGCTTATCGGGCTGATCTTTTAAATCAGGCCGCTATTGTCGGGGCCAACAGTCAGGCCGCCCTGTCCTTTGGTATTCCGGAAGACGCGCGGGACATTCTTGCTACCCTGGGGCATCGGCCGTCCATAATCGGGGCCGCTATTTTTGACAATTATGGCAAACGACTGGCCGCCTTTGGAGCCCTGAAGCAAACTTCATTGCTGCAAGGTGATTTTTTAAAGGTGAGGTATGATATTAATCGGTTAGGCAAGGCCCTGGGGCATATAGAACTTTGGGATAATATGCGTCCCATTGCGGTGTTTAAGGCGCGGGCTGTTATCTCTCTTGCCCTGGTTTCGGTGTTACTGATAATTATCTGCGTGCTTATTGCCGGTAAACTTTGTCAGATTATCACCCGGCCGGCAATGGAACTCACCGCCCTCACCGCCCGGATTGCCGATGATGGGGATTATGACCTTCGGGCAGTGATTGGTGCCGATGATGAGATAGGCCGTCTGGCCCGTTCATTTAACAAGATGCTGGATACTATTGCCCTTCGCAGTGAGCGTCTGCGAACCAGCGAACGACGTTTTCGTCTCCTGGTCGAGCAGGGGGTAGATGCATTCTTCCTTCATGATATGGAGGGGCGTTTTGTCGATGTTAATCAACAGGCCTGTCTCAGCCTCGGGTATGCCAGGAAGGAACTTTTAAATATGACCGTGGCAGACGTCAAGGCCGATTCGGCCGATGGTGAGGATGGGAAGAAAACATGGGGCAGCCCCTGTCCCGGCCGGCCGTTAATGGTTGAAACCCGCCATCGGCGTCGAGACGGCAGTGTTTTTCCGGTGGAGGTGCGGCTGGGAATCTTTGAGGATGGTAAACGCCATTATATTATGGGACTGGCCCGTGATATAAGCGAGAGAATGAACGCCCTTAAGGATAAACATACCCTGGAACTTCAGATACAGCAGGCGCAGAAAATGGAGGCCATCGGAACCCTGGCCGGGGGGATCGCCCATGATTTCAACAACATCTTAACGGCCATTATGGGTTATAGTGAGCTGGCCCTTCTGGAGGTTGATAAAAATACCTCCCTGCATGGCCATCTGCAACAGATCAAGCAGGCCGGCAAGCGGGCTGTCGGGCTGGTGCGTCAGATTCTGACTTTCAGCCGCAGGCAGTATCAGGAGGTCAGCCCCCTGCAGATTTCATTAATTGTCAAGGAGGCCTTAAAGCTGCTGCGGGCCTCAATCCCCACTACCATTGACATTAAACAGGATATTCAGACAGAGGCCATGGTGCTGGCCGATCCGACCCAGATTCATCAGGTGATGATGAATATCTGTACCAACGCCTATTATGCCATGGCCGACAGCGGCGGTACGCTTACCGTATCTTTAAAGGAGGTTGATTATGACCGGCCCATTAATGATGCCGGAGAGGAGGTGCCGCCCGGTCGTTATGTGGTGCTGACCATAACTGATACCGGCCCCGGTATGAACAGGAAAACCCGTGAGCGTATTTTTGAGCCCTATTTTACCACTAAGGAAAAGGGTAAGGGTACAGGACTGGGGCTCGCTGTTGTACATGGAATTATCGAGGCCTATCATGGCCGGATCGGGGTTTACAGCGAACCGGGGAACGGGACTACTTTTAATATATATTTACCGGCTCTGAACGGGGCTCCTGAAAAGCGGCTGGTGGAAAATAATGATGAAACTGAGTTGTGGGCCCGGCAGGCGGAAAGGGTGGCCTTTGTGGATGATGAGGAGGCCATTCGTGATCTTGCGGTTCAGTTTCTGACCCAGGCCGGTTACAGAGTTACAACCTTTATCAATGGGCGTGAGGCCTGGGATGCGATGAGAACAGATATTACGGCCTGGGATATTCTGATTACCGATTTAACCATGCCGGAGATGGCCGGCAGCCAACTCGCCGCTCTGGTTAAGGCAATGCGGGCCGATTTACCGGTTATTATTTGTTCCGGTAATAATGTAGTGGTAAATGGGGGGCGTAATGAGGGAATTATATACGCCCATAAACCACTGGGTCGGCGAAAATTTCTAACCCTGACGGCCCAGGCCCTTAGAAAATCAGTGCCCGGGTCTGAGCCTGAGGGTAAGAATATCAGCTCTTGAGGGTTGATCCCAGGTCTTTAACCTTATCAACCTTTTCTTTGATAGCGGCAGCCTCTTTGAGGCCGGGGATATTCTCCTCCAGCGCGTTTTTGCTGCCTTCCTCTACATCATTAAGGCCGGTTTTGAAGGCGCGGATGCCTTTGCCTAATCCGGCGCCAAGTTCAGGTAATTTTTTACCGCCGAATACCAGGAAGGCGATTCCCAGGATAACAATTAATTCCGGTGTGCCAAGTCCAAACATAGCTCTTGCTCCTTATCTTTTTGGTCTGAGAAAAGCTCAGGCCTTGTGTTCTGGTTCGTTGTCTTCTAACTTTTCAGGTTTATCATCCTTCTTGGTAGCATCTTTGAAGTTTTTGATGCCCTTGCCGATTCCGGAACCGATTTCAGGTAATTTGCCGGCCCCGAATATTATGACTACAATGACCAGAATTACTAATAATTCCGGCATGCCGAGTCCAAACATATTGCATTCTCCCGGTTACGTACCGTTTTTATTGTTGATTAGTTCCTTTACCCACTAATCAGTTTATGCAATAATAGCCACAATTGTCTGTTTAGGCAATGTTAAATTGATAGTTACTAAAAAACTTAATTAACGCCGCAAAATAAATTATATAGCCATTATAGTACAAGACGTTAAGTGCTCACTGCCGAAAATAATAAATTCAGGTAAAAATATAAATGAATATAAATGACTGGCTCCCTGTTTTCTCCCAGCATGACATTATCATAAAAAGATTTATTATCCTGGCCTGTTATGCCTTGTTAGCCAAGGCGGTTGATATCTTTATCAACCGGGTATTGGGACGGCTGGTCAGATTGTCAAAGATGGAACTTGACGATGAGATTCTGGGGATTATCCACAGCCCGGTTTATTGGACGGTGTTCTGCCTTGGTGTTCTGCATGCCGTTTCTATTGCCCCCCTGCCGCCGCCCTGGGAGATAGTGCTGCCGGGTACTGCTAAATCCGTCATTGTGGTTATCTGGTCGGTTACCGCCCTGAAACTTATCCGGCTGACCCTGCGCCAGAAAACGCTGGAGAGCTTGCTGCGCCGTCAGATTCCGGCCACCGCCTTTAATATTATCACCAAAATATTGAGGATCTTACTCGTTATTCTTGCTGTGGTCTGGCTCCTTGGAGTCTGGCAGGTAGATCTGACCCCGTTTTTTGCCTCAGCGGGAATTGCGGGTATCGCCGTGGCCATGGCTGCCAAGGATTCCCTCTCCAACTTCTTCGGGGGGTTGAGTATCTTCATGGATAACATATTCAAGGAGGGGGATTATATTGTTCTTGACAGTGGTGAGCGGGGTGAGGTGATTGAGGTCGGGATGCGCTCTACCCGGATCAAGACCCGTGACGACATTCTGATTACTATTCCTAATTCTATTCTGGCCAATACCAAAGTCATTAATGAGAGTGCCCCCATTCCCCGATTCAGGATAAAAATACCGGTGGGAGTAGCCTACGGCAGCAGCCCGGAGACGGTGGGGGAGCTTTTGCTGGGCGTGGCTGCCGAAAGTCCGTTAGTCAGTAAGGCGCCCGGTGTTGAATCGCGGGTACGATTCAGGGCAATGGGGCCGTCATCTCTTGATTTTGAGCTGCTCTGCTGGGTGGATGATCCCCGTGACAAGGGGAGGGCGGCCCATGAACTTCTCACCGCTGTTTACCAGGCCTTGAATGAGGCCGGAATCAGTATTCCCTTTCCTCAGATGGATGTTCATCTAATAAACTGACAATTATGCCTGTTTGATCTGAGTCAGCCCTCTGTCTATCCTGATATTATGGGAACTGAGTAAAAAATATATATATCCTTGCTTTTTCGTTCTTTCTGTTCGTATAATTTTTTAATGAGATATCGGCCCGGTTCACGTCCGTGGCCGGAGGTGTTCTTTATTAATAATGAGGTGGTCTTATAATGTTCAAATCTATCAGCGTCAGCAGTCGTCTTGTTATCGTCACCTGTCTATTATTGAGCTTTGCCCTGGGTACCGGACTCATGGGCCTGAAGGGGATGCGGGATAATAATCTTGTTTTGTCCTCCGTCTACAAGTATGAGATTAATCCCTTGAACGACCTGCGGGCCTTAGACATCCTGGCGCATAACGGTCTGGTCCGCCCCGTTGACCGGCTGCTTTTTAAACAGATAAGCTGGGCTCAATGCCTGACGAGGGTCAATGAAAGTGTTAACGAGATGAATAAACGCTGGCGTTCTCTGCGGCAAATCAAAATAATGGATGCCGAGTGGCTTAAGGGACTTATTCCTCTGGCCAATCTTTCAAAACGGACTCTTGACCGTCTGTCCGTCATCCTGCAGGATCAGGATCGCGCCAAGCTGGATGTTTTCTCGGATAAGTTTCTGGTGCCGTTAGCTGACCGCTATTCCGAGGTAACGGAAAGTCTGACCCAAAACAGACTGGCAGCCATGGAGGGGCAGTATCAAGAGGCCCAGCGCCATTATCAGTGGGCCCGTAATGTCTTTATACTGTCATTAATCTCTGGTGCCGTGATTGCCGGGGTTATGATTTTTATACTTATCAGCAGCATTAATAAACCCTTAGTTGAGATGGCCAGGGCCATGAAGAAGTTGATGAATGGTGATTTCAGCCACCGCCTGTCCTATGACGGTGATGATGAATTCGGTATCCTGATTAGAGGGTTTAACAAGATGATGGATGATCTTGGCAGTCTGATTGCCACCGTTGAAAAGTCAGGCATTCAGGTGACAAGCTCCATCACCGAGATTGCCGCCTCGGCCAAACAGCAGGAGGCAACGGTAAACGAGCATGCCGCCACCTCAAACGAGATTGCCGCCTCTACCACGGAGATTGCCGCCACCTCGGAGAATCTCATGGATACCATGTCCAAGGTTACGGATATGGTACATAATACCACCATGGCCGCCTCACAGAGTCATAAACGGGTACAGAATATTAATCAAATTATGAAGAAGATGGAAAATGCCGTAAATTCCATTGTCGGCAAGCTCTCCATCCTGAACGATAAGGCCGATAATATTGCCCTGGTTACCAAGACTATTAATAAAATTGCCGACCAGACCAATCTTCTTTCCTTAAATGCCGCCATTGAGGCGGAGAAGGCCGGTGAGTACGGCGCCGGTTTCTCGGTGGTCTCCTCGGAGATAAGGCGGCTGGCCGATCAGACGGCGGTGGCCACCTTTGATATAGAGCAGACGGTAAACGAGGTACAGGCGGCGGTTAACAGCGGGGTTATGAGTATCGAAAAATTTGCCGATAATGTTCATCGTGGTTTTTCTGATATTCAGATAAGCTCCAATCAGATATCCGAGGTTATCAGTCAGGTTGAGGCCCTGCGGCCGCCCATTGAGACGGTGAATGAGGGCATTGAGGCTCAGTTCATGGGGGCCAAACAGATCAGTGAGGCCGTTGGTCAGTTAAATGAGGCGGCTCAGCAGATTGCCGAGACGGTGGGCCAGAGCAGCTCTGCCATTGACCAGTTAAGTATGGCCACCGATACCCTGCGTAACAGTGTGTCGCAATTCAATCTCAAGGGCGGTTCCCAGCCGCCGGATTTGTCTGTCTCCTGAAAATGCTGCTGATCCTGTTCAATATTGGGGTGGAACGTTTTGCCCTCTCCTGCCAGGCCGTGGTTGAAATTCTGCCTTTCCTGCGGCTGCAGGAGGCCTCACCCCGTTGCGAAGAGATAAGCGGCTTGATTAATTACCGGGGCCGGCCGCTGCCGGTTTTAGATCTGTGCAGGCATCTTGCCGATTCTCCCTGCCGGCAAAGCCTGAGCAGCAGAATTATTGTAATTAATTATCAGGATGAGCGGACTGCCGGCAGCCGGGAGAGACGTCTGGGGCTGCTGGCGGAGAAGGTCACCGAAACGGTCGTGGCAGCGGATGAATTGTTAGAGGCCTGTCTCCATCGTACGGCTGGGAAATTAAAGGCCAAACATTATTTAGACGCCAACCTCGTGGGCCGGGAGCTGGTGCAGTGGTTTGATCCCCAGGCGGAGATATTGGCCATTCTTGGCGAGCGGCTGGATATGCTGCCATGATGAAAAGTAGTCATAATATTCTGAAAGGTAAATTACGGCGGGCCATGGGGATTGACTTGCAGACCGTGGGCCATAATTCTCTCCACAACGCGGTTGCCCGGCGGATGCGGGTTCTGGGCATAAAGGAGAGGCTGCAATATTATGAGTTGACCGAGCGCAGCGCGGCGGAGTTAGATGAATTAATTGATGAGGTAGCGGTTAACGAGACCTGGTTCTTTCGTGATAATACGCCGTTTACGGTTCTGCAGCGTTACGCCCGTAACTGGTTAAAGAGGGGGCGCGGTTCATGTTTAAGGATATTAAGTGTGCCCTGCGCCAGCGGTGAGGAACCGTATTCCATCGCTATTGCCCTGCTGGAGGCCGGGGTTAACGGCCCGTTGTTCAAAATTGACGCCATAGATATCAGTTATCGGGCTCTGCGCCTGGCCCGCCGGGGTGTTTACGGTCGTAATTCCTTTCGGGGCCGCAATAATTTTTTTCAGCGGAAATATTTTCAAAAAACCAAAGCCGGTTATGTGATTGCTAAACATATAAAACACTCGGTTAATTTTATCCGGGCTAATATTTTGGATGCCGGTCTCCCCATTTTAAACAATCGATATGATATTATATTCTGTCGCAATTTATTAATTTATCTTGACAAAGATAATCAAAAGCTGGTGGTGTCAATCCTGGATAAACTGCTGGTTGATGAGGGCCTGATTTTTACGGGTCATGCCGAACCAGGGGCCTTTGCTGACAGTGTTTTTATTCCGGCTCCATATCCAAAGGCCTTTGCCCTGACCAGGAGGAGTGCCGCTGTCTGTAAACCTGATCAGGTCAGTTATAACCGGCAGACCTTGCCTCCTCCTCTGCCGGTTCAGCCTTTATGGCCCACGGAATTAGATGCTGTTCGGGATCTGGCTGATGCCGGTCAGCATGAGGAGGCCATGGAGTGTTGTGAGCAGTATATTCGGCGGCACGGCCCGGACAAGGAGGCCTATCTCCTCATGGGGATGATCCTGACGGATATGGATGAGCCGCGGTTAGCTATTCGTATGCTGAAGAAGGTCGTATATCTTGACCCCAATCTTGTTAAGGCCATTGACATGCTGGCTCTCCTCTACAAGGGGCTTGGAGATGATAATAATTACCGGGTTTTTAAACAGCGGGCGGCGCGGGTCGCGGCCCGGAATCAGCCCGCCGGGAAGGGACGTGGATGAGATATGCCTGAATTTGATATAGATGACTGCTGGAACCGCATTGGCGAGCGGGCGGATAAAAAAATCCGCTGTCAACGCTTAACGGAGTTATCTCTCTGCCGCAACTGTCCGCATTTTATTGCCGCGGCCCGTCTCCTCCTTGACCGGCCCCTGCCGGATGAATATCAGGCAGGGCTCACTAAGGAATATGAGCAGCCACTTGTTAAGCCGTCAAAACACGGTAAAACCGTCTTTGTCTTCAGGGCGGGATATGAATGGCTGGGGCTGCGGGCCTCTCTGATTAACGAGGTGGTTAATATGGGCCCCATACACTCCATACCTCACAAAAGCAGCCGCATATTCAGGGGAATTGTTAATGTCCGGGGCCGTCTTGAAATATGTGTATCCGTAGGCGGAGTGCTGCGTCTGGAACCGGCTTCTCAGCCTCCGAGAGCGGCTTCACCGGAGCGCCTCGTTGTGGTGGTCAAGGGTGGGAGGAGTGTGGTCTTTCCGGTGAGTGAGGTTCTGGGGCCGGTACAGTATGAGCAGGACGATATTTTGCCTCTGCCCATTACCATATCCGGTTCCAAGGCCGTTTATACCAAGGGTATTCTCCATTATGAGGACAAGGAAATAGGCCTCTTGGACGATGTTCTGCTTTTTCGTATTTTGATCAGGAATCTGGCATGAGCAGCGCTGAGAACTTAAACGATATATCGCTCCTTGATCTCTTTCTGATGGAATGCCGCCATCAATGTGAGATATTAAATGAGCAGCTGGCTCTGCTGAAAAATAATACTAATCCCCAGGCTGATTTCAGTTCCATGCAGAGGGCATTGCACTCAATCAAGGGTGCCGCCCGGATAATTGATCTAAGTTTGATTATTGAATTAACTCAGGCCCTGGAAAATGTCTTCCGACGACAATGGGGATCAGTGATTCCCTGGAATATTATTGAGGCCGCGGTTGATGAATTAAATATTTTAAGCCGTCTGCCGGGAGACAGCCTGCGCCTCAAGGTTAAAGAGCGGCGCGATATTATCAGCCGGTTGATTGATAATCTTGGGGAGGAGATGAAACCGGAAGGGCCGAAGGTGAGCTCCGGCAGTGATATTGAAAATCAGGCGGTTGAATCAAAGCTGGAGCCGCTGTCTCCTCTGCCCGCGGATCTCTTTGATATCTTTCGGCAGGATGCCGGTCAGCATCTAACCCTGCTCAGTGAGAATATCCTTAAATTAGAGCGTAATCCCCATGACAGTCTGCTGCTGACCGAGGGGATGCGGGCGGTTCATTCAATTAAGGGCGCAGCCCGTATCATCGAACTGCATGATATTGTCGGTCTTGCCCACGCCATGGAGGATGTACTGGTCAGAATACAGGATAACTCCAACTCCCTGCCTCATTCCACCATTGACGCTCTTCTCGGGGCCTGTGATCTGCTGCAGGCGTTGATCAACAGCCGGGCCGGTGAGGTTGAACAATGGCTTTCTGAGAACAGGGAGATTGTGGCGGCCTATGTTAAACGTCTGAGCGGTGAGAGTAGCGGCACCTGCGCCGGGCCGGTGCCGCTACTGCAAATCCAGAGCGCTAAAGAGAGCGAAACGACAAACAAGGCTCAGAGCTTAAGGGTGTCGGCTCAGGGCATGGATCGGTTGATGAATCTGGCTGGAGAGGCCATAATTGAGGCCGACTGGCTGCCGTCAATGTTGACTAACGCCTTGCGCTGGCAGCAGAAGGAAAAGGAAATATGGGCGGCTGTTGCCGGTATCCGTAAACATCTTCAGGAGCAGGGGATGCCGCAATATCTTGAAGATTCGTTCAGCTACCTGCATGACAAGATAAAATTATGCTCTCATTTATCCAATATCAGTCTGGCGGATATTGATGATCATGTGCAGAACGCCGCAACTATTTCTCATCGTTTGCGTCAGGAGGTGGTGAATAATCGAATGCAGCCTCTGGCGGACGGCATCCGGGGTCTGTCGCGTCTCGTCCGTGATCTGACCCTTAAACAGGGTAAAAATGTCCGTTTTACGATTACCGGGGCGGAAACCATGGTGGACAGAGATATCCTGGAAAAACTGGAGTCCCCCCTTACCCATCTCATTACTAATGCCGTGGATCATGGTATTGAAAGTCCTGAGGAGCGGCAGCGGGCCGCTAAACCCCCTGAGGCGGTGGTGAGCATCCACGCCCGGCATATGCACGGCAGGCTCTATATAACCATTGCTGATGATGGGCGGGGTATTGATCTTCCGGCCCTGCGCCGCAGGATTGTTGATAAACGCTTAGTTTCAGAACAGGTGGCGGCAGAACTCAGTGAGGCTGAACTGCTGGAGTTTGTTTTTCTGCCTAATTTCAGCACTAAGGAAATGCCGAGTCAAACCTCCGGCCGCGGAGTGGGACTGGATGTGGTGCGCGATATAATTACCCAGGTCAGGGGCAGCGTTGATCTGACCTCAATCCCTGGTTACGGGTGCTATTTTGAACTCTGTCTGCCCCTGACCCTCTCTATTATCCGGGCCCTTATTGTCGAAATAAATAATGAACCTTATGCTGTTCCCTTAGTTAATATTGATCATACGATTCGCCTCAAACGCTCTGAAGTTAAGGCCATGGAGGGGCGGCGTTATATAATTTCCCATGAAAAGCGGGTGGGCATTATTGCCGCCCGGCAGGTCTTGGATCTTGATGATAACGGGGTGGAAACAGATCCGCTCTCCATTATTGTTCTGGAGAACGAGCGTAAGCCCTACGGTCTTATTGTCGATGAGCTTCAGGGAATTCGTGACCTGGTGGTGCAGTCTTTAAATGACCGGCTTGGCAAGCTCCGCAGCATCAGCGCCGCGGCGGTGGCTCCGGACGGCACACCAATCTTGATCCTGGATGTTATGGACTTGATTAACACGATGGATCATATGATATCCGGCAATCGTTTGCGGCGGGTGGAGAGCGGCAGCGAAATGAGCAGCCGGCAGCGCAAGAGGGTTTTAGTGGTGGATGATTCCGCCACGGTGCGTGAGGTGGAACGTACTATCCTGGTCCGGCACGGCTTTCTGGTGGATACGGCTAACGACGGGCTGCAGGCCTGGAATAACGTCAGGGAGAAGGATTATCAACTGGTAATTACCGATGTGGATATGCCCAATATGGATGGTATTGAGCTGCTGTTTCAGATTCGGGAACACGCGGAGCTTGAAGAGCTGCCGGTGATAATCGTCTCTTATAAAGATCGGGAAGAGGACAGGCAGCGCGGTCTCACCGCTGGAGCGGATTATTATCTCACCAAGGGCAGTTTCAGCAATCAGAGGTTCATTGAGGCGGTGGAGGATTTAATCGGCTGCGCCGAAGATAACGGTGAACCGGCCTGAGGAACAAATCCTGAGTTTTCGGGCTTGAAACAACAGGATCAATATTAAAAATGGGGGAGTTGTTTGAAGATAGGTATTGTGAATGATTCCATGATGGCGGCGGAGATTCTGCGCCGTATTGTGGAAGCGGAACCCGGTCTTGAGGTTATGTGGATGGCGGAGGACGGATTTCAGGCGGTGCGGAACTGCCGGGAATCATGCCCCGATTTGATCTTGATGGATTTACTTATGCCGGTTATGGACGGGGTAGAGGCCACCCGCCGGATAACGCGGGATACGCCCTGTGCCATTCTTATTGTTACCTCTTCGGTTAACGACAACGCCTCTCTGGTTTTTGAAGCCATGGGGGCCGGGGCTATGGACGCGGTTGCCACACCGGTGCTGGGTGAGAGCGGAAACGGTATGGAGGCGGCTGATTTACTGCATAAGATCCGGATAATCGCCCGTTTGATTAATTATCCCTTGGAACTTATCTCTCCCGAGGGCAGGAAGGCGGTGGACGATGACGGTGACCGGCTGGTGGTTATCGGTGCCTCCACCGGCGGCCCTCCGGCGCTGGCGGCTATTCTGGCTGATTTACCCGGTTCCTGTAATGTCCCGGTGGTCGTGATCCAGCATATGGATAAAAAATTTACCCCTGGTCTGGTCAGCTGGCTCAATCAACAGATTGAGCTGCCGGTTCGGTTGATTAATGAGGGTGATATGCCCCGGAAGGGTGTTGTCATGCTGCCCAATACCAATGTTCATCTGCAGCTGACGAGGCAGGGGCGTTTCAGCTATTCCATCGAACCGGAGGAAAATTTTTATCACCCCTCGGTGGATGTATTTTTTGAGACCCTCGCAGCTAACTGGCGGGGTAAAATTATTGCCGCTCTGCTCACCGGTATGGGGCGTGACGGGGCGCGCGGCCTGTTGACGATTAAAAATAAGGGCGGGTACACTATCGCCCAGGACAGGGAAAGCTCGGTGGTCTATGGGATGCCCAAGGCGGCGGCGGAAATTAATGCCGCCTGTGAGATTCTGCCCATGCAGGAAATCGGCAGCCGGATTCGACAATTACTTGCTGAAGGATAAAAAATAGTAACAGTTCATAGTTTAGGGCAGGTTATCCGCCTTAGCTAAATAGTTACAAAAAATAAAAGAATCATCTGCCGCCGCTCAGACTGTTTAAGACGGGAAGAGGCAATAACCAGTAAACCAATGAACCAACGAACCAACAACCCTTGAAGAATAAAGAAAAAGATAAGTTCCGTAAATCTTCGCCTGCTGACGATTATCAGGCCTTAAAATCGTATAGGATTACCGTCCTCCTGATTGATGATCAGCCCATGGTGGCCGAGGCGGTGCGCCGCGCCCTGGAGGGCGAAAGCGATATAGATTTTCATTACTGCGCTGACCCGACTAAGGCGATTCAGACCGCTAACACTATTCAACCGACCTTGATTCTCCAGGATCTCATCATGCCGGAGGTCAACGGTCTGATGATGGTTAAATTTTTCCGGGTCAATCAGCAGACCTCCAAGGTGCCGATTATCGTGCTTTCCACCAAGGAGGAACCGGAGGTCAAGAGTGAGGCATTCAGGGCCGGGGTTAATGATTATATTGTTAAATTGCCGGACAAGATTGAATTAATTGCCCGTATCCGTTATCATTCTCAGGCCTATATAAATTACATGCAGAAAGAGGAGGCCTTTTGCGCCCTGCAGGAGAGTCAGCGCCGTCTGCATGAGGCCAATTTGACCCTTGAAAAATTATCATCTCTTGACGGCCTGACTAATATCGCCAATCGCCGGAAGTTTGATCATACTCTGCGCCAGGAGTGGAACCGGGCCATGCGCAATTTATGTCCTATATCGCTCATTATGCTGGATATAGATTTCTTCAAACTGTATAACGATACTTACGGCCATCAGGGTGGTGACGAGACTTTAAAGGCCGTGGCTGAGGTTTTAAAGGAGATGGAAAAACGTCCTGGAGATCTTGCCGCCCGTTACGGCGGTGAGGAGTTCGCGCTTATTTTACCAGAAACTGATCCGGCCGGGGCCTCAGATGTGGCCTATAGTATTATCGAACAGGTGCGGGCCCTGGCCATTCGCCATGAGGCCTCCACGGTCAGCGATATCCTGACGGTAAGTATCGGCACCTCGACCATGGCCCCGGTTCGTAAAAGTAAGCCCGGCAGTCTTATTGCCGTGGCAGACAGGGCGCTGTATCAGGCCAAGAACAAGGGCCGTAACCAGGTGGTTATCTCTAAGGCCCGACAGGATTGAATAGTTAGCTAAACAGTTACACTCTGGTGGTTATTGTTACTTTCAGGGTAACTATTCAGGTACAAGCGAAAAGCTGCCCTAAACTGTGAACAGTTACCTTTCAGGCATCATGCTGACTATTTGCAATTATTAATGTAATACAATATGGAAAGTATATGACAAAGCCGATAACAACAACTGATTTTAAAGGTTTGAACCTCATCCATCGTGGAAAGGTTCGTGATTTGTATGAGTTGGATGATGCTCTATTGATGGTGGCAACGGATCGGATATCCGCCTTTGATGTGGTGATGGCGGAGCCCATTGATTCCAAGGGGGCAGTTTTAACCGAGATGTCGCTCTTTTGGTTCGATTATTTAGGTGATGTTATCCCCAATCATCTGATCAGTGCCAGGGTGGAGGATTATCCCGCTGTCTGCCGGCCCTATGCCGCTGATCTTGCCGGCCGCAGTATGTTGGTCAAAAAGGCTGACCCTCTGCCCGTGGAGTGTATTGTACGCGGTTATATCTCCGGTTCGCTCTGGAAGGCCTATACCAGGGGAGAAGACCCCTGCGGACTTTCTCTGCCCGCCGGTCTTCAGGAGTCGGAAAAATTACCCCAGGCTATATTTACCCCTTCAACCAAGGCCGAGGCCGGGATGCATGATGAAAATATCTCGGTGGCGAGAATGCGTGAGATTGTCGGTGATAAGGAGACGGAGCGGATTATGGAGGTCAGTCTCCGTCTCTATGAAAAGGCAGCCGCCTACGCCCTGGAACGGGGTATAATCATTGCTGACACAAAATTTGAACTGGGCTGGTA
>VAPM010131492.1_pt1 | contig 14250 bp, 10 predicted proteins | sample 3395091 | NCBI WGS metagenome assembly VAPM01 (sample SAMN08290445, study PRJNA428436) | hydrothermal vent metagenome | isolation source: Deep-sea hydrothermal vent chimney 3 | place: Pacific Ocean: Juan De Fuca Ridge | reverse complement strand
TTTAGAAATTAATTTTAACTGTATCGTCATACATCCACCAGCTGTAAAAGACTGGGAAGTTTTTAAAAAATATAAAATTCCTTGGGCGATAGAAAACATGGATAATAGAAATACAATAGGTATTTTGCCTGAAGAAATTCTAAAATATATTAAAGTTACAAAATTCAACGCAGTACTTGATTTAAATCACTGTTTTACTAATGATTCTACAATGAAATTAGCAGATAAATTTTATGAAACTTTAAATGAAAAAATTGTGGAATTACACATAAGTGGTTATAAAGATTCAACCATTCAAGGTCGTCATATTCCTCTATATATTACGAAACAATTAAAAATTTTACAAAAGGTAAAAAATATACCGACAATAATAGAGTTAGATTCAGGAACAAAAGAAATTATTAAAAAAGAATTTAGTTATATAAAAAAAGTTTTGAGGAATTAATTTTTTTCAGGAGTTATTTTGGTATTTTTAAAAATATAGATCTTTGATTTTACTCTCAGTTGGGACAATGTGGAAATCTTTTTGTTAAAATAATTTTAATGGAAAATAATTCAATAATTCAATACTCTTCTTATCTATTTTAAAATTAGCTTGCCAGCTCTCAACCCCCCTGTTTGTAGATCTTTGTGCAGATTCTAGTATCTTAAAATTAGTCATATTTCCCTTTGGACGGACAAATGGCTTTGCCTCATATTGATAACAAGTTAAAATTATAGCTCTAGATTTATTTCTTTGAACTTCTTTACCTAGTTCATCAAAATGTTTTATTAGTCTATCAAATGAATTAAAATTAGAAGCTGGTTTTATTTTTACTAATTTATCAAATCTTGAAGGTGTATTTATTAAAAGAGTTTTAACTTCTATATAATTTTTACCCACTTTAAAATCAATTCTGGCTGAGCCTAATTTCTTTTCTCTTTCTGTATTTTCTCCTCCAGAAATCATTTTCTCAAAGAATCTATTTTTTAAAAAGAATTCAACATATTTGTTCATCTTTACTTGATTAATTCCAATCCATTTTTTGTTTTTATTTTTTACAGGATTGAGAGAAATTGCCTCCACTGTATATTTAGTTTTTCTATTAGAATTCTCAGCTCTTGAAATTAAACAAGGAATATCTTTAAAAATGATATTCCCTACTCTTCCTGTTGTGGGACAATAGCATTTTACTATTTTATTATTTAATTTCACAGACATAATAAACCTATTCGGTCTAGATTTAATTATTGCTTCCTCAAGGGGTTTAGTAAATTTATATTTCATTTTTAAAGTATACCAAAAGTTTAAACTTCTAAAAAGACAACAAAAGATATCTTTATAAAACAATGTTAAAACTGCGGGCTCCGTGGGTAGGGTGATCTTTCTCTACGAGAACAGTATACCTTTTCAAATAGTTCAAAATAAATTTCTTACTACTAATGAAAAGCTTTTCGATCTCTACACGAAAGCCAAGCAGTTGGCTTTCTCCACTAAAACCATAATCAAAAATAGCCATACACAAGGTATGACATTTTTGATTTTGCTCCGTGGGTAGGGATCGAACCTACGACCAATCGCTTAACAGGCGACCGCTCTACCGCTGAGCTACCACGGAATAACATTTCAATACTAACAAAAAGTAGTTAAAAATGCAAAATTAATGAACTGGAGTTATAGAATCTTTTTTACGATGAACAGTTTTGTTTATTAAGCGAGTTAAAATAACAATAATCAATATTAGTACAACAACCATTAACCATTGCCAGAATGTATCAGGAATGAAACTATTTGAACCGTGTAAAGATAATGCTGTTAAACCACTAGAATAAAACTTATCTTTATTCGTTTTTTCCGTCTTGACTACATTTGTGGTATTATTCGTAGTATTTTTTTTAACTACTTTATTAGAATTAGAATTAGAATTAGTTTTTACCGAAGTTGAGCTTACAACTTTTTTATTAACTGTTTTAGTTGGTGCTTTTGAAGCTGGATTTATTTGATAATAATAATTATTTATAACAGGTGTTTTATCAGTTTGATTATTTGAATATTGATTATTATTATAAGCATATTGCTGATTGTTATAACCATTAGGTTGATTATAATTATACTGAGAATAACCACTTGAGTTACTACAACCAATCGGGGTTGTCCATGAACTACTACAGTTTGTGGAATCATAAGAATAGTTGCTATAGGTAAAAGCTGAAGCAAAATTAGCCCCAACTAGAAAAATAGTAAGAGTTCCAAGAGTTATTAAGATTTTTGATATATAATTTTTCATGGGAGTATTCTAGCATACAAATATCTCATTTGTCAACCCCCATAGAAACCCAACAGACTACAATCATCTTTACATAACAACTGCCCCATAGGCCTTGCCTATGGGGCATAATTTCATAAAAATATTTTTTGTGATAGAATGAGAAAATATCAATTAAAAAAACTATTATTATGAAAAATCCATTTGAAAATGCCTTAGACCAATTAGAAAGAGCAAATAAAATTAGACAATTTGACCAAGAATTATTAGATCGGCTACATCAACCTAACCGAGAAATAAAAATCTCTATTCCCGTACTAATGGATAATTCAAGTTTAAAAATATTTGAAGGATATCGTGTGCAATATAATAATTCGCGAGGTCCATATAAAGGTGGGATTAGATTTCATCAAGATACCGAGATAAATGAAGTTAGAGCTTTGGCTTTTTGGATGACACTTAAGTGTGCTGTAGTAAATATTCCAATGGGTGGTGGAAAAGGTGGAATTACGGTAAATCCCAAAGAACTTTCAAAAGGAGAAATTGAGCGCCTTTCTCGCGGGTGGGTTAAATTAATGGCCCCCGTTATTGGACCTAAAATTGATATTCCTGCCCCTGATGTTAACACTACTCCAGAAATAATGGCTTGGATGGTAGATGAATATTCTAAAATAACTGGCGATAAAACTAATGCTGTAATTACTGGTAAGCCAATTGAAATTGGAGGTTCAAAAGGAAGAGGTCCAGCTACTGGTCTCGGTGGGTTTTATGTTTTTGATGTAATAAGAAAAAAATTAAACTTATCTGACTCATCTAAAATTGTAATTCAAGGATTTGGAAATGTCGGAGCAAATGCCGCTTCAATCCTTTCGCAACATGGACATAAAATAATCGCCCTATCAGACTCAAAAGGTGCAATTTTAAAGAGAGACGGAATAGATATTGAAGCTTTAAGTGCATACAAAAAAGAGAACGGGCAAATAACTGGATTCCCAGAATCAGAAAGTATCACCAACGAGGAACTTCTCGTTTTAGATTGTGATGTTCTTATGCCAGCTGCTTTAGAAAATCAAATTACAGAGAAAAACGCCAAAGAGATTAAGGCTAAACTTATAGTTGAGTTAGCTAATGGTCCAACTACTCCAGAAGCAGATGATATTTTACATAGTTTAGGCATTCCAGTAGTACCAGATATTTTAGCTAATGCTGGTGGTGTTACTGTTTCAACATTTGAATGGGAACAAAATCTTAAAAATGAGCACTGGACTGAAACTGAAGTTTTTGAAAAACTTAAAAAAATAATGGATAAAGAAACAGAAATAATTTATAATCGTTCCAAAGAATTAAAAACTGATATTCGCCGAGCTGCTTTTATTGTAGCTTTGGAAAGAATTGAAAAAGCTATCAATGAAAAAACAGAAAAATAAATCCGTTCGTTTAGTAGAACACATAAAACCTTTAGAATATGACTTAATTTTAAAGCCTGACTTAAATGCTTTCGTTTTTTCGGGGAAAGAAACTATTAAAATAATATTAGAAAAGGATGTTTCAAAAATAACTCTCCATGCAAAAAATATTGACATTGAAACAGTGGAATATACATCAAAAAAGATACAAGAGTTTGCTTATAAAATTAGTTATGATATAAAAGCTGAAACTACTACATTCTATTTCAAAAAACAAATTAAAAAAGGAAGGGGCAATTTGAATATTATTTTCTCAGGAATAATAAACGAATCTCTTCGTGGTTTTTATAAAAGTGAATATAAGATAGATAACAAAACCAAATATTTAGCAACAACTCAATTTGAGGCAACTGATGCTAGACAAGCATTCCCTTGCTTTGATGAACCAGCTCAAAAAGCAATTTTTAATGTATCTTTAATAATTCCTACAAGTCACACAGCTATTTCAAACACTCTACCAATTAAAATTAAAGAACACGAGGCAGGTTATAAAATAGTTTCATTTTCTCCAACCCCAAGAATGTCGACATATCTTTTAGCTTTTATAATAGGAGAATTTGAATGGATAGAGAAAAAAGTTAAATTATCAAATAAAAATGTTTTAGTCAGAGTCTTTACAACAGCTGGTAAAAAAAATCAAGCAAAATTTGCTCTTGAAACAGCAATTAAATCAGTTAGATTTTATAATAGATATTTTAATATTCCTTACCCATTACCAACTCTAGATTTAATTGCTATCCCCGATTTTGAAAGTGGTGCTATGGAAAATTGGGGAGCTATCACTTTCAGAGAAAGCGCTATTTTAGTTGATGAAAAACATACTTCCCTTTTAAATAAACAATGGGTTGCTATTGTTATTGCCCATGAATTAGCCCATCAATGGTTCGGTAATTTAGTTACAATGCATTGGTGGACTGATCTTTGGCTAAACGAGGGTTTTGCATCATATATGGAAAACTTTTGTATTGATAATTTATTCCCCGATTGGCATATTTGGGATTTGAATTTAATAAATAGATATGAAATAGCTTTGAATCTTGATTCTTTGTTCAATTCACATCCGATTGAAATAAAAGTTAATAACCCAAACGAAATTAACGAAATATTTGATATGGTTTCTTATGCTAAGGGCTCGGCAGTTATCAGAATGTTAGCTTTATATTTAGGTAAAAGTAAATTTCAAGATGGATTACAATATTATTTGAAAAAGCATAGTTATAAAAATAGTAAAACTATCAATCTTTGGCAAGCTTTTGAAAAAATCAGTAAAAAGCCTGTAAAAAAAATAATGGATTCTTGGACAAAACAAGCTGGGTACCCCTTAGTAACATTGGATTACAATTCAAAAAATAAATTGATTCTTAAGCAGGAAAGATTTTTTTCTAGCCGTGTTTCTAGGAATAATAATAAGATCAAAACAACTTGGAATATCCCAATTGCTTATAATAATAAGAAGGTACTTCTAACTAAAAAAAGAACTGAAATAAATGAAAAAAATGTAGATAAAATTAATCAGGGAGAAAAATCATTTATTCGAGTTAAATATGATACTAAAACATTAGAAAAACTAAGACTAAAAATAATATCTGGTAAATTAGGGATTAATGATCGGCTTGGAGTTATTCGCGATCTTTTCTCTCTAGCTGAAGGTGGTTATATAAGTACAGACATAGCTCTTGAATTTTCTTTAGCTTATAAAAATGAAACAGAATATACCGTTTGGTCAGAAATATCAATGGGGATTAATCGTATTTACAACCTTATTTCAGATGAAAACTTTAAAGGGCAATTTAATAAATATACTTTAGAACTTTTCAGCCCATTAGCAAAGAAAATGACTTTTAATAAAAAACCTAAAGAAAAATACTCCGATGTTTTTCTAAGAAATTTAGCAATATCTCAAGCTGGATTTTATGGAGATAAAAAAATTATTAAAGAAGCTCAAAAATTATTTAAAAGTATTGAAAATAAAAAGATTGAAACAAATTTAAGAGCCACTATTTATAAAATAGTGGCTCAAAATGGAACGAAGAAAGAGTGGCTAAAATTTAAAAAATTATATGAAAAAGAAGAAATGCATGAGAAAAAAGAAAGGTATGGATACGCTTTAACACAGTTTAGAGATAAAAGATTAATTGAAAATACTTTATATTTTATTATTTCAAAAAGTGTCCGGAACCAAGATAAACCTAGATTACTCATTTACACCTGGCGAAATGAATATGGAAAAGATTTAACTTGGAAATTTATAAAGAAAAATTGGAAAAATTTATTAAAATTATATGGTGAAGGTGGGCACTTTCTCTCTGAAATACTTAGTCCTCTTGGTAATTATTCAGAAATAAAATATGTTCTTGATGCTAAAAAGTTTTTCAACAAAAATTCTGCTCCAGGAGCAGATAGAGCAATTACACAAGCTTATGAAAAAATATATTCTAATTCTGCTTGGCTCAAAGATGATAAAATTAAAATTAAAAATTGGCTAAATAATTTTAACTAATGGATAAAAGTTTTACGGTGGATTGGGGTTAAGCCAAGTTTTTTTATGGCTTGATAATGAACTTTTGTGCCATAGCCAACATGATTTTCAAATCCATATTCAGGAAATTCAATTTCATAATGATACATTATTTTATCTCGCGAAACTTTAGCCACAATTGAAGCAAGAGAAATTACAGAATGACTTTCGTCTCCTTTTATTATTGTTTCTTGATAAATATATTCTTTTGGTGCTTTTAATCCTCCATCTAAATAAACAAAAACCTCTTTTTTGTTTATTTTTAATTTCTCTAATGACCTATCTAGAGCTTTTTGAATACATTTTTTAATTCCGAATTTATCAATCATTTCTGGAGCAACATAAGAAACGGCAAAATTACACTTCCCTTCTTTTTTAAACTTATATAAAAACTTAAACCATTTTTCTCTCTGTTTTTTAGTAAGTTTTTTAGAGTCACGAATGGGTAAATTTAATTCTTCTTTAGCTTTTTCAATAATCATATTTATTTCTTTTTCATTAGTATAAAAAACCCCAACAGCCACAGGCCCAGCTATCGGACCTCGTCCAACTTCATCAACTCCAATAATATATCTAATAGTTTTGGGTGGTTTTTCCATATAGAGTAATCATATCTTATTTGTTATAATAATGAAATGGATTCGAAATTTATACATCTACATACTCATTCTCATTATTCTCTTTTAGATGGACTCTCAAAAATTCCGGATATGGTTAAGAAGGCAAAAGAAGACGGAATGAAAGCTATAGCCTTGACCGATCACGGCAATATGTATGGAGCTATTGAATTATATAAAGAATGTAAAAAAGCAGGAATAAAACCGATAATTGGAGTTGAGGCTTATATTGCTAAAAGAGGAAGATTGGACAAGGAGCCCGGAATAGATAATAAAAGATATCACCTAACCCTTCTAGCTAAAAATAAAATTGGCTATAAAAATCTAATGCATTTAGTGACTTTAGCGAATTTAGAAGGATATTATTACAAGCCACGAATGGACAAAGAAATACTTCGTAAATATGGAGAAGGAATTATTTGTCTTTCTGGATGTATGGGTAGTCAACTTTCTCAAGCAATTTTGAATGAAGATAAGGAAGAAGCGGAAAGACTGATTAAAGAACACCAGGATATTTTTGGTAAAGAAAATTATTTTATTGAAGTTCACAGCCATCCTAATATAGAAAATGATAAAAAACTAAGAAAAGGTTTAGTAGCTCTAGCAAAAAAATATGATATTCCTGTCGTCGCAGGACAAGATTCACATTATTTACATAAGGAAGATCATAATGCTCACAATACTTTACTCGCTGTTAACACTGGTGGTAACGACAGTAAAGAAGGAACAAAACTTGAATTTTCTGATGACGACTTCTCTTTAATTAACGAAAAAACAGCTAAAGTCTATTTCAAAGATACACCAGAAGCAGTTATTAATACTTCTTTAGTTGCTGATCTGTGTGAAGATTATGATTTGGAGCTTGGTAAAGCTTTTTTCCCTAGTTTCCCTATCCCACCAAATACAACCGCTAATAAAATAATTCGCGAATTAACTTTTAAGGGTTTTGGATTTAGAAAACTTCCTAAAACAAAAGAATATTTAGATCGTCTAGAATATGAATTAAAAATTATTAAACAAAAAGGTTATCCAACTTATTTTTTAGTCGTCGCTGATTTATTAAAATATGCTCGAGAAAATAAAATACTAACAAACATTAGAGGATCAGTTGCTGGATCATTAACTACTTATCTTTTGGGAATTACAAATGTTGATCCGATTGATTATAAACTTCCTTTTGAAAGATTTCTCAATCCCCAACGCCCTTCTTTACCTGATATTGATATGGACTATGCCGATAACCGTCGTGATGAAATTATAGCTTATGCTAAAAGAAAATATGGAGAAGATAGAGTTGCCCAAATTGGAACTTTTGGAACAATGATGGCGAAAGGTTCAGTTCGTGATGTAGCTAGAGCTCTTGGCTATCCATATAATGTTGGTGATAGAATTTCAAGTATGATTCCACTTGGCTCTCAGGGAATGCCAATGACCATAACCCATGCAATGAAAATTGTTCCCGAATTGAAAAATGCCTACGAGAGAGAAGCCGATACAAAAATAATTATTGATCTAGCCAAAAAATTGGAAGGATGTGTTAGGCATATTTCTGTTCACGCAGCCGGAGTTGTTATCTCCCCTAGACCACTTTATGAATTTACTCCAATACAATATGATCCTAAGGGTGGAAATATTATTACACAATATGATATGTATAGTATTGAAGATGCTGGTTTACCAAAATTTGATTTTCTCGGAATTCGTAATTTAGCAATCCTAGCAAATACCGTAAAATTAGTAAGTAAAATACATCACATAGAAATAGATTTAGATAATATTCCTCTTGATGATAAAAAAACATTTTCTTTATTGGCTCATGGTGAAACAATGGGGTTGTTCCAATTGAATGGTTCAGGAATGACTAGATATTTGAGAGAACTTAAACCTTCAACTATTCATGACATCAATGCGATGGTAGCACTTTATCGTCCAGGTCCGATGGAATCAATTCCTGAATATATTAGAAGAAAGAAAAATCCTACTTTAATTTCTTATCTTGACCCTCGTTTAAAAGATATTCTTGATCAATCTTATGGAGTTATTACTTACCAAGATGATGTTATGATGATTGCTATTAAATTAGCTGGCTATTCTTGGCTTGAGGCTGATAAACTTAGAAAAGCAATGGGTAAAAAAATTCCCAAAGAAATGGAAGCTCAAAGAATCAAACTTTTGGAAGGATTTACAAGTGGCGGAATGACAGAAGAGAAAGCTCAGAAAATTTGGTCGCTCATTGAACCATTTGCCGCTTACGGTTTTAATAAAGCACATGCTGCAAGTTACGGCCGAGTCGCTTATCAAACTGCTTATATGAAAGCTAATTTCCCCGTTGAATATATGACAGCAATTATGACCGCTGAGTCAGGAGACATAGCAAAAGTAGCAGAGATAGTTCATGAGTGTGAAAAAATGAACATTAAAGTTTTGCCACCAAATATTAATGAAAGTTTTGGAGGCTTTACAGTTATTGTAGGTTCAGACAAACCCACAAATAGAACAATTCGTTTTGGATTGTATACAATTAAGAATCTGGGGAAAGATATCGCCGATGCAATAATTGAGGAACGTAAGAAAAATGGAAAATATAAATCTCTTGAAAATTTTTTTGAAAGAATTAATCATAAGAATTTAAATAAAAAATCAGTAGAAGCCCTGGCTAAATCAGGAGCAATGGATGATATTACAACACATAGAAATATAGTACTTGGTAACCTAGAAAGACTTTTAGCTTTTAATAAAGAGTCTAAAAATAATATTCCCCAAGATTCACTTTTTAGTTCTATTGGCGGAATTTCTTCAAAACTAACACTTGACCCGCAAAATGAAATCACACCAGCAGAAAGGCTGGCCTGGGAAAAAGAATTACTTGGACTTTATATCTCTGGACATCCGCTTGATGCTTATAAAGAAAAGATAGACAAATTTTGCACTTTAATTAAAAAAATAAAAGTTGAAACTAAAGTAGGAATGCCAGTTATTGTTGCAGTAATAATAGACGAGGTTAAAGAAGTTATGACTAAAAAAAATAACAGAATGGCTTTCATTAAAATCTCTGATTATTCTGATTCAATTGATGCCGTTGTCTTTAATAAATTATATGAAAAAAATAGAGAACTTTTAATAAAAGATAATATAATTGCTATTCAAGGAAAAATAAGTGAACGAAACGGCGAAAAAAGTATTATCATAGAAAGTTTTAAAAAAATCTAGCAAAATAAAACAAATCCCCGCTAAATTTTATTTAGCGGGGATTTGTTTTATTAGTTAACTTTTTCAGCTGGATCAATCATTTTCATAATCTGAATTACTTGGTTAGAATAACCTGGAATAATATAATCTGGATTATATTTTTTAAGAATCTGTTTTGTTGTCATTTCGTTATGGTAATATTTTGAATTTAAATTATTTCCACCAAGAGTCATAGAAATAAATTCAATAGATTGATTAACAGATTTAAATCCCTTTTTACAAGAAAACCATCCAAAATTATTATTTGGTGCTTTAGGATTTTTACACGAATGTTTTCCTCCGGTAGTTTCTCTCATTGCAATAGCCGGAAGGAGACGCCAATCAATATCATTTTTTTCTGCTTCAACAACAAATTTCATTCCATAACCTTCTAATGGAGCTCCATTCTTTGCAAAAAAAGTATTTATTAAGTTCGCTTTTTCTTTACGGTTTATTTCTTCCTGCGTTGTTATCACAGAATTTTTTTCCGTAATTGTAATAGGTGTTTTAGTCGCTAGAGTAATTGGTGGAGTTACTCCTGTTAGTGGCATTGTTACCATTAACATTGGAATAGCTAAAAATGACTGTAAATACCTAATAATTTTTTGTTTTTTCATAATAGACAGTTGTGCTCTGTCAAACCAAATGATAGAAATTATTATTTATTCGTTTAAAAAAATAAATAACCAAAATTAAAAAGCCCTTATATATTTTCTAACTGATAACATACTTGGACTTGCTCAAATAGTAGCATATAGATTCAAGAAAGTCAACAGTTAAGACATAATTTTTTATATCGTCAAATTAAAAATATCCTTATTATATAAGGATATTTTTAACACTTACTATTGACAATACATATGAAAGTATTGTCTAATTTGCCCTAAAAATAAGGTTTTTTTAGGTTTTTGACATTTCATGGTTTTTATACTGTAAATAGCTATATTTTAGAAGATATATCTATTTTTTATTTTCCATGACAATGTTTGTATTTTTTTCCAGAACCACAAAAACAAGGGTCATTCCGTCCAATTTTTGGTTCCGATCTTCTGATTGTTCCTGCACCCTTATCTTCTTCTGACGAATTTAAAATCAATTCGGCTTTCTTTTTATTTTCAACTTCTACTACTCCTTCTGTTGTTTCAGTTTGAATTGTTTTTATTAATGAAACAACTTGTTCTTTAAACATTTTTTCCATTTCTCTAAATAATCTTAACCCCTCTCTTTTATATTCAATTAACGGCTCACGTTGACCATAAGCACGGAGATTAACAGAAGAACGAGTATATTCCATTGTTTGTAGATGTTCTATCCAAAGAGTATCTGTAGTATAAAGAGCTATTCGTCGAATTGTTTCAAAAAAAGCTGAATCACCCATTGCTGATTTTTTTTCTTTAATTATATCTTTTAATTCAGTGTATTCATCAGACAAATTATCAACAAATTTTTCTAAACTAGAATGATCTCCAGTGAGCATTAAACGACGACGATCATAAACCGTTTTACGTTGGTGATTCATAACGTTATCATATTCTAAAGTACTTTTACGAGCATCGAAATGAAAACCTTCTATTTTAGCTTGAGCACTTTCTAGAGTATTAGAAATAAAACGATTATTAATTGGTTCGTCTTCGGGAACTCCAAACTTCCCCATCATTTTTTTAATTCTATCAGAACCAAATATCCGCATTAAATCATCTTCTAGAGATACATAGAATTGTGTCTCACCAGGATCGCCCTGTCTTCCGGATCTACCTCTAAGCTGATTATCTATTCGACGAGCTTCATGTCTCTCCGTACCTAGAACAAAAAGTCCACCAATACTTTTGACTTTTTTATATTTTTCTTTATCAAAAGGTACTCCTCCTAATTTGATATCAACTCCACGACCAGCCATATTTGTTGCGACAGTAACTGCCCCCAATTGACCAGCATTAGCAATTATTTCTCCTTCTCTTTCGTGGTTTTTAGCATTTAAAATTGTATGAGTAATTCCAGCTCGTGTTAAATAAGCTGAAAGAAGTTCATTTTTCTCAATTGAGGCAGTTCCTATTAAAATTGGCTGACCTTTTTCATTGAGTTCCTTTACTCTTAAAGTTATCGCATTTAATTTAGCTTTTTCAGTTTGATAAATTAAATCATTATGATCTTTTCTGTTAATTGGTTTATTTGTAGGAACAACTAAAACATCAAGACCATAAACCTTAAAGAATTCTTCTTTCGAAGTTTCAGCCGTTCCGGTCATTCCAGAAAGTTTTTCATAAAATCTAAAATAATTTTGAAAAGTAATAGAAGCAACAGCTCTAGTTTCTTTTTCTATCTTTACACCTTCTTTAGCTTCAATGGCTTGATGTAATCCTTCACTCCAACGCCTACCAGGTTGTAAGCGACCAGTAAAAGCATCAACAATGACAACTTCACCATCCTTAACTACATAATCTTTATTATTTTCATAAAGAGCTCTCGCCCGAACTGCAGTTTCTAAATGATGAACATATTTAATTCCTTTTTCAGTATAAATATTAGAAACACCAAGCAACTCTTCCGCTAGAGTTATTCCGTGATCAGTCAAAGAGATAGCTTTAAGCTTTTCATCTACTGTATAGTCCTCTTCAAGTTTTAATTCTTTGGATATATTAGCAAAAGTATAATAAAGATCTTCTGATTCTTCTGTCTGTGATGAAATAATTAAAGGTGTTCGTGATTCATCTATTAAAATTGAATCAACCTCGTCAACAATGGCATAATAATGACCTCGTTGAACTATTTCAGTTATATCATTGGCTAAGTTGTCTCGTAAATAATCGAAACCAAATTCATTATTAGTTCCATAAGTTACATCACAATTATAAGCTTCAATTCTTGAGCATGGACGTAAGTATTCGTACTGAACTAAAAAAGAACTCGTGTCATTATTTTCAGTTTCTTTTTCATCTGTTTCTATACTCTTATGTGATGGATCATAAATAAAAGAAGTGTTCTGAGAATTAATAACAGCTACAGAAATTCCTAACATCGCAAAAACTGGCCCCATCCAAACAGCATCACGTCGTGATAAATAATCGTTAACTGTAACAATGTGAACTCCAAGACCAGTAAGAGCATTTAGGTAAGCTGAAAGAGTTGCAACAGAAGTTTTACCTTCACCTGTTCTCATTTCAGCAATACTACCTTTATGTAAAGCTATGCCTCCTACTAATTGAACATCATAATGACGCTCATTTCTTATTCGTTTTGTAACTTCTCTAACCAAGGCGAAAGCCTCAGGTAAAATATCGTCTAAAGTAGAACCATTTTTAAGTTTTTCTTTAAGTTCGTTAGTTTTGTCAATAAAATCACTATCTTTCAAATCTACTAAGTTGGGTTCAACTTCATTAATTTTATTAGATATAACCTTATATTTCTTTATAGTTTTATCATTTTCATTATTAAATAAATTCTTTAATTTCATAGTTTTTATATTCTAACATAAAAAGAAAATCCCCGATAGAGAGAGGATTTTCTTTTAAACTAGGTTAAGAAAAATTATCTTTTTCTCTTTTTAGCTTTTTTCTTAGCTACCTTTTTCTTGGCAACTTTCTTAACAACTTTCTTTTTAGCTTTTTTCTTAGCTACCTTCTTAACAGCTTTTTTCTTAGCTACCTTTTTCTTGGCAACTTTCTTAACAGCTTTTCTTTTAGCTACCTTTTTCTTGGCAACTTTCTTAACAGCTTTTTTCTTAGCCTTCTTTTTTACTACCATATATTTAAAAAAAATATTATTTTTAAAAGATGTGTGACCCCACGACCTTTAGAAAATTTTTATAAAAAAAATTATCACACTCATAAATATATTATCTTACATTAAAGAATAGACTGCAATAGTTTTTTTAAAAAAAGTGTGGATAACTTTTTATTTTAAAAAATATTTAAAATAAAAAAAATAAAAATATGAAATGAAAAACACCATGCTTTGGACAAGGTGTTTTTCATTTATTTGATTTGTATCTATAAGCCGGGTTCTGTACCTAAATATAAAATTAAGGCGATGAATATTTATCTAGGATATACATTACTGCATACCTCAAGCAATTCAGACTCTAATATAAATTAGAGAATACGATCTTGCACACGCGTAAGTATTTAGCCGTTTCACCCGAACTAAATCGGTTCGTCACTGTTCGCAACTCTATCCTT
>VAPM010056627.1_pt1 | contig 14250 bp, 15 predicted proteins | sample 3395091 | NCBI WGS metagenome assembly VAPM01 (sample SAMN08290445, study PRJNA428436) | hydrothermal vent metagenome | isolation source: Deep-sea hydrothermal vent chimney 3 | place: Pacific Ocean: Juan De Fuca Ridge | reverse complement strand
TACGTGTTCGCCGAGGTGAACGAGCGGACGAGGCAAGCCCGCAGGGCCGGCATCGACGTCATCGACCTCGGCTTCGGCAACCCCGACATCCCATCTCCTCCCGGCGTCGTCGACAAGCTCGTCGAGGCGGCCCGCCAGGGAAAGAACCATCGCTACTCGGCATCACGCGGGATACCGAACCTGCGCAAAGCGGTGGCAGACCGGTACCTGCGGGCGTTCGGCGTGTCCCTCGACCCCGACACGGAGATCATCAACACGATCGGAGCAAAGGAGGGGCTCTCACATCTGATGTGGGTGCTCGTCCAGCCGGGAGACGTTGCTCTCGTTCCCGAACCGTCGTACCCGATACACATCTACGCTCCCGTCCTTGCAGGCGCAGAGGTACGCCGAGTGCGTCTGACCACCGACTCGGACTTCTTCGATCGCTTGACAGCGGCGTTCCGCACATCCTGGCCAAAGCCCAAGGTGATCGTCACGTCTTTCCCACACAACCCGACGACGGTGGCGGTAGACCTCGATTTCTTCGAGCGGCTCGTCGACTTCGCTCACCGCAACGACGTCGTCATCGTCCACGACTTCGCCTACGCCGACATCAGCTTCGATGGGTATCGGCCCCCGTCCCTGCTTCAGGTCGACGGAGCCAAGGATGTGGCGGTCGAGCTCTACACCCTTTCCAAGTCCCACTCGATGGCGGGATGGCGAGTCGGGTTCGTCGTCGGCAACGCAGAGATCGTCGATGCCCTTGGCCAGTTGAAGTCCTACCTCGACTACGGCACGTTCCAACCCATCCAGATCGCCTCGATCATCGCGTTGAATGAACACGATGCGTACATCGATGAGGTCGTCGATGTCTACCGAACACGTCGTGACACGTTGATCGAAGGGCTGCATCGAGCAGGATGGGAGGTCGAAGCTCCCCGGGCCACCATGTTCGTATGGGCGAGGATCCCGGAGCGCTTCATCGATCGTGGAAGCCTTCAGTTCGCCTTCGACCTCCTCGACCATGCCCAGGTCGCCGTCAGCCCCGGCATCGGCTTCGGGCCGTCGGGAGATCACCACGTCCGTTTCGCCTTGGTCGAGAACGAACAACGAATCTCCCAGGCCATGCGGAACATTCGAAGGTACCTGTCCACCGGAACACCTTCGTGAAACCGGTCTGCACCACGACAGGTCACAACGTCGTCACCAATCCGGGGTAGGAAGAACATGAGCTACGCGGTGCTGTTCCCAGGCCAAGGCAGTCAACGCGTCGGGATGTGCCCCGACGTCCGAGAACGCCGAACCGACCTTCTCGGGCCGGCAGCGAACGACGTACTCGGTTGGAACCTCGATCGAATGATCGCCGAGGGCCCGCCGGAGGACCTCGTCAAGACGCAGCATGCTCAACCAGCGCTGTACGCAACTTCATTCGCCCTGTGGAGCGAGTTTTCCGATGCGGTCGAGGTGCCACCATCTGCCGCGGCAGGCCACTCGCTCGGGGAGTACACCGCCCTTGCAGCAGCAGGTGCGTTCTCGTACATCGATGGGCTGGCGCTCGTAGCCAGACGCGGGTTGGCGATGGCCGATGCAGCAGCACAGGCATCGTCGGGGATGGCTGCGCTCATCGGCGCCGACATCGCGACCGCTGAAGACGTCGTATCCCACCGACGCGCGATCGGCGGAGATCTCGTCATAGCCAACATCAACGCTCCGGGCCAGATCGTCGTAGCCGGCAGTACAGACGACATCGAGTGGCTGGCCGCCAACGCCAGGGAACACGGCATACGCAGGGCGATCGTCCTCGAAGTCGCCGGAGGGTTCCACTCCCCGTTCATGGCTCCGGCGGCAAAGTCGCTGCGCAGGGCACTTGAAGGTGTGGCAATGGCCCCGCCACACTTCGCCGTGTACGCGAACGTCTCAGCGGAACCGACGGACGATCCGGTCAGGACCCTGAGCGCGCAGCTGACCGCACCGGTTCGTTTCTCTGAGACACTTACGGCTATCGCTGCTTGTGGTGTCGACACGTTCATCCACATCGGTCCGGGTGACGTCACCGCCGGACTCGTCAAACGGACCGTCGACGACGCTACGGTTCACGTCGTTTCGAGCATCGAGCAAGCGCGTGAAGTCGCGAGTGTGGTGTCCGTACAATGATGCCCTCAGGGAAGGAATCACACTCATGAACGCCACGATCACCGGCTGGGGAAACTGTGTCCCCCAGTCCGTCCTCTCCAACGATGACCTGTCGAGCGTCATCGACACATCGGACGAGTGGATCACGTCGCGCTCCGGGATCAAGGAGCGTCGCGTCTCGCATGTCAACAACTCCGACATGGCGGCCCTTGCAGGCAAGCGCGCGCTTAGCGCAGCGGGCCTCGACGCCTCGGACCTCGACTACATCATCGTGGCCACGTGTACGGCCGACCGTCAGATCCCCTCGACGGCGTGTTACGTCCAGGCCAAGATCGGGGCCCTCAACGCAGCTGCTACAGATCTCAACGCCGGATGCACCGGCTTCCTCTACGGGCTGTCGATGGGCCACGGCCTTCTCGCCACCGGCCAGGCACGCAGGGTGCTCGTGATCGGATCTGAGCGGATCTCGTCGTTCCTCAACCTCGAGGAGCGCTCGACGGCGGTGCTTTTCGGTGACGGAGCAGGTGCCGTGATCCTGGAGGGAACAGAGAGTTCCGACGGTATGGCGGCAACGCTGCTCGGCTCCGACGGCAACGGCGCCGAGGCCCTCACTGCCCATGGTGTCGGCACCGAGTTCATCGGCAGCGGGGTGGATACGGCGATCGTCATGGATGGGGCAGAGATCTTCCGCAACGCGGTCGTTCGTATGGAGGAGTCCGTCGTGCGCGTCGCTGAGCTTGCAGGTTGGGACCTCGATGAGATCGATCTCATCATCCCGCACCAGGCGAACATCAGGATCATCGATGCGGTCAGGCGGCGGGTCGGCGTCTCGGAGGACAAGGTGTTCGTCAACATCCATCGGTACGGCAACACGTCGGCTGCCACGATCCCCATCGCTCTTGCAGAGGCGGTCGATGAGGGCCGCATTCAGCCCGGTCACAAGATGGTGTTCGTAGCATTCGGTGCCGGTATGACGTGGGGCGCCGTCGCCCTCAAGTGGGGCGAACGCGTCGACCCGATCGAGACGATCGACGAGGAACTCCCTGTACCCGAGATGACCGCACTCGAGATGGTTGTGAGCAATCAGAAGGCGTTGCACGCATGAGCGGTGTTGCACTCGTCACGGGGGCGTCGAGAGGTATCGGCGCAGCCATCGCCACAGCGCTCGCGGCCGATGGATTCGCCGTTGCTGTGAACTATGCAAAGAGCGTCGAGGGGGCACAGCGTGTGGTCGACGACATCGTGGCAGATGGTGGGACGGCGATCTCGATCCAGGCAGATGTTTCCGATGCCGAGCACGTCGCTGCCATGTTCACGACCGTTGCAGAGAAACTCGGTCCCGTATCGGTGCTCGTGAACAACGCGGGGATCACCGACGATGGACTGCTGTTGCGTATGGGCCTCGACCAGTGGGACACGGTGATCGCGACGAATCTTCGATCGGTCTACCTGTGCACGAAAGCGGCGCTCAAGCCGATGATCCGGGCGAAGGCGGGTCGCATCATCTCTATCAGTTCGGTGTCGGGGGTATCTGGCAACCCTGGTCAGAGTAACTACGCGGCGTCCAAGGCCGGGATCATCGGCTTCACACAGTCGATCGCCAAGGAGGTAGGGTCGCGTGGTATCACCGTCAACGCCATCGCCCCCGGGTTCATCGCAACAGACATGACAGATGCACTCGGCGACGCCGTCGCCGAAGGTGTCGTCCAGCAGATCTCTTTGGGCCGCCTCGGCCGTCCAGAAGAAGTGGCGTCCGTCGTTCGCTATCTTGCATCCGACGGTGCTTCGTACATCACAGGCCAAACGCTCGTCGTCGACGGCGGGTTGGCTCTATAGACATCAGGGAGGCGCGAGCCATGGAACGTGCAGAGATCGAATCGAAGATGAGGGAACTCCTCGTCGAGGAACTGGGACTAGATGCCGACGCCATCGCTATGGACGCCCGGTTCGAAGAGGACCTCGAGGTCGACTCGCTCGGCGTCGTCGAACTCTTGATGGCACTCGAGGACAACTTCGGCGTACAGATCCCCGACGAGGAGGCCGAGTCCATCGGAACCGTCGGCCAGGCAGTCGATCTCGTCGAGCAGAAGCTCAACGGCTAGGAGACACCGTGAATCAGCGCAGGGTGGTCGTCACCGGCCTCGGGTCCGTGACATCCCTCGGGTTGGACGTCGAAACGTACTGGTCGAACATCCTTGCCGGGAAGAGCGGGGTATCGGCGATCGAGCGAATCGACGTCTCGGACATCACAGCCAAGATCGCTGCCGAGATCAAAGATTTCGATATCGAGGAGTACATGTCGCGGCGCGATGCCCGGCGGCTCGACCGTGCGAGCCAGTACTTCTGGGTTGCCACGAAGCAGGCTCTCGAAGATGCAGACATCTCCTTCGATGAGGACGACCCCGACGCACTGCGCGCAGGTGTCCTCGCAGGAACGGGGATAGGTGGTATCGAGACGCTCGAAGAACAGGTCGGAGTTCTCATCTCCAAGGGGCCCCGGCGCATGTCGCCGTACGGTATTGCAAAGATCATCTCGAACATGGCAGGTGGAGTGGCGTCGATCGATTTCCATCTCTACGGGCCGAACTCGACAACGGTCACCGCGTGTGCCGCATCGGCAAACGCGATCGGTGACGGTGCTGCCATCATCGCCCGCGGTGCAGCTGACGTCATGGTCGCTGGTGGGGGAGAAGCCGCGATCACCCGGTTCGCCATGGCGGGGTTCGCTCAGGCAAGAGCGCTCAGCACCAACAACGATGATCCCGAAGGCGCTTCCCGACCTTTCGACCTCAACCGGGACGGATTCGTCATGGGTGAGGGAGCAGCCGTCTTGATCCTCGAGGAGTATGAACGTGCCGTTGCTCGCGGAGCACAGATCTACGCCGAGGTGCTCGGCTACGGCATGTCCGCCGATGGGTATCACATAACACTGCCACGTCCCGGGGGTGCGGGAGCGGCTCGCTCGATGCAAGCAGCGATGCTCGATGCCGGTCTCGAACCCTCCGAGATCGGCTACATCAACGCTCACGGAACATCCACACCGGCCAACGACAAGACCGAGACTGCAGCGATCAAGACCGCGTTCGGTGAAGACGTCGCGTACACGGTGCCGATCTCATCGACGAAGTCGATGACCGGACACCTCCTCGGTGCCGCAGGAGCGATCGAGTCGTTGTCATGCATCCTTGCCATTCGCGACGGGGTCATCCCGCCGACGATCAACTACGTGACCCCGGATCCAGAGTGCGATCTCGACTACGTGCCGAACGTCAAGCGTGAGGTTCCCATCACCACCGCAATGACGAACTCGTTCGGGTTCGGAGGCCACAACGTGTCACTCATCTTCGGAGCGGTCGACTAACAGCAGACGGCTTTCGGCCTACGGCTTTCGGTCTACGGTTCTCGGCGGAGAATGCCCTGGGGGGTGTTCGCGTACCGGGCTCGCAGGCTCGCAATCCCCCCTCGCTCACTGCGTTCGCTTGTCCCCCCTGAAGGGGGGACGGTCGGGTGTGGTGGGATCGTCTTCGCCGTCCTCGTCTGGCTGTGAACCGTCGGCTGTGAACTGTGAACCGTCCGGTACCTCACACCCGACTCCCGTCGGCGGCAACCCGGCGTCCACCCGTTCGTTGTACTCGTCGAAGGAGCGGCTCACGAGCGCAGCGACGATCCCGACGCCAACGAAAGCTGCGATCGCCGTGACGATCCCCGCGATGACCTCCAGGCCGGTACAGGTGTTGGGGAGGCAGATCGTCGACACGATGCTCGAGCCGATCAGGCCGCCCGTCATCGCTCCGACGAACACCGTCATGACGATCGCGGGGCGGACGTTGAAACGGGCCGCACCGTATCCGAATCCGGCACCGAGTACGGCACCGACGGCACCTCCCACAGCACCGAGGAGGAGCCACCCGGTCACCGCTCCGAACAGAGTGTTGACGGAGATCGAGAGCAGGTCACTCGGACGCATCATCGGCTCTCTTGTGGTTCCGCACCACGGGTGCGGGCAGTGGTAGCGTTATTACGGTCGTTGCGCGGCGTGCGTCGGGAAGCCACGCGACGAGGGTTGTCGCCAGCACTGCTGCACCGAGGGGAAGCGTCCCCGGCCATACGGTTGCGCCCGTCGCGACGATCCCCGCAACCGGAACCGCGATCCGTAGCCCCCAGATCCCGAAGCGGATGCCACGTCCGTACCCCCATGATGAGAGCATCACCACCACGATCAACACCACATGGGCGCCTGAGAGACCGCCGAGTGCTGTGAGGCCCACGAAGAGCGGGGTTGCGGGACCGACCGAAATGAGCGTGACCACTGCGGGGTTGGGCGCATCGGCAACCGGAGCGTGGCGCACCCACAGGAGAAGCCACGGGCCGGCGATCCCGACTGTGGCGATGGCGGCGAGAAGGAGGTCGAGGAAGAACAACCATCCACCGACGAGTGATGCGAGGAGAAGGCCGACGATCACGGTACTCAGCAGAGACCACCGGCCCCATGGTGCTCGAACGAGCACGAGTCCCACGAAAGCCGACACTGCTGCCAGCACCATGCCGGCGAGGACAACGATCGTTGCACCCGTGTCGAACGCCCCGGGTTGCACAGCGAGCGAAGCCGCCCCCACCACCGCCGACACTACGGCAACGACACCTATGAGGATGGGGAGACGTGCCACGGCACCAATCCAATGCTACGGCTACTGCTTGGGACGGGAGTCGACCGCGCCGGGGATGCGCTGCATGCCGATCAACGCCTTGTACCTGTGGATTCCCGGCTCGAGAGTCGAGTAGTCGAACTCGAAGACATCACCCTCGGCGAGGGTCGTCTCGAAGTTGCCGTCACTGTCGACCAAGACGTACTCCCGCGGATCCTCGTTGATCCACTGGACGATCCATATCTCGTCGAGGTCGATCTTGAGGTTCGCCGGCCGAAAGACGCCGTTATCGATGAGAACCACCGTCACGCCCTCAGGTGGTGGCTCGGTCGTCGTCGTCGTCGTTGGCTGGCGATCTGCCTCGATCGTCGATGCCGACGGGGTGGAGGTGTTGAGTGCACCGAGTACAAGCAGGACTGCGAACGCGCCAACGACCAGCAACATCGACTTCATGATGCTTCGGCTATCCAAGGCGCTCCTCGATCTCGGTGGTGGGAGTGTACCTGTCCTCGATTCCTTCGCAGCGTCCGGTGCACGCTGACGGTTCCCACAGGGAGGTCTCCACCCAGCTATCGGATCGGGTAGATACGAGCGCGGTAGCCGACGCGTGCCCTGGCGGATCGCGACGCAGGTCTGACAGCGGTCGCCCCAAGAGCTTCAGACGCACGGCCTGGATGGGGTCCTGATGGCCGACCATCGCAAGGACCCGCTGCCCGGCACCGAACGAGTCGTATACGGCACGAACCATGCGTTCGGCGATGGTGTGGATCGACTCGACGACATCGTCGAGGGCCGCAGCGTTCCTCAGATACCCTGTGAGCTGCTCGTGATGCATCTCGTCGACCTCAACCCATCGAAGCCCGGTCCATCCCGGATACATCCTGGCCTCGGTGAGACGCACGTCGGGGCGGACCTCGAGACCGTGGTGTGCAGCGATCGCTGCTGCCGTGTGGCGTGCACGGGGCAAGGGTGAGGACACGACGACATCGATGGGGACGGTGTCGAGGTGACGCCCCACTGCGTGGGCTTCGAGCACGCCGAGCGGGGAGAGGTCGAAGCCGGGAAGATCGGCGTACACGACATGATTCGGGTTGGCGACTTCGCCGTGGCGGATCAGGATCAGCGTGCGCATCGGGCTACCTTACGGCGGCGAGCACGCGCACGGGTATGACCCGGTCACGACATTTCATCCGTAGCGGGTACGAGCATGAGCGGTATACTGTGGAGTGGAAGCTACTCGTCGACCCACGAGAGACGAAATGCCGCTGAACGAGCACGAGCAGAAGATTCTCGACGAGATCGAGCGTCAGCTGTACGAAGAGGACCCCAAGCTGGCACAGAAGGTGGCGAAGGCCGTGCGCACCGGCAGCGACCGGTGGAGGATGCGCCTCGCAGCGATTGTGTTCCTCCTGGGTGCAGTCGTGATGTTCTCCTCGTTCACGAGGTCCTGGGCGATTGCAGGACTGGGCTTCCTGATCATGGTCGGATCTGCAGGCTGGATGGCACATTCAGCGGGTATGCACCGAGAGGCGCGCGGCTCGACCGGAGTGCTCGAATCGTTCGTAGAGCGCTTTGAGCGTAGGTGGCAACAGGGTGACTAGGATGGCCCAGCTTGGCTCGATAGCAAGCCTGGGCAAGCAGTAGAGGACACGACGGGCAGCTCACTTCGCCCGCTCGATGAATGAAAGGGAGATGGGCCTTGGATGGTTTCACCGCTGCACAGGCGTGCGAGCTGACTGGATGCACACCTCATCAGCTTCGATACTGGGACAAGGTCGGACTCATCGAACCGTCCATTCAGACCACCGATGGCCGTCCGGGCCGTCGGCGCATCTACAGCTTCCGTGACCTCGTCGGCTTGCGTGTCGTCAAGAGCCTCCTCGACAACGGTCTTTCGATCCAGCGCGTGCGTCGGGCGTGGGACTACCTTCGCCGGACGGGCGACATGGACGAGCAACTCTCGAACGTCAAGCTGATCACCGACGGCCACTCGATCTTCGCTGTGGCCCACGATGAGGACGAGATCCTCGACGCGCTGCGCCAAGGCCAGTTGGCGTTCTTCGTCAAGATCGACGAGATCGCCCAGGATGTCGAAGACGACGTGACGAAGTTCGAACTCGATCGGGACAGTTTCCGCACGATGCTGGCCATGGTCGAGGATGATGTGAAGTCGGAAGCGACCGAAGCGTCAGGCTGACGAGGTCGCGACATCCGAGTACCTCAGTTCCGCGGTGGGTGCCCGCGGCGTCGCTTTCGCCCGTTTCGCTGACCGAGGAACGTTCTGTAGCGGGTGATGATGCGGGTCGGCCGGTAGGCTGCAAGAACTCTTTCGAGCGCTGAGTATCGACGTATCAAGTGCTCTTGGGCCTCGATGTGGGCCACCGTTGCGCGTTCGATCACGGAAACAGACGTCTCACGGTCCCCGTACAACGTATCGCTGTACGTGCGGGCGAGGGGGAGGAATGCCCGATCGATGTTCTGTGCCGCCTCGAGCGGGGTCGTTGCCGGGTCGATCGGGTCACCGAGGTCGGCGAGCCTGTCCGTGATGTCCTCCCACGCCGCGGCCACGTCACCGTGAGCAAGGCGGTTGCGTCGCCGTCGTGCTCGGAGCCACTTCGTTGTAGGTGCCGCACCGGCGAGGATGGCGACGGCGGCGAGTGCGATGGTGAGGTCGACCAACCACGCCGGCAACTCGATCCCGTTCGACGTCGAGTCGGCGGCTCCTCCACCCGAGGCACGGATACGGTCGACCGGCTCGGGGCGGTCGAAGCGGCTCTGGTCCGGGCCCGTCTCTCCGCCTTCGGTGTCGACTACATCGATGTCGGGGATCTCATCGATATACGCAACGGGTGAGAAGTCCAGGTACTCGGTGAGCGTGTCGTTGATGGTCGGTGCCGAGTACCCGGGGCGGGGAGTGGGGTCGAACATCATCCAACCGAACTGTGGGATCCAGATCTCGACCCAGCTGTGTGCGTTCTTGTCCTGGATCACTACCGTGTTGTCGTTCAGCAACTCTTTGCCTGGGGCGAATCCGAGGACGACTCGCGACGGTATCCCGAGTGCTCGTGCCATGAGGGCCATCGACGTCGCGTACTGTTCGCAGTAGCCGTTACGGACGTAGGGGTTGGATTCGTCTGTGAGCCAGTCCTCGACGGACGAGGTCGTGTACTGGGCGGGTACGCTGTCGTTGTAGGTGAACTCACCGTACTGCTCGTCGCCGTACCGGAAGTACTGTTCGAGGGCGATCGCCTTTTCGTAGTTGGTCTCGAGGTTCGTCGTGAGACCCTCAGCGATCCGGATGACACCTGCTCCGAGGTCGTCCGGGTACTCGGTCCAGAACTCCTCGTTTGCCAGAGCAAGCGGTTCGAGTTCGATGCCCGGCTTCGGAAGGTAAGCGTTGTCGTCAGCGGCTGCTTGGAAAAGCGGGCTCAGCGTCCCATCCTCGGTGCGTGCCAGGGCCGCAAGGGTCGCTCCGGAGTACCTGGCCACCTCTGCACGCACGGTGTACTCCATGCCCTTGTAGGTCGTGTCGCCCGGGAGGAATAGCGACCCGTCGAGTCTCCGAACACGGATCGACCTGAGGTCCCCTTCGTTGGTCGTCCCCACGAAGTTCGATGTCGTAGGGGCGGGCATCCATGGCTGTGTGAGGTTCTCGATTCGGATTGCCACGGTCACCGGGAGAGTCTCGCCGCGATACACCTGGGACTCGTCGATCCACGTCTCTGTGTCGATCGGGAATGCCCGGACCCGGTCGGTCTGCCACCGTCCGTCCCGGTACACGTCGAGTGTCACGGTGCGGAACCGGAGCTGATCTGGCGAAACACCATCGATGGTGGCCACGAACAGCGGGAGGTTGGTCTGACTGATCAGCTGAGCCTTGATGTCGGTGTACGGGTTGTACGAGACCGAGCCGGAGTAGTCGTCGGTGTATCCAGACGGTGCGCGCCATGTGATGAGGCCGTCGTTGGGAACGGTGCCGCCGAGGAAGGCAACGGATCCGATCGCCGCCACGATCGTTACAGCGACGAGAGCCATGACCGCCAACGACGGTCGCTTGCTCGGAGGGCGCGTCGCCCCGACGCGCTGAAGTCGACCGGATCCCTGATCGCGCTCATCCGCTCTGATCGCAAGCAGCGACAATGCAACGATTCCAAGGAACACGGCGACGTGGATGATCCCTTTCGGGCGACGGTCGATGATCACGAACTGAAGGGCGATGACGAGTGGCGTGATCACGGCGATGTACGGACGATCGGTGAGGAGCCCTGCAACGAGAAGGAACCCGAGTATCCAGAACAAGACGGCAAGGAGGAGGATGAGGCCTGGTACCGGCCTGACAGGTTCGACGCCGTAGCGGATGATCTCGAGCGCCCGACCGATCTCGAACTGCACCGTCGTCCACGTTGCCGATGTGGGGAGCACCGTCCAGAGCGTATCGGGGGCGACCAGGAGGCCACCGGTGATCATGAAACCGACGACGTTTCCCGCAACGACCACCACAGCGTGGGCGCGGAACGCAAGGAGGATCCAAGTGACCGCAGCGCCGAGCGTCGTGGCGATGATGATGGCGAGCTGCCACGGTGTTCCGACCACCGAGGGGCGAAGCACGAACGACAGTTCCCAAAAGGCGATACCGAGCGCACCGGCGCCCGCTATCCAGCTGTAGCGGTAGACCATCCGTGCTCCATGGCGTGTCTCCAAGGCTCGTCCCACTTCCCGGTCGCGCTCGTCCTCACCATGAGGGCACCCGCATGCGCGAAACGAACGACGGCGTCATCATCGTCCTCTGCAACAGAGAGTACGACCGTTCTGTAGAAATCCTGACTAAGAAGTTGGAACGTCGCAATATCTGCTTCGTCGGGTGTGCCCGTGACCATGACGAATACACCGCCGGCCATACCCGACCTCCTCAGGCCAGCGACAACCTGGCGCAGGTCCATCGAGCGCACCGGGCGAACCGTTGCGAGCTCCTCCATGGCAATGGTGTACGCGTCGGGTGAGCCGACGAGCGTCCCGTTCCCGAAGCCCGCCCACATCGTTGGTGTGTATCCGGATCGGAACAGATGGTGAAGCACAGACGCTGCCCCTCGCACCGCCTGCTCGAAGCTGTCACCAGAGGCGTGGGGCTCCGCTCTGGGATCGAGAGCGATGAACGCACGGGACTGCCACGGCATCTCGAGCTGTTTCACCATCAACGTGTCCCTGCGGGCCGATGAGGGCCAGTGGACCTTGCGGATATCGTCGCCATGCTGGTACTCGCGCAGGGTGAAGAAGTCCTCACCGCTGCTGTGCCAGAAGCTGGCCCGAGATGTGTTCATCGTCTGGTCCTGGCCACGCCCGGTGGGAACGCCCGTGAGATCCTCTACCCGCGGGTAGACGACGAGACGATCGGCGACGCCGAAGGTCGAGACGGACTCTGTGAACCCGAGTGGGTCTCCTATCGTCACCCTCGCCGGGCCGACGGTGTACACGCCGCGGGGGCGACACAGCACCTCGTAGCGGCCCGCCGTCGAGTCTCCATCGGCGATCCTGTCGGCAACGAACGTAGCGGATCCCAGACCGTGGACACGGTCCTCGATCGAGACGCGGAAGATCTTTCTTCGAGACTCGAGCGACAGATCGACGAGGGCCCGATCCCCATCGTGGAGCTGCATCGGGCTGATTCGACGCTTGAGCACGAGGCGCGGTACCGCCAGGCGCACGTACAAGGAACCGCCGGCAACCGCTGCAAGAAGGAACACGGCGAGTGCGAGCAAGAGATCCTCCCCGAACCCTGCCCAGAGAACCCCGAGTGCAACAGCGGCTCCGATCGCCGCCCAACCCCGGGTAGTCGGCATCAGACGGTGGGCCTCGTACCTGGTACCGGGATGGATGAAGCAACCTGGTCGATCACTTCGAGGGCAGTCACACCACGCATCTGAGCCTCTGGTCGGACGATCAGGCGGTGATTCAAGACGGGTTCGAGGATGGCTTTCACGTCGTCGGGACTCGCGTAGTCTCGGCCATCGGCCGCCGCCATCGATCGGGCAGCGCGCTGGAGGAACAATGTTGCACGGGGAGACGCGCCGAGGAGGATGTCGGGGTGGACCCTCGTTGCCTCGGCGACATCGATCAGGTAGCCGCGGAGCACGTCCGCGACGTGGACGCTCTGGACGATTGAAGCCATCCGCACGACGTCCTCAGCGTGGATGACGGGTTTGAGGTCGTGGAACGTCGAACCTGCGCCGTGGGTCTCGAGCATCTCGAGTTCCTTGGCACGTTCGGGGTAGCCCATCGTGACACGCATCATGAATCGGTCGAGCTGTGCTTCAGGAAGCGGATACGTTCCCTCGTGTTCGATCGGGTTCTGGGTCGCGATCACGATGAACGGCCTATCGAGTACGCGTGTCTCGGCGTCGACCGTCACCTGCTGTTCCTCCATCGCTTCGAGGAGAGCAGCCTGGGTCTTGGGGCTTGCGCGGTTGATCTCATCGCCAAGAACCACGTTCGCGAACACCGGTCCCGGTCTGAACGTGAAGATGCCACGCTCGCGGTCCCATACAGAGACACCCGTCACGTCCGATGGGAGCAGATCCGGGGTGAACTGGATCCGTTGGAATGTGCAATCGATCGATCGTGCGAGCGCCTTGGCGAGCAGCGTCTTGCCGACACCGGGGACGTCTTCGATCAGCACGTGGCCTTCAGCAACCAGGCTTGCCACGACGAGTTCGATCGTCGATCGCTTGCCCTGGATGATGCGTTCGATGTTGCTCGTCACCGTGGCGAAACGGTCACCGAACCACGTCAGATCGTCTGGCGACAGGGACACGTTGCCTCCTCGTATGTCCTGTGGCGGTCTCCTGACGATACCCGTCCACATATCCATAGGTGCAGAGTTGGGTACCTGCTGCGCTCTGAGCTCGCTACCGTGGAACCATGATCAGCTTCAACGCCGTGCGTGTGGTTGCGCGACACCCCACGCTCTGGATGACCGCCCTGGGTTCTGCTGCTGCGCTCGCCCCCCGGCGATGGTGGATGCGCTGGCCGTTTCTCCCGATTCCGGACCCCGACGTGGTGTCGTGGAGAGTGACTACTGCTTATGGACACGGGGAAATGGCCCTTGTGCCCGAGGACCTCATTTTGTATCTTCGATGGAGGAGGAAGGCACCATTGTGAGCGTTGGGAGGAATACGTGAGTCTGCGCTCTCTCGAAGATGATCTATGCAAGATACCCGGCGTCGAAGGTGCCGAGATCGATGGTTCCGGGGATACCCCCGGCGGTCTCCGCATCAGGATCGCTGAGGGGACAGACCAGCGCGCTGTGGGTCAGGCCATCCGCCAGGTACTCACCAAGCACGGTCTCGGTACCGATACTCGTCTGCCTGGGGAGGACCAGAACGACGCGGGAGCTGTCACGGCGCCCGGCGAGACAGCGACAGAAGTAGCAGCGGTCGAGGCTGTTGCCGAGGCGGCCCTCGACGTCCGAACATCCACCGTCGCGGTCATCGAGGAC
>VAPM010639159.1_pt1 | contig 14254 bp, 15 predicted proteins | sample 3395091 | NCBI WGS metagenome assembly VAPM01 (sample SAMN08290445, study PRJNA428436) | hydrothermal vent metagenome | isolation source: Deep-sea hydrothermal vent chimney 3 | place: Pacific Ocean: Juan De Fuca Ridge | reverse complement strand
TACTAACGATCTCAATAAGGCCCAAGCGCTAGCTACTGACAAGGCGCAAAAAATTAAAAGTGAAATTGAACCTTCCCAAGCAGAATAAAACATAGTATCTTTTTCAGATTTTTTGCATCACAGTAAATCTACCAACCTGCTTGCGCTTGCTGGCGCCATGGTTAAGCCATATCTAAAATGCCCAGTATTCAGATAAAGGTTTTTAATCGTAGGATGGGCGGCTATGGTTGGTATGTTATCTGGCGTGCTAGGTCGCAAACCGCTCCAATGTTTAATGATAGGTGCATTTTTTAAAGCTGGCATGATGGTTTCAGCTTTGGTTTGCATCTGCTGTTTCACTGCTTCACTTATACCCGCATCAAAACCCACATCTTCTAAAGTGCTGCCAGCGAGCAAATAACCATCACGACGTTGTAACAGATAAAAACCATCTTGGTAAATAATATGTGACAATGTATTAGACGGCAATTGGTAAAGTAAAATCTGTCCACGCATCGGTTTAATATTAAGTTTTAGCGCTGTTTCTTTCAGCAGATCAAAACTCCAAGCGCCAGAAGTAACAACAAACTTATCTGCCTCAAACACCTCACCTGTTACGCTTTGCCAAGCATTGATTTGTTCACTTTCTTTGATGGGTTGCAGCTGTGTTTCTTCAGCCAACGTCACGTCATTTTGAATCAAGCTCTGCTTAAGTGCCTGTAATAATTTTGGTGGCTTCACTTGTGAAACACCCGTTAATAATAAATCATCGCCTTTTTGTTCTACGGAAACATCATTATTTTTACACCAAGTTAAAGCAACATCTTGATCAAAAGGCGGCTTAATCAACATACCACTATTAATGCATTCCGGGTCTATACCTGTTTCAAGTAACAACTGCTGACATAGTGCTGGGTACAAACTGACACCTGCAAATGCGAGTTGATTAACCTCATCACCATACATCCAAGGCAATAGCGGAAATATAATCCCAGCGCCAGCCCAAGAGGACTCTCCTGAAGCTTGACGAGCAATGATATTGCGCTCCACCACTGTCACTTGGTGACCTTGCTGTCTAAGTAACAAGGCCGTCATACACCCCATGATGCCACCGCCAATAACGACTATTTTTTCGCCCATACTTTTTCTGTCTACTTACCTGAGACGATATAACTTTCAGCAGCAATCAAGCCTTCTTGCGGGCCCAACAGCACTAAAACATCACCATCTAATAAAATAATATCTGGCCGTGGCTCAATATCCTCAAGCATATTAGGACGACGTAATGCTTGCACCTCTACTTTGTATCGAGCAAGATCAATCTCATCTAAATGCATATTACTTGCAAAGGAATTTTCTAAAATTTCAACTGGATGCAGCCTCACTTGTTCTATGCTGTCAATATCACCTTCTGCATCCGATACGCCATGGTAAAAACCTTTAAACATCTGATAACGCTCTTCACGAAACATACGGATACGCCTAACGACACGGTTGAGTGGCACACCTAACAACACTAAGGCATGCGAAGCTAGCATAAGACTGCCCTCAAGCACTTCTGGCACAACCTCTTTTGCGCCAGCGTCTCTAAATTCTTGCATATGCGTTTCATCATACGTACGCACAATCACTGGCAAGTCTGGATAATTTTCCTTCGCCACATGCAAAACCTTCATCGAAGCACGTAAATCTGAATAACTAACCACAAGCGCTTTTGCCCGTTGCGCCCCTGCCGCTAACAACACAGCCCGACGACCAGCATCACCATAAACAACATGCTCGCCTGCAGCACCTGCTTCATGTACACGTGTTGGGTCAATATCTAACGCAATAAATGGAATACTTTCTTCTTTAAGAAAACGGCCTAGATATTGTCCGCTGCGACCATAACCACAAACAATTACATGATTGACTAGATTTTTACCCGCCAATTCAATGGCTTCTACTTTTTGGCTTGAATTAAGCATATAACCTTTAACAAACCGGCGTGCAATATTGCCATTATTTTGGATGATAAATGGCGCTATCAGCATGGATAATAAGGAAGCTGAAAGTAATAGTTGCAGCACATCGCCACCAATCAAGCCTTGACCCAACCCTAACGTTAAAATCACAAAACCGAACTCGCCAGCTTGTGCCAAAATCATACCCGTACGAATACCGACGCCCCACTCGTAACCAAAAGCACGTACCAATACAGCCACAACAAATGCTTTAAATAGAACAAATGAAAATAACAACATAAGCACCAAGCCGACGTTATGGATAAGATAATTAAAATCAAGCAACATACCCACACTAATAAAAAATAAACCCATTAATATATCGCGGAAAGATGCAATATCGGATTCCACTTGATAGCGATAGCGTGTTTCAGAAATTAACATGCCCGCTACAAATGCACCTAGCGCATAAGATAGGCCCGCCAAGTGTGTTGCATATGCTAACAACAGGGTAACCATAAGCACATTCATCACAAACAGCTCACGTGACCGCTGACGTGCTACTAAACCAAACCAAAAGTTAAACACTGCTCTACCAAACCTAAATAATATAAACAACAGCACAACCGTTTTAATTAAAGACAAACCTAATATTGTCGTTATATCGGGAGACTGTGAACCAAGTGCAGGGATTAGCACCAAAATCGGTATGACTGCTAGATCTTGAAATAACAAAATGCCAATACTTAAACGACCGTGGCGAGAATTTAAATCAACACGCTCCATTAACAATTTAGAAACGATTGCTGTAGAAGACATCGTGAGGGCGCCCGCTATCACAAAAGCAGTTGTTAAGCTTAAGCCTGCTAGCCAGCCTACTAATATTGAGGCACCTAAAGTAATGCTAACTTGTGCGCCACCTAGCCCAAACAATGTTTTACGCATCGCGTAAAGTTTTGGCAAACTAAACTCTAAGCCAATACTAAACATCAAAAATACAATGCCAAACTCGGCCAGGTGCCGACCAGACTCAGTATCAGGTAACAGCTGAAATGCATGTGGCCCAAATAAAATGCCGACAGCAAAGTAAGCCAACATTGGTGGCAAGCGCAGTATACGAAATAACGCGATAGCAAACACCGAACTGGTTAGTAGTAACAAAATTCCTGTCAATGAATTAAACAATGGCTATATTTTCTATAAAAATATTATTTTAAAATGAATTCTGGGCACAAAATTTGACGCTTTATGCAAAAATTGTGCCTACTTTTGCTATTTTACTTAAAAACTATGTTTTTTGCTTTATTCAAGCCAACTTCCCTTTTATACTAATTGCCTATGACACCGACCTTACTACAAACGGGACAATTACATGCGGCTAAGCTAAAGCCCTTGGATCTTGCACGCAAAGTTTTAAATATAGAGGCGCATGAGATTCAAGCACTCGCAAAACGACTTGATGGTAGTTTTGAAGAGGCTGTCCAACTTATTCTACATTGCAAAGGCCGTGTTGTCGTGAGTGGCATGGGGAAATCTGGTCATATTGGCGGTAAAATTGCTGCTACCTTTGCAAGCACTGGTACACCTGCTTTCTTTATGCATCCAGCTGAGGCTAGCCATGGCGATCTTGGCATGATTACGGATGGTGATGTAGTGATAGCACTTTCCAACTCTGGTGAAAGCGATGAAATACTCGACATTTTGCCTACGATTAAACGCTTAGGCGCTAAGATTATTGGTATTACAGGTAAGGCCACATCAACGCTTGCCAAAGAATCACACGTACATTTGAGCGCAGAGGTTTCGCAAGAGGCCTGCCCTTTAGGGTTGTCACCCACAGCAAGCACCACAGCTACATTAGCGTTAGGCGATGCATTAGCTGTTTGTGTGCTAGATTGCCGTGATTTCTCCGCAGAAGATTTTGCACGTTCACATCCAGGTGGCCGCATTGGTAGAGGCTTATTAATCCGCGTTAAGGACATTATGCGTACTGGCGAGGCGTTACCTTGTGTTTTGAGTAACGCACCACTCAATATAGCCTTAAACGAAATGACGAAAAAAGGCTTAGGTCTCACCGCTGTCATCGATGAAAAAAAACAGTTAGTCGGCATTTTTACTGATGGTGATTTGCGACGCATATTTTCATCGGGCATCAATGCCAACACAGCCAAAATATCCGATGTGATGCATACAAACCCAAGCACAATAAAAGACCATCAAATGGCAGTAGAAGCGGTAGAACTGATGGAGCAAAAGAAAATTAGCGGTCTATTAGTCACCGACGACACTGGGAAATTAGTTGGTGCATTTAATATGCACGATTTATTAATGGCAAAAATTGTTTAAATTAGAAAGAAGAAGAAATTGAGTAATGTAGCCGTTTCAGATGAAGTAAAAGCACGCGCAAAAAAGATTAAAGTCGTTATTTTTGATGTGGATGGCGTGATGACAAATGGCGAACTCACTATTGGTGATGACGGTCAAGAATATAAAACATTTAATACACAAGATGGCTTAGGTATGAAACTACTTAAAAAAAGTGGTGTTCAAATGGCTATTATTACGGGACGCACATCTAAAGTTGTCACAAAGCGTGCAGAGACCACTGGCGTAGCTCATTTTTATCAAGGCGTGGAAGATAAGTTAGTTGCTTTTAATGACTTAATTAAACAGCTTAATGTGACACCAGAAGAAACTGCTTTTATGGGTGATGATGTGGTCGATATGCCACCTATGTTGCGTTGCGGATTAAGTATAAGTGTACCCGCCGCCCCAGATGCTGTTAAAGAACGCGCACATTATGTAACAACTAGACACGGTGGCAGTGGTGCGGTACGTGAGGTATGTGAGCTCATTATGCAAGCACAAGGGACCTTTGATGCACAAATGGAACCATTTTTTAAGTAAGCCATGATTACACGAACCGCCATATTTTTCCCGCTAGTACTAACCGCCGCTATGGCGTTCATCACTTTTTGGATCTACCAAACAGTTGATGAAGACAGTCAAAAAATTGATGGTAGTAACCGCCATGACCCTGACTATATGATGAATAACTTTGTAACAACACAAATGGATGAATCAGGAAAATTGCGCTACATATTAGCGGCAAATGAAATGATACATTATCCAGATGACGATAGTACCGTACTACAACGTCCTCGATTTACACAGTTCACAACGGGTAAACCTTATACAAAAATTGAAGGATTACGTGCCAATGTTTCTAGCGATGGTGAAGAAATAGAAGTGCTAGATAATGTAGTCGTGATTAGACAAGCCTTTAAAGAAAAGGGGGAAATGCAAATGCTAACAGACAAATTAATCATATACCCCAATAAAGATTTAGCAAAAACAGATGCGCCTGTTGTCATTACACAAGCGCCAAAAACTGTTATACATGCCACTGGTATGATATATGACAAGAAAAAACAAACTGTACAATTGTTTAAAAGAGTCAAAGCGCATTATGAAAAACCTAAAATCAAAACAGCTTCAAACAAGAAACGAAAAATCATCATTAACTAAAATGAAACTCTCAAAATAAAACTTTGGTAAAAAAATGAATCAATTTATTCGCACAAGCTTAGCCATCATCAGCATTTTCAATAGCTCATATGCTTTTGCAGAATCAGCTGATCGTAACAAGCCTATTGAGCTAGAAGCTGACAGCGTTATCATCAACGATGCAAAACAAACAAGTACTTACACGGGTACAGTCATCTTAACGCAAGGAACTTTAATTATCCGTGCCGATAAATTAGTGGTGAGAGAAGATAAAAATGGCTTTCAGCACAGTACTTCTACGGGAAACCCTACAACATTTAAACAAAAACGCGAGGGTAAGAATGAATATATGGAAGGCAGTGCAAAGCGTATTGAGTACGATGGCCGCATGGACAAAGTACAATTATATAAAAAAGCATGGGTAAAACGTGGTGAAGATATTGTTTACGGCGATTATATTAGCTACGATGCAAACGCGGAATACGCTGAAGTGATTGGCGGGAAGAAGTCCGAAAGTGGCGGTCCATCTAGTGGACGTGTTAGGGCTATCATACAGCCTAAAAACAAAGAAAAATCACCAGCACCAGCACCAGCACCAGCACCAGCACCAGATAAATCATCTCAATCTAAAGCGCCCATTGTCATTAATAAACTAAAGCTTAGTGATCAACTGAGCACAACTTCTGAATAATAAAAAAACATGAGTGAACTTATCGTAAAACAGCTACGTAAATCCTATCAATCACGTACCGTCGTTCAAGATATATCGCTAGAAATTAAAAGTGGTGAGGTGGTTGGTTTACTTGGCCCTAATGGCGCAGGCAAAACAACAAGTTTTTATATGATGGTGGGGCTCGTACCACTTGATAGCGGTAGCATTACCCTTGATTCACAAGATTTAAGTCATATGCCCATGCATTTAAGAGCGCGTTTGGGTCTCGCCTATTTACCGCAAGAACCTTCTATTTTCCGAAAATTGACTGTATCGGAAAATATTTTAGCAGTTTTAGAGTTACAAGATTTAAGTAATGATGCAATGCATGCACGCCTTGAAACACTTTTGCAAGATTTACACATCGTGCATATTCGCAACAACAGCGCAGTCAGTTTATCGGGCGGCGAAAGACGCCGTGTAGAAATCGCTCGCTGCCTAGCAGGCAATCCTAGCTTTATTTTATTAGACGAGCCATTTGCCGGAATCGACCCCATTGCCGTATTAGACATTCAAAAAATTATTCGTTTTCTATCATCCCAAAATATTGGCGTGCTCATTACTGATCACAATGTACGTGAAACGTTGGGTATATGTGACCATGCCTACATTGTTAATGAAGGTAGTGTTTTCGCGGCAGGATCTCCAGAAGAAATTGTCAATAACGAATCAGTACGTGAAGTGTATTTAGGTAAAAACTTTAGGTTATAACATTTAAGTCATGAAACAAAACTTACAATTAAGAATTTCACAAAACTTAGCGCTTACACCACAATTGCAGCAGTCTATTCGGTTGTTACAGCTTTCATCGCTTGAGCTCGATCAAGAACTTGAACTCATATTGCAAGAAAACCCATTGTTAGAAATTGTTGATGAAAATGATGAAACAGATAGCACTGCGGAAGAAGAGCTAGCATCTAAAGAAAAAGTGACCGACAGCAACACAAATGACAGTGAAGTAAATGAGAGCGGAACTTCTGATGAGCCAAGCACAAGCAGTGAAGCCGCTGAAGAGGCACCCATTACTAGTGAAGATTTTAAACAAAATGATTTTGACGATGACTACGAAGAATATGGCAGTGCCAGTAACTGGGACGAAGGTAGCAAACAAAACAACAGTGACGACGACGATGACTTTACCCGAGAAAAAGCTGTCGACGAAGATCTACGCGAACATTTACTAAGTCAGCTCAAACTCATGCCACTTTCTGACCGCGATCAGAAATTAGTACTATTGCTTATCGATAGTATTAACGAAGATGGCTACTTGGAAGAGTCTTTAGAAGACCTTGTAGAAATGCTGCCGCTTGAGTTGGAAATAGAGTTACTTGAACTTGAAACTGCATTAAAACTGATCCAAAGCCTAGAGCCAACTGGAATAGGTGCAACCAATCTACAAGAATGCATATTATTACAACTCAATACCCTTCCCGAAGATACGCCTGAATTAGCTATTGCAAAAACCACTGTTTCAGAACATCTATTAGTATTAGCCAACAAGGATTTTTCAAAATTATGTAAGTTGCTTGGTTGTAACCAAGCCGCTTTAAAAAGTGCGCAAACACTGATTAAGCAACAGAACCCGCGCCCAGGTGCAGACTTTGCGCAATTTAGTTCAGACCACTTTATTCAACATGAAGTGATTGTTAAAAAAGTTAAAGGTATTTGGGTTGCCACCTTGAATGATGGCGTTATGCCTAAGCTGCGTATCAATCAATTATATGCAGATATTTTAAAACGTAACCGTGAAAGCTCCGGCCAATATTTACAAACCCAAATGCAAGAAGCGCGCTGGATGATTAAAAATATCCAACAACGCTTTTCAACCATCTTACGTGTTTCTCAAGCCATTGTAGATAGACAACGTAAATTTTTTGAACACGGTGAAATCGCCATGCGCCCATTGGTGCTGCGTGAAATTGCTGATGAACTTGAACTGCATGAATCCACTATTTCCCGCGTCACAACCCATAAGTACATGCTCACCCCGCGCGGTATTTTTGAGCTCAAATATTTTTTTGGCAGCCATGTAGCGACCGATGCAGGTGGTGAATGTTCAGCTACCGCGATTCGTGCATTAATTAAACAATTGGTTGCTGAAGAAAATATTAAGAAACCATTTTCAGACAACCAAATTAGCGAAATCTTATCTAAACAAGGCATTGTTGTGGCAAGACGTACGATTGCAAAATATAGAGAGTCACTCAGCATCCCACCCGCTAATTTACGAAAATCCTTGTAAAAAAATCCACATTAGTCCGTTTAGCTAGTTGCAAGCAATTTGCAAAGGTGTACACTAAAAGTGTTCCATTGGTTTTATTTATCTTAAGCTTTTTAAGATGAATCAATAGAGCAAATTCAATAAGGAGCGATTCATGAACTTACAATTAACAGGGCATCATTTAGAAGTAACTCCTGCATTACGCGATTATGTGCAAAGCAAATTAACAAGAATCAGCAATCACTTTGATCATGTGATTGACGTAAAAATTACCATGCGTGTAGAAAAGCTCGCCCAAAAGGTAGAGGCCACGCTTCACGTGCCAGGCAATGATCTTCATGCCGAGAGCAGTGACGAAAATATGTATAGCGCCATTGATATGTTAACTGACAAACTAGACCGTCAAGTACTTAAACACAAAGAAAAAAATGGCAATCATCATAAAGTTAATGGCGCCGTTAAACACCAAGCCATTAATTAGCAACCTTATTAGCTCACTCCTATCTTATTGAGCTATTAAAACTAACTGCAAATAAACCCGCCTCAAGCATAAATCGATACTTAACTATTACGCTTGATGGCGGTAAAAACGAACACATCCCCTATATTATTTGTAGCATCACTAGCAGAATAAAACTAGCCAGCATACAATTACGTTTGGTAGTAGAACGTTAATCATCCAATAACCGCTAATACTGATAGAAAGTAAGCATTATCCATGCATTTAATTATCCTTACAGGCTTATCTGGTTCTGGCAAAAGTATTGCTTTGCGTGCACTGGAAGATAACGGCTTTTATTGTATCGATAACTTACCAGCAACTTTATTACCACAAACTGCCAAACACTTAGAAGATAATCAACAAAGTAAAGTAGCCATTAGTATCGATAGCCGTAGTGCCGCTATAGAAGAACTACCAAGCGCCATTAAACAACTTAAAAATAGTGGCAACCTGGTAGATGTTATATTTTTAGAGTCAAACGTTGAAACACTGGTAAAACGATTTAGCGAAACAAGACGTAAACACCCGCTTAGCGACAGCAATACAACGCTTGCCGAGAGCATTTCAAATGAGCGAGATTTACTTGCTAGGTTATCTGAGCTTGGTCACCGCATCGATACCAGCAGTTTAAGTGCAAAAAATTTACGTAATAATATTCGCGAGCTTATCTCCCAACCGGACAATAGTTTGGTTTTATTATTTACCTCATTTGGGTTTAAAAATGGCATCCCGCTTGATGCTGATTTTGTATTTGATGTGCGTAGCCTTCCTAACCCACATTACGATAAAGATTTACAGCCACTCACGGGAAGAGACGCACCTGTTATTCAATTTTTAGAAAGTACGCCCATGGCAAAAGAAATGTTGGAAGATATACGACATTACATTGAAAAATGGCTAACTAGCTTTAAACAAGATAGCCGTAGCTATGTCACCGTTGCCATTGGATGTACTGGCGGACAACACCGCTCTGTTTATTTTGTAGAGCAGTTGAGTCAGTACTTTAAAGATACTGATCAAAATGTTATCAAGCGACATAGAGAACTAGATTAGAGATTTATTACTTATACAAAATGCTGTGAAATTATTACAGTTTTTCCGAAAATTAAATGCTTAATCATGCTTAATCACTAATATAATTTACACTATTCAGGAGAATATAATGTCAAATGAGATCATCACCTCACCCAGTAATGACGATAAAAATATAGCCACTGTTACCCATCTTGGTGGCACTGTGTTTTCTTTTATCCCATCACTTATTGTTTGGATTTTAAAAAAGGACGATAGCCAGTACATTGCTGACCAAGCAAAAGAAGCACTCAATTTTCAAATTACTGTATTAATTGCTTTGTTCATCTCACAATTACTTATTTGGTTATTAATAGGTCTAATATTATTGCCAATAGTTTGGCTAGTTAATATTGTTTTTTGCATTATTGCCGCCATCTCTACTAGTAAAGGCGAAACCTATCGTTACCCATTGTGTCTACGTCTTATTAACTAAATATTATCTACTCAATTTGTTTTAAGGAAAAACTTTGTCAAACCCATTGTTACATTTTTCAGGCCTACCTAAATTTAGCGAAATCTTACCTGAACATATTAGTCCTGCAATTGATAGCCTAATTAATGAGGGCAGAGCGCTGGTCGAAGCGTTGGCGACTAGTGTAGAAACACCTACTTGGGATAATTTTGCACTTTTTCTTGAAAATCACAGTGAAAAATTAGGACGCGCTTGGAGTCAAATTGGTCACATGAATGCTGTTGTCAACAGCCCTGCATTGCGTGAAGCCTATAATGATAATTTGCAGAAGTTAACGGATTTTGGTAGCGACTTATCGCAAGATGAGCGCTTATACGAAAAATTCAAAAAAATTCAAACCCATGCGAGCTTCCGCGAGCTTTCGCCAGCACAACAAAAGATTATTAGTAATGAAGTACGTGATTTTAAATTAGGTGGGGCCGAATTAGCTGTTGAGGAAAAAATCCGCTTTAAAGAAATTAACGAAGCACTATCTAAGTTAAGTGCTAAGTTCGAAGAAAATATTTTAGACAATACCAATGATTTTAAACATGTCGTCGAAAATCTTGTTGATTTAACTGGCTTACCAGAAGACGTCTTAGAAACAGCCAAAAAGGCTGCTAAATCGGATGATAAAACTGGCTATCAATTTAGCCTGCACTTTCCCTCTTACCTCCCTGTTTTACAATATGCTGATAACCGCGTATTACGCGAAACACTTTACCGTGCCTATGCCACGCGTGCTTCAGAGTTTGGCAAACCTGAGTGGGACAATACGCAACTGATTAGCAATATTCTTAAACTTAAACAAGAAGAATCACATATGCTCGGCTTTAATAACTTTGCTGAGCTCTCACTCGCCACTAAGATGGCTGACACACCTGCAGAGGTAACAACATTCTTAGACACATTAGCTAAACGAGCGAAACCTTATGCGGAACGTGACATGCAAGAACTTGTTGGCCATGCGAAAAAACTGGGTATTGATGACATGCAGGCATGGGATGTATCCTATGTGAGTGAAAAATTACGAGAAGAAAAGTATGCCTTCTCCGATCAAGAAGTAAAACAATATTTTCCTGAAGATAAAGTATTAGCTGGCTTATTCAAAGTAACCGAAGCTATATTTGGTGTGCAAGTACGTAAAGCTAGCGCCTCACTTTGGCATGAAGATGCCGCTTTTTATGAAATTTGTGACGCAGCAAATAAACCAATGGCCTACTTCTATTTAGACCTTTATGCTCGCAATAATAAACGTGGTGGTGCATGGATGGATGAATGTATTACGCGCCGCAAAAAAGCCAATGGTATTGAATTACCTGTTGCCTATCTTACTTGTAACTTCTCAGCGCCTGTAGGCAACAAGCCTGCTTTATTTACGCATGATGAGGTTCAAACCATGTTCCATGAATTTGGTCACGGCCTGCACCATATGCTGACACAAGTTGATGAATATGGTGTATCTGGTATTAAGGGTGTGGAATGGGATGCAGTAGAACTGCCTAGTCAGTTTATGGAGAATTTCTGCTGGGAGTGGGAAGTGATTCGCCTCATGACACATCATGTTGATACCGGCAAACAGCTACCTCGCGAATTATTTGACAAAATGGTTGCCGCTAAAAACTTCCAAGCTGGCATGCAAACTGTGCGCCAAATTGAATTTTCTCTGTTTGATATGCGCCTTCATGGTGACTTTGACCCTAACGGCGCCTTAACGCCACTAGACCTTATTGAGCAAGTACGTGATGAAGTTGCCGTTGTCCGTCCACCTAAATGGAACCGCTTCCCTAACAACTTTAGTCATATCTTCGCTGGCGGCTATGCAGCAGGTTACTACAGTTACAAATGGGCAGAAGTGCTCTCAGCAGATGCCTATAGTTTATTTGAAGAGTTAGGGGTGTTATCAATTGAAGCAGGGAAACGCTTTAAGAACGAAGTGTTGGCACAAGGCGGCTCACGCCCGGCGTTAGAATCTTTTGTCGCTTTTAGAGGCAGGGAACCAAGTATGGATGCCTTACTTCGCCACAACGGCATGGCGAGTTAACTAATATTAGCTCGTCATACCATTCATTTAGCTGTCTATTTGCGCCAATAGTTATTTGCCTTAGCAATAATCGCAAATTCCATGTTCACTAGCTTAGCAGCTTCCATGAGCATCACTGGATCTTCTGCATAAACCTTTCTTACACGATGCTTAGCTTCTTTATTCGTTTGAATGGTACCAATCGTTTTTCTTACTATCTTGATGGCTAACATTCTGCCTTCTAATGGTGTTGCAGTAATTAGACTAGGCATATAATCAGCAGATTTTTTAGCATGCTGGTCGGCCATGCTATTGCCAGAAAACATGCATACCATCACAACGGCAAGTGAAGTGAGTAATTTTTTCATCATTAGCTTCCTTAAAATTAAATTAAATTTCCTGTACGAATAATTCGTACACAAATTATATGCTTTGTGTATAATTTGTCAAAGATTATTTAAAGTGATATTTATGGGTCCGAAACTACACGATCAAGTGTGCTATGCGCTATATTCAACATCAAGCCAAATAACACTGGCTTATCGATCATTATTACAGCCGCTTAAATTAACCTACCCACAATTTGTAGTAATGATGGCATTGTGGGAAAAAGATGGTGTTTCTGTCACTAAATTGGCTGAGACCGTACGATTAAGCAAGCCAACCATGACGCCATTATTAAAGCGCTTAGAGCTACTGGGTTATATTACTAGAGAATATGTAGCGGGTGATGATCGTCAAAAATGTATCGCCCTAACGAAGCTAGGACAATCGCTAGCACAAGAAGCTGATAAAGCCGCTAAGCAAGCCTTATGCGCAACTGGCCTCAACAATACCGAAGCCGAACAATTGATATCACTATGTGCAAAAGTGAAAACTTCACTCTCTGAATAAAGCAATGAGTACAAACAATCAAAATGTTGCTGATGAAATCATGTGTACTTGTACTGGCACGACACGTGGTGACATTCAGAGCTTGTTTGAGCAAGGATTTAATCTAGATGGCATTTCTAGGAAACGTGGTGTACTTTCGGGTTGTGGTGGTTGTGAATGGGATGTTGAAACGTTCTTAAATAAGCTAGCACAACAGAAAAACAAATAATTAAAACAATCTCAAATTTTCATTCGCCATTTTGACCAACACTATGGCACATGATAAAGTGAGTCGCTGTTGAAAGCATGAACAACCATTCGTCATTATCAAAGAAACACATCTATGAAACTCGCCACTTGGAACATTAACTCGTTAAATGTCCGCCTACCACATGTGCTAGAGTGGCTGCGAGAAAATCCGATTGATGTACTTTGCCTGCAAGAAACCAAGCAACAAGATATTAAATTCCCTTACAGTGAATTAAAAGAAGCTGGCTATCATGCAATCCATAATGGGCAAAAAACCTATAATGGTGTGGCTATTTTAAGCACGCATGAAATAACAGATGTTGAATATGATATTGCTGGTTTTGAAGATGAACAAAAACGCGTGATTAGCGCAACCATTAATGGCGTGCGTGTAGTCAATGTATATATTGTAAATGGTCAGGCAGTCGACTCTGATAAGTATGCCTACAAAATGCGTTGGCTGGATGCGCTCATTAACTGGCTGAACGATGAACTTGAGAAGCACCCGAATTTAATTCTACTAGGTGATTACAATATAGCCCCTGAAGATCGCGATTGTCACGACCCAGCAGCGTGGGAAGGCAATATTTTAGTTAGCCCACGAGAGCGTGAAGCATTTGAAAAACTCACACAATTAGGCCTACATGATAGCTTCAGGCTATTTGACCAAGCAGAAAAAAGCTTTAGTTGGTGGGATTACCGCATGATGGGATTTAGACG
>VAPM010127936.1_pt1 | contig 14259 bp, 7 predicted proteins | sample 3395091 | NCBI WGS metagenome assembly VAPM01 (sample SAMN08290445, study PRJNA428436) | hydrothermal vent metagenome | isolation source: Deep-sea hydrothermal vent chimney 3 | place: Pacific Ocean: Juan De Fuca Ridge | reverse complement strand
GTATCCACCCCCACAAGGGTGTCCGCGAGGCCATCGAGGTGGCACGCAGGACCGGCATCCGTCTGGTGATCGCCGGGATCGTACAGGACGAGGCGTACTTCCGGGAACAGATCGAGCCGCATATCGATGGATCCACCGTGGAATACCTCGGCTCCGTCGGGCCGGAAAAAAGACAAGAGGTGCTGGGCGGTGCGCTGGCGTTGTTGCACCTGATTCACTTCGACGAGCCTTTCGGGTTGAGCGTGATCGAGGCCATGGCCTGCGGTACACCGGTGATCGCCTATGGGCGCGGCGCGATGCCGGAGCTCATTCGCGACGGCGGGACGGGGTTCATCGTGGCCGATGTGAACGCCGCCGTGCAGGCGGTGGGCAGGATCGGCTCGCTCGACCGGCGCGCCTGTCGGCAGGAGGTGGAACAGCGCTTCACCTGTCAGCGCATGGCGCGCGCCTACCTGGATGTCTACCGGAGAATTCTCGACCGGCGGGAGAACTACCGGCCGTGGGGACACTACGAAGACCTGCTCGAACGGGGCGATCACAAAATCAAGGAAATTATCGTCGAACCGGGCGGGCGGCTGAGCCTGCAGAAGCACCGGCGGCGCGCAGAGCACTGGATCGTGATCAGCGGCGAGGCGCTGGTCACCGTGGGGGATCGGGAAATCCTGCTCACGCCGGGGCGGTCCGTGGATGTCCCGAGGGGGGCGGTACATAGAATCACGAATCCTTGCGACATCCCGCTGGTCCTGGTCGAGGTGCAGAGGGGGGATTATTTCGGGGAGGACGACATTGTCCGGCTGGAGGACGACTATGACCGCTGCTCGTAGCATGCATGGTATTCGGTCGGTGATCGAGCGCTGCCCGGCCAACCCGATCCTCACCCGGGACGACATTCCCTATCCGGTGGAGACCGTGCACAACGCCGGCATCGCGCGCTATGACGGGCGCACCATCATGCTGTTTCGATCCCACCTGCGCAGCGGTCGCTCGATCATCGGCATCGCCGAGAGTGAAGACGGATTCAAGTTCACGGCCGGACCGAAACCGTTCATGATTCCGTCGACGGAAGGCGTATTCGCGCAATACGAGGAATTCGGGGTGGAGGACCCCAGAATCTCGTGTATCGACGGGGAATACCTGATCACCTACAGCGCCTACTCGCGCCACGGTGTGCGCATCGGGCTGGCCACGACCCGGGATTTTCGCTCCGTCGAACGGGTTGCGCTGATCACGCAGGCGGACATGCGCAATGTCGTCATCTTCCCGGAGCGGTTCAACGGCCGTTACGCCCGACTGGATCGCCCCCATTCGGAGACCGGCCCTTGGTCCGTGTGGCTGTCATGGTCGCCGGATCTGGTGCACTGGGGCGATTCCGAGGTGGTGATGAAACCGGTGCAATATCACTGGGACGAGTTGAAGGTCGGCCCCGGCGCGACGCCGATCCGCACCGAGCGCGGCTGGCTCAGCATCTACCACGGGGTATTCGAGACCATGGACGGGGCGCTCTATCGACTCGGCGTGGCGTTGCACGACCTCGCCGATCCGACGAAGATCCTCGGCGTCTCGGATGAATGGGTGCTGGCCCCGGAGGATCCCTGGGAGATCACGGGCTATGTACACAACGTCGTCTTTACCTGCGGCGCGGTCGCGGATGACGACGGCGGCGTGAAGATTTACTGGGGCGGCGCGGATACCGTGATGTGCGTCGGGACCGCGCGCCTCGCCGACTTGGTGGACCTGTGCCTCGACAACAGCCGACCGCCCTATTGACCTCGAGGTGCGGACAGGAATTCGCCGGGTGAAAAGGACAGGAATCGCTCGCGCCGCTGTCGTTCCCTCGCCGAAGCGGCATCGGACGCACAAGGATCGGAGGGTGAGCGGGCGCCCGGCTATTCGCCCTCCATGGCGTCGAATGCAAGTCCCGCCTGAATCATGACCTCTTCTTTTCGCTCTTCCCAGAGCCGGGCCACTTTCTCCCGGTCCAGTGTTTCCGACTTGACTTCCACCACGGTGCTCAGCTCACCCGGTGCGTTGACGGAGTTGAACTTGGTGAAGACGTGCTGATCGGTGAGGATGGGCTTGAAGACGCCGGCGGCGCGGGAGGGCACGACAAAAAGGATCTGCAGCTTCAGTGATCGGGTGAGCAGCTTGAGGATCTCCACCGAGCGCTGTTCGTCGGTCTTGGCGAAGGTCTCGTCGAAGAGCAGGAAGCGGCAATGCCGGGGGCTGCGGCGATCGCCCAGCTTGAAGGCGTTGATGACCGAGGCGGAGCGGATGGCGTAGGCGGCGGTTTCCAGTTGTCCGCCGCTGCCGGTGGCGTCCTCGGCCAGCGAGATGCGCTCGCCCTCGTGCACCCGGTAGATGTCGAAGTCGAAATATTCCCGGTAGTCGGCCATGCGCAGAAGCTCTTCCCGCACCCGGGCGTCTCCACCCTGGAACAGCTTGTCCATGATCTCGTCGCGGGTTCGGATGTCCCGGGCGTCGAACTGATTGTCGTCGAAGATGGAGAAGGCCTCCTGGTGGAGCAGCGATTTGTCGGCGACGGATCTGAAGAATCGCCGGTAGTTTCCGTGGATGCCTTCGCGCGGATGCGCAACGAATTCGAACTCCTCGTCGCCGAAGCGGTGTTGCTTGAGGGTCTGATTGAGGTCGCGGATCTGTTGTTCCCCTTTGCGGATGTTGTCCATCACCAGGTTGACGAAATCGTTGGTGACGGCCTTGTCGATCTCCTGTTTGATGCCCTCGAGTTGTTCGCTGATGGCGATCAGGATGGAGGATTCGAGAACGTGGAGCCGCGCCCGAACCCCATGCTGGATCGCCATGAACAGGAAGAAGTCGTCGTTGCCCCTCAGGGTGTTCACCTCGAGCGCCCGGGAAGGCAGGGCGACGGATTCGTCGCGGGCGTGGCCCTGTCCGTTGTACTCCCGAATCAGGGCGCGGTAGTTCGGCCAGTAGCCGTTGAATTGCCGTTCTTCCTGATCGATCTGCGCGGACAGCGATTCCGCGTCATGAGTGTCGCTGCGGGCCCGGGCGGCGATCTTGTCGATGATGTCGTCCGCATCGTAGTCCTTGTCGGGGCGGGAAAGCCCGCGGACCCGCTCGCGGGCGCTCTCCAGCCGCTTCCCGGCATCCGCCAGCCTTTCCGTGCATTGTTCCAGTCGTTCGTGGAGGTATTGAAGTTCCTTCGCGATTTCACCTTCACGATGGATCGCGGTTTCCTGCTCTTCTTTCAGATGCTCGATCTGTCTCCGCACGGCTTGGTAACGTTGTTCCAGGGGCTCCGCATCGCGCAGGTTCAGCCCGGCGATCTGTTCACTGATCTGCGCCATTCGTTCCGCGTTGTCGTAGAGCGCGATGGCCGTCTCTTCCAGGACGGTATCGGTCTTCAGGGTTTGCAGGCAGTCCGACAGTCTGCCGAGGGCGCCCAACCGCTCGTCGATTTGCGCCAGTTCCTTCTCCGTTTCCTGCTTTTTCAGCAGCAGGCTTTCGATCCGGTATTCCCGGGCCTTGCGTCCGAATACCATTTCATCCCTGCGCGCCAGGCAGGGAAACTGGGTGTAGCCGCTGGATGCGAAGCCTTCCTTCATGATGCCGCGGGGCGCCCAGCGCAGGGTCTCCATGTCGTCGGTCAGTTTGACGTTCCCGTAGTTGCCCAGCAGATAGGCCAGGGCGGTGGGGTCGTCCACCTTGAGGCAGCTCACCAGGGTGTGGGTCTCGACGGAACGGTGGGCGGCGTCCTTGCGGGCATGCTCGCCCTGGACGATTTTGCAGCGGTGCAGTCCCTGCCGTTTCAACAACCGGGTGGTGCTGGATTCGTAATCGGGTTCCACCAGGATGACGAAGCGGTTTCCGCCCAGGTAGGCCTCGATGACCGGCTGCCAGTCCTCCCGGCTCGCGGACATCTCGATCAGTTCGCACAGGACGCGGGGCCGTGCGCCGGGCTGCTCCTCGCGTATGACGTCCAGGGCCGCGGTCGTTCCCGGCGGCAGGGGCTGCTCGCCCCGGCGGAGCTGTCCGAGCTGTTTTTCGGTTTCCGTGAGGGTATCGGACAGCCGTTGGTGTTCGCCGGCCAGGCGTTGCCGTGACAGCAGGGTCTTGTCATGGAGTCCATCCCGGTCGGCCACCTGCGCGCGGATTTCGGCCAGCAGGTCGTCGATGTGCACGCCGCCGGCCCGTTCGGCGAAGGCGGCGAAGGGGGCGGGGTCATAGAGATTTTCTTCCCGGGCGATCGTTTTCTGCAACTGTCGCCGGAAGCCGCCGAGGTCGAGCGCGGACAGGGGCGCGGCACGGCTCCGGATGGCGGCGACGCCGTCGGCGAGTTGGGTATCGCTGCGCAGTTCCGGTGCCAGGATGGCCAATTGGTCCAGGGTGTTGAGTTTCCCCTGCAGGTTCTGCAGTGCGACGAGCAGTCCGGCGACCCGCTCTGTTTGCAGGTTCCGATTTTCCTCGAGGGTCCGCTCCAGATCGCGCTTTTGGATCAGTACGGGATGGCCGCCGCGTTCGGCTTCCAGGCGGATGCGTGTGTCGTCGGCCCGTTCCAGTTCGCTCTTCAAGATGGTGCGCCGTTGTCCCAGCCGGTGCTGCTCCTGCCGGAAGGTCTCCGTCCGTGCCAGCGCCTGCTCGCGTTGTCGCTCGAGTTCGAACCGTTCCGCTTCGGCCAGCAGCAAACGTTTTTCCACCAGCGCCCTGTAACCGCGCTCGATCTGCGTGCCGTACTGTTCAATTCGGCGCAGCGTTTCAATTCGCGCTGCGAGTTCCGCCGCCTGCTGCTTGAGCTGGTTGAAGGTCTGCACCGACTGGATCATGTGGTCCAGGTCGCCGGCTACGTCGCGCCGTTCGAGGATTTCGTGGCGCACGAAATCGTTGATGGACCCGATGGGGCTGTGCGCCATCAGCCGCGACCAGGTGCGCGTGGCCTGGGCCGCCTCCAGTTCGCTGATCGCCATGCCGCCGCGGTTGCGCAGGTAGCCCCACAGGGTCTTGAGGTAGCCGATCTTGTCTCGGAAGCCCCTGACCGCCGTGGAGCCGAAACGTATCTTCAGGTGGTTCTCGATCTTCTCGACGGGAACGACGCGACCCTGCCGTCCCGCCCCCTCGTCCGCCATGAGGTCCCCCTGCTTCAGGGCGACGCCTGCCAGGATGAGGTTGACCTGGTCGATGGTCCGGGGTGCCCGCCGCTTGCCGTCGGTGCCGAGGTCGGCGGACACGCCGATCAGGGCGGTGAATGGATCGCCGTCGGCCTCGACGCCCGCCGTGGTGCGGAACACCAACGCCACGTAGCCGTGAGCGCCGTTGGGTCGGGCCAGCTTGTTGCGGTCGGCGCCGAGCACATAGGAGGCCAGGGTGCGCGGCACCTTGCCGTAGCGACCGCGCTGAGAACTCTCGTCCTGGCCGGGGTTGAATTGGTAGAAGGTGTCGCGTGCCGCCGTCATCACCGTCTGGATCGCGTCGGCCAGGGTGGTCTTTCCGGTCCCGTTGCCGCCGGTGAACAGGGTCAGCGGCCCCATCGGGTATTCGCGGTTGGGCAGGGTGCCCCAGTTGATGGTGATTGTCCGGTCAATACGCATCGTCGTTCGCCGTCGGGTCCTCTACCTGCACGCCTTCCAGTCGCCGGATGGCGTCGGCCAGCAGGTCGACGCTCACGAGGGTGGTGATCATGGGGCGGATGGCGATCCAGCGTTCCGATTCGGGCGCGTCGCCGGAGACGTAGTCGATGGCCTTGAGTCGCTTCAGGCGCTTGAACAGGCGGTCGCGCTCGCCGGCGGCCTCCGGCATGGGGGCGTTCAACATGGTGATCATGGCGGTGAATACGTCCTCCAGGGGCAGGCCGGCCTCGCCCTTGTCGCCCAGGTTTCCCAGGGTGAGCGCTTGATCGTAGAGGGCGCGCAGCACCAGCAGAAGACGGGCCTCCATGGGGCTGTAGCGTTCGCGCAGGACGGCGGCGTCGCTGTGCTCCTCCTCATCCTGGTGGACGCCGGGGATGCGCGCATTGGGCGGATACAGGCGCAGATAGCGGAATTCCCGGTAGTGTTCCAGGCGCAGGCCGGCGATCTCGAACCAGTCCCGCAGAAGGGGGAAGGCGGAAACCGACTGCTCGTACTCTTGGCGCTCGGTCTGCGAATCGTCCGCGACAAGGATGCCGTGGGCCAGCAAGCGGTGAATGACCGCCTGGAACGGGCGCAGGCCGTGCAGGGGAGTGTGCTCCAGTTCTTCGTGGAAGGTGTCGAGGAAACGGCTCACGGCGTCCGGCTCCGGCGCTTGAGGGTGAAGGCCTGCATGCGGCCGTAGCCGGTATCGAACCGGCGTATTTCCCTTGCGTCGTCGTATTCGGGGGCGACGTCCCACTCGTCGCCGGCATCGGGGTGTGTCGTGATCTCGATGCTATGGCTCAGCGCCAGCAGATCCAGGGCCTTTTTCACGTTGAAATGGCGCAGGCTCATGGCCCTCGCCGCACCCATCTGATCCAGGACATAACGGTCGACGTCCGCCTCGGTCAGGGCAAAGGCGGTCTCCAACATCTGCTGGATATAGGCGTTTCGGCGTTCCTCCCGGGTCAGGCGCGGGTGTGTCAGACCGGTATCGATGGGCCGACGACGCGCCGCGCGCTCCCCCACCGGGATCCGTCCCGGATCGGGCAGGCGTACCCGCCAGGGGAACATGGCATCGGCCATCCGGTGGAGCAGGGTCTCCTGTTCCTCCCGGGATCGCGCCGTCAGCCGCTCGATGAGTTGGGCGGCGGTATCGCGGCCCTGAGTGGCCAGGGCCGACTGCTGCATGACGATGAGTTGGATGCGACGGCCGAAGTTGGAGACCGCCTCGCGCAGCTCCGGCATTTTCACGTCCATGGCGACGGTCACCCGGTCGCGGACGGCGCCGGTCAGCCACAGCAGGGGGGCTTCGCCCGCCGCGAGTTCCCGGCCCAGCAGCGGTTGGGCCTGTAACAGGGCCGCGTCCGCCTTCTCCCGCCGCTCCGGCGGCCAATACAGGATTCCGTCCAGCAGGGTTTCGATGTGGCTGCGGTGCTGGACGACGGACTCCACCGTGAACTTTCGGGTTACCTCCGGGAGTCGCAGGCGCAACTCGCGCAAGATTTCCGCCACCCCTTCGCCCTGGCTGCGTGCCACGTCTTCGGTGAGTTTGCGGCGCTGCGATTCCAGTGCGTCGATGTCGTCGCTGAGATCCGACATGATGCGTTGGGCGGCGTCGAATGCGTCCAACAGCTCATAGGGTTCCCGCCCCTCGCTGCGGACATAGGCCTCGAGGGAATTGCGGGTGTAACGCACGTTGCGCCGGATAGTGCGCATACCGCCGCCCTGCAGGCGGTAAAGGGTGTCGGCCAAGGTCTTGCCGGCCTGGGTCAGGCCATAGACCGAAACCATGGTGCCTTTGTCCAGGCGCGTCTCCAGCCAGCCGGTCGCCGTCAGGCGGTGGATTACGGCGCGGACCCGGTCCGATTCCTTTCCCGCCGGGTCCAGTTCCTCGTCGGCGCTTCCACCGGCGGTGTCGTCCGGATGCGCGGCGACCGGGGGCTGGAAGAGATCCCGTAGTTCGCCGTAGGTGACATTGACACGGTAGTCGGCATAGGGGCCGTGCAGCCGCTCGAACAGGGCGGTGATACAGGCGGCGAACAGCCCGCGGTACTTGCCGGTCAGGGGCTTGAAAAAACCGGAATCGACGATGTCGAACAAGGCGTCCACGGCAACCCTGGATGCTGATATCCTTGCAAAGCATACCTGATTTCGCCTGGCGGCCGAATCTCCGTCGGGCCGGGAGGCGCACGCCTGTGGGAGATGGGAACGACGACGATACGGCCGGCGTGCTGAGGCGTTGGGCGGGCGAGCCGGGCATTGCCGACGTGCTGCACCGGTTGATCGACCTGGTGGACCGCCGGCCCATGGCGCAGCGCGAGCGCCCGCCCCGACTGCGGCTCAAACCGGACAAGGCCCCCGTCTTTTTCGACCGCGCGGAGACACCCGATCGGGAATTCGCCTGGGAATTGCTGGAGGCCATCGCCAAGAGGGGCTGGATCGAGCTGAGGGGGCCGAAGCGATGGGCGGCGAATGTCCCCCCCTATGAGGCCGAACCGCAGGTCGTTTTGACCGCGGAAGGCGAGGGGGTGATCCGCGGGGCGATCGATCGTCCCGCGGGGCAAGGGTCGTGGCGGGAGCAATGGTCGGCGGCACTCGAAGGCCGCTTTGCCCTTCCGGAGGCGCGGTTGTCGGGTTTGCGGCACCAACCCATCCGGGTGGCGGGTCGTTCGACCGCCCGGGTGGTGGAGCGGCTCGCCGACTTGGCGAAGCTGGATCCTTCCCTGTATCTCCGCGAGGCGTCCGCCGCGGCATTCTGGGGTATCTCGAAACTGCTGGATACGCGCCGCGAGGCCGTCACCCGACTGGTCGGCGATCCGGACGCCTTCCCAGAAAAACCGATATTGATCAATATCCACGTGCCGGGGCCGGCGTGGGAGAGCGTGCTGCTCATCGAAAACGAGACCACCTACCACAGCGCGGTGAAGAACCGTCTGCCAAGCGTCGATCCGGAACGGATGGCCGTGGTCTGGATCTCGGGTTTCATGGGCGCCGCCAAGCGACTGCGCAGCCCCGAGGGGGTGTCGATGCATGCCTCCTTGGCCTCCCATCCGGAAGGTGTCGAACGTTTGGCCCGCGCCTGGACGGATGTCCCCTGCCCGCTGGAGACTTGGTTCTTCGGCGATCTCGATTTCTCCGCCATGGAGATCTTGCGCGCATTGCGCGATGTGTTCCCCGGCACCCGGGCTTGGGAGCCCGGCTATCGGGCGCTTCTCGCCCGCGCGGAACGGGGGGAAGGGCACGGACCCGATGAAGATGTGCGCAAGGGGGAACAACAGGTCCCGGCGGGTGGGACGGGTTGCCGTTTTTCGGATACCCGGTTACTGCCGTTTCTCCGCCGTTCGGCCCGTTTTGTCGATCAGGAGACGTATGTCCCCGATGCGTCAGCCGGTGATTGAGGGCGTCGTCCGGAACGGCTTCAACCTGCTCGAAAGCGGCGCGGCCGCCGCGCCGAGTCGTTCGAGGTGCAATTCCCCGTAGATCGGCTCCCAGCGCCCGCCCACGCGCAACGACAGGGTGGGGTTCGGCAGATACTGCCCCTGGCGGATGCGACGGAACAGTTTGCGGTTATAGGGCCCCGTACGCGAGACTTCATTCTTGGAGAGGATAGAGGAAATGTACGCCCGGCGCTTGCGCCGCTGCGCGACGACCTCCTCGGGGAAATGGGCCAGGGCCTGCTCGAAGTCCCCGGCGCTGAGGAATCGTCCCGTATGTTCGATGTTTTCGCGCAGGCGCGTATAGAACAGCGCCATCGAGAGATTGAGCATGAGATACTCCATGCCGCGTCGGTCGAGCTTGATCAGACGCTCGTCCGCCTGTATGTCGAGCGTATCGGGGGCCAGCAGGCGGTGCACTTGCGCCAGCCGCGTACGGGCGTAGCGCGGTTGCGTGCAGGCCTGGAGCAACGCGATCCGGTACGCATCGAGTCCGTTGGCATCCACCGGCGAGCGATCGGCACCGCGTTCCAGCAGGCGCTCGATCAGCGCGGCGTTGCCCACCAGGCTCGCGATCATCAACGGGGTCTGGCCCAGGGGGTTTCGGAAATCCGGACCGTAGCGATCGACTTCGCGCAGCACGGCCACCGGATTGTTGTACTGGTAGGTTTGATAGTACTTGCCTTCCAGTACCTTGGCGGCTTTGTCCAGGCGGCGGGCGGCACCGACACCGACCCGGACCAGCGAGGCCACGAGGTCCCGATCCCGATAGGTGATGGCGTATTCGAGGAGTTGGATGGCCGCCGCCTTGTCGCCGCCCTCCAAGGCGCGCCGGCGTAGCGCGGCGACCGCTTCCTCGTCGAGCACCTTCCACGGAACCTCGTGTTGGCGAAGAATCTGATTGCGGATCTCCTCGGCCTGCTCTTCCTTGCCCTGCAGGGCAAGGCGCTGTGCCTCGCGCCGCCATTCGTCGAGGCTGGAGCGTTGCGTTTCAATGTCGGCGGCCGCATCGTGCGAGCGTCCGAGATCGAGCAGCCGTAGCAGCGGGTGGTCGGTGCGGGACTCGAGAAGGTAGAGATTGCGCACCGCGCGGGTCACCGCGACATACAGAGAATTGATGTAGAACTTGTACACCTCGAGCGACTTGTCGCTTTTGTCCCTGGCCCGGGCGTAGCGCAACTCGCCCGCGAGATCGTCCCCCGTCAACTCCCCGGAGATTTCCGCGAAGCGCTTCGCCTCGGTCGAGACGAAGTGATAGAGCAGCACGTTTTCGTATTCCAGGCCCTTGGCCTCCTGCACCGAGAAGACCAGCGGCGTGTGGAAGCGTCGGCGTACCTCGGGTTTTTGCTCGGGATGCAGCACGAGAATCGCGAAGCGCGCCGAGCGGGCGGTGCGCTCGTCGAGGTCCTGCTCGAGTGCCTCGCCGCCCTCGAGCAGTACGGCCCGCCCGCGAGTGGGACCGCGGCTGGTGACCAGGTAGTTGCTTTCGCGGTCTACGGAACCGTAGCGCAGCTGTTTGATGCGCAGCAGCCGGTTCGCCACCTCCGTGACCTGGGGCGAGTTGCGGAAATTGGAGTTGAGGATGCGGATGAGATCGGCCGGTGCCGCCGCCTTCGTCTCCGCCTCCGCCGTATCGCGGGCGTGCCAGAACAGCGTTTTGACCTTGGCCCAGGAGAAGAAATTCGGGTGCACGACCTGGTTGGCGTCGCCGCACAGCAGGAAGCGGCGTGCATCGTGCAGGGCCCCGAGGATCAACCGCAATTGCACGTTGGTCAGGTCCTGGACCTCGTCGACGACCACGAAGTCGTAACGCGGCTCGACCCGGGCGAGCCAGGCGTGGCTGATGAGGTTCGCATCGAACCAGTTCCCATCGCGGAGCAGGTGCAGGTATTTTTCGAACAGGTCGTAGACTTCCGCTCGGTCCTCGACGGGGAAGATCGACTGGCGTACCCCGAGCCCGAGGTACTCTTCGCGCGAAAGGTGCGGGCGGGTCACATCGGCGCCCGTGATCGCCCCTTGGAACTCCTCGAACAGACGATGCGCGTCGCGTACGGCGCGCGACGGGCGCCGGCGCGCCAGCCAGTCGGCGAAGGCCGGCGGCGTGATCTCCCGACCCTGCGGGACGTGGATGCTTTCGAGGTACTCGCGAAAGGACAGAAAGTCGATCTCCTGATCGTCGCGATCATAGTCGTGGGCGTAATAGAGTGCGCGCGCATTCTGCGCGAGGAACGCCGAGCGGGTGACGTAGAGCAGACGGCCGGGGATTCCGCGCATCTTCTCCAGGGTGATCGCCGTCTTGCCGCTGCCGGCCGAGCCGATGATGATCAGGGGTGCCGGCTGTCGGTAGACCGCCTCCTGTGCGTCATCGAAGGAGAGGATCTTGTCGAGCAGGTGAAAATGACCGAGGCGGGGATTGACGTAGCCGAGCTGCGGCGCGGTCTCGGTATCGGCTGCGTCGGCGAGCGGGATCTTCGAACCGTCGATCTTCGCCCCGTGCGCGAGGAAGCGGGAGCGAGCATACGCGTGGTGCGGGACGTGCTCGAGGATCAGGACGTAGCGCTCGTCTTCGTGGCGGTAGATCGAGAACAGTAAACGGTCGGTATGGTTGAGCCGCGCGCGGTAGAGGTTCCCGCTGATCTTCTTGACCTCCGCGGAGCGGAAGTCGCCCCGCTCGAGAAAGGCCGCGAGCTTCGCGTAACCGGGGATCGAATCGGTATCGAGACCGGAGTATACGAGCAGTTTCATTTCGGAATCCGTTTGAAAGAGTACCAAAGTTTGCGCCATACGAGGTGGAATGGTAACTCAAGTTTCGGGGTTCAGTTGCCGTTAAATCAATAGGTTATGCGTATTAGGCCGCAAGACGGCATCGAACTATAGAGGTTGACCGGTCGACTGGCGACTCGTGACACCGCGGAGCGGTGTCACGAGGGAATGCCCATATGTCAAGCCTGACCCGGTGTTCGTCGATCACGGTTGCGCTTCGTCCATGCGCCGCGCGAGTGCCTTGAGATCGGGATCGACCTCCACCGGATAGGGGGCGCCCGGGTGCAGCGCGCGCAGCGGCGCGGGCAGGCGCGCGAGCTGCTGCGCGGTGCGACGGCGGATCTCCGCGAGCGTCGGCTCTGCGCCGATCCGTCGTCCGCCGCGCAGGCACGGTTCGAGCAACGGCTCGCCCTGCGCCGCGGTGTCGGCCAGGGCCAACACGTCGCCGGCCATCGTACCGTCGTCGCGGTAGCGGCGAAACACCTGTTTGCGGCCGGGCCAGGTCGCCTTGCCTTCGGAGCGTTTGCGTCGCGGGCGTCCCTCGTATTCCTCGAGTTTGTAGGCGCAGTCGAGATAGGGCGCGTCCGCCGAGGTGTCCACCCGCGTGCCGATGCCGAAGCCGTCGATGGGGGCCCCCTCGCCCAGCAGTCGGGCGAGGACGTGTTCGTCCAGGTTGCCGCTGGCGAAGATCTCCACGTCGTTCAGTCCGCCCGCGTCGAGGATCGTGCGCACGGCGCGCGCATGCGCGCCGAGGTCCCCGCTGTCGAGGCGCACGCCGCGTATCCGGATCCCATCGCCGCGCAGGCGTGGAGCGAGGGCGACGACCTTGCGGGCGGCCGCCTCGGTGTCGTAGGTGTCGATGAGCAGTACCACGTGGTTCGGCTGAGCGCGCGCGAAGTGCTCGAAGGCGGTTTCCTCGTCCTCGTGCGCCTGGACGAAGGAGTGCGCCATCGTCCCGGAGACCGGGATGGCGAAGCGGATGCCGGCCGACACGGTGGCGGTCGACGCGAATCCGGCCAGGTAACTCGCGCGCGCGGCGTAGAGCCCGGCCTCGGCGCCGTGGGTGCGGCGCAGGCCGAAGTCGACGAGCACCCTGTCCGGCGCCGTCAGTACGCAGCGCGCGGCCTTGGAGGCGATCAGCGTCTGCAAGTGCAGCAGGTTGATGACGCGCGTCTCGACCAGTTGCGCCTCGGGCAGCGGGGCGCTCACGCGCAGGATCGGCTCGTCGGCGAAGAAGACGGTGCCCTCGGGCATGGCATGGACGTCGCCCGAGAACCGGAACCCGGTCAGATAATCGAGAAATGCACGGCTGAACCGGCCGCTGCGCGCCAGCCAGTCGATCTCCTCCGGCGTGAAGTGCACGGACTCCAGGTAGTCGAGCACCTGCTCCAGACCGGCGGCCACCAGAAAGTTACGCTCCCGCGGCAGTCGCCGTACGAAGAACTCGAACACCGCGCGGGCATGCATGCCCTGTTCCAGGTAACCCTGGAGCATGGTGAGTTCGTACAGGTCCGTCAGGGTGGCGGGTGCCGTGCAGTCCATGCGGTCGGGTCCTGAAGCGGGTTTCCCATCGGGGCGCGATCCCCGGATTTCGGCCTGCGGCCTGCATCCAGGCGGTCTGAGTGCCGGCCTTCGAAGCCGGCCCGAACGGTGTCGAGTTGAGCTACGGGAGCCGGATCGGGCGTTCCGACGCCGGTTCGGCATCTCCTTATTTGGAATTGGTGAGTCGCGGCCCCCTTTTCAAGGGCGCCGCCCCGGCCGTCGCATGCGAGCCGCGCTCACTGCGCGTCGGGCTCCCCGCAGTGGCGAAGGATCTCGGCCCGTGCCGCGTCGCGCAGCGCGAGTGCCGCGTTCCAGTCCGTGCCGGTCGGCGGGATCGGCGCCCCGACGGTGACCTCCACCGCACCGCGCCGCGGGAGCCATTCGTCACCGCGCAGTATGGCGCGGGTGCCGCGGATCGCCACCGGCACCACCGGCGCCCCCGCCCGGGCCGCGGCCACGAAGGCCCCCATGTGAAACGGCTGCAGGCCCGTGGTGCGCACAAAGGTCCCCTCGGGAAAGAACAACAGGCGGGCACCGGCGCGTACCGCCTCCGCCAGATCGGTGGCGTCGTGCGCGCTGCGCCGGTTGTCGAAGCGGTCCACGAAGTGCGTGCCGATGCGCTCGAGCAGGCCGCGCACCAGCGGATAACGACGCAACTCGCGTTTCGCGACAAACCCGTAACGGGTCGGGAGCAGGGCCCACAGGACGATCCCGTCCAGGTAACTGGTATGGTTGGCCACCAGGATCAGCGCTCCCGCCTGCGGTATCGGGGCAAGCATGCGCAGGTGCACGCGCGTGCCGGTGATGCGAAACAGTGCGCGCGCCGCCGCCCGCGAGCCGCCGATGCGCCAGGACTCGCGGGGCGCGAGCGTGGCGAGCAGCGTCAGGCCGGCCATGGCCAGGAACGCGGTCCAGGCGTAGCCCGCATAGAGCAG
>VAPM010047662.1_pt1 | contig 14263 bp, 10 predicted proteins | sample 3395091 | NCBI WGS metagenome assembly VAPM01 (sample SAMN08290445, study PRJNA428436) | hydrothermal vent metagenome | isolation source: Deep-sea hydrothermal vent chimney 3 | place: Pacific Ocean: Juan De Fuca Ridge | reverse complement strand
CTATCATTCCAATACTATACACACTTCACTTCTCCTATTCGCAGATACCCAGATATTATGGTGCACAGGCTTTTGAAAAAATATATTTCCGGAGACCCACTACCACAAGAAGAACTAATGCAATACGAAGCTTTGGCCATTCAATCTTCAAAAAGGGAGACTGGTGCTGTAGAAGCGGAGCGCGACTCAATTAAATTAAAACAAGTGGAATACATGTCAGAACACATAGGAGAAGTGTTCAAAGGCACAATTACTGGTGTAGTCGAGTGGGGTTTTTATGTAGAAGAAAAAAACACAAAAGCAGAAGGGCTTGTACACCTCTCATCACTTAAAGATGACTACTACGAACTGGATAAGAAAAATTACCGGATAATAGGAAATAGAAAACATAAAAAATACTCCTTGGGAGATCCTGTTAATATCCGTTTAATTTCCGCAAACATTGAAGAGAAAATGTTGGATTGGGAAATTGCTATTTAGCCACCTTAACAGCTTCTTCAAATTTCACAGACAATAGTTTTGAGGCTCCACTTTCTCCCATAGTTACACCATAGATAATATTTGCTCGGCTCATAGTTTCGCGATTATGAGTAATCAAAATTAATTGAGAATATTTAGATAAGTTCTCTATCATATCTCCATAACGTTTTGAATTAGCTTCATCAAGAGCTGCATCAGTCTCATCTAATATTAAAAAAGGAGGAGGGTTCACTTGACTCATCGCAAACAAAAGGGCGATAGATGTCAAAGCTCTTTCCCCACCAGAGAGCATAACAAGACCCTTTGTTCGTTTATGCGGAATAGAAACAGAGATATCTATTCCCTCTTCTGGTGCTTCCTCCTTAAGAGCCTCGTCGTCAGATGATAATTCAAGTAATGAGTCTGATACACTTTTTCGCTTCGGAGCATGAACTATGGAGAGAGACGCCGTCCCACCTCCAAACATCATAGAGAAAAAATTTGTAAATTCGTTATTAATTTTAGAGATACCATCCTTAAACCGTTCTCTTAAATGCTCAGTAAGCTCTCCTGACAGCTTCACTAAAGTCTCTGCAGACCCCTCGAGATCCACTATTTCACGTGCTAAAAATTGCTCTCGTTCTTCTATTTCTCTGTATTCTTTTATAACCTCTTCTCCTCCACCTTTTCCGAACTCCTCCAACCGTATTTTTATTTTCTCTATCTCATGCCTACGCTTATCTTGAACAATGCGATCTTCGGAAGCGACAACCTCGTTTGGAAGTTCGCTTCCTGAACCTCCAACCACTATATAATCCTCATAAGAGAGAACTGCGCGTCCCACAAGAACCCCTCCCTCCTTGAGTTCATGTTCAAACGAATCTCTTTCTCTCACTAGCATTTTTTTACGAGAGTTGAGCTTGTCCAAAACCATTCGTAATTCATTCTGTCTAGACATTATGGCAAACATATTTCTTTCAGCTTCTCTTCCCTTGTCTTGCACAGCCTCTAATTCTTTTTTCAGTTTAATATATTCCTCTCGCAATTTCGCTTCTTGTAAATTCAAACTATGACACTCTCCTTCTTTCTTCTTATACTTCTCTTGAAGACAAAGAAGTTCTTTATCGTCAACTTCTTCCTTCTCTTGTCCGACAGAAGCACCAGCAGACTCTTTAGAGTGAATAAAATTGTTTAATTTTTCACAAATACTATTTATAACCTCACGCAACACTGAAACATCTTCTATGTTTTCAATATTTGCTGAACAAGTTTGCACGCCCTCTACAAGATTCTTCACATCACTTAATGATACTGTTCTTTCAGTATTTGTATGTGAAGAAATCTTATCGTTCTTGACCCTACGCTCTTCAGCGCGTAACTCCCCTTCTAAAACACCAAGTTCACGAACAAGTACATCTTTTTTTTCTCGCACCAAACGCAGATTTTCCTCAAGTTCAATAATTCCCTCACTCTTGCTGTTTTGTGTACGTTCTTGTTCAAGGACTTCCTTTACTTCAATTAATTCCTTCTCAAGTTTTATAAGTTCATTATTTGGACCAACGCATAGAACAGAATTTTTCTTTTCCCACCATGACAAATACACTGACTCTCGCTTAAGATATTCTTGATAAAGTTTTTTTAAATCTTCACGAATTTGACGTGTTTTTTCTACACGTTCAACTTGTTTCTTCAGAAAACGTAAATGTGGGGCTATCTCTTTCCGCAAAGCTTCTACTTGAGAGATATTCTCAAGGGTCTTTTGAAGTTTTTTTTCACTCTCTGCCAACTTGTAGTGATAAACTTTTAATCCGAGAGCATCCTCAATCATTTCTCTGCGTTCTTTTGGATTTGCATTTAAAATACGATCCGCCTCACCTTGAGAAATAATATGATGTCCAGACGAGCCTATATTTGCGCCAGCTAAAAGTTCTGCAATATCCTTCAAACGCACCTGAGAATTATTAATAAAATATTGATTTATTCCATCACGATGAACTATGCGCTCTAAAGAAACTTCATCAAAATCAACGTCAAATAACTTTGAAGAATTATCAAAAACTACCTTTACCGACGCTCTATTGGCGCGCGACACGTTCTTGCCTCCTCCCCAAATAAGATCCTCACCTTTTTTACCGCGTAAAGACTTAATAGACTGCTCACCTAGAACGAACCGAAATGCTTCGGCAATATTGGACTTCCCAGAACCATTGGGTCCTACAATTGCTGATACTGATGTATTAAAATTCAATAGTTCTTTTTTCCCGAATGATTTAAACCCAGACAATTCAAGCGATTTGAGATTCATTGCGATTTATTATAACAGAATATAAAGAGCTTCTGGAGCTTAAGCAAATTAAAATGAATATAAAAAAGAAAGAAGGCATGTCTTAATAGACAGACATGCCTTCCAAACTAACATTCAATTGGCTAATCCTTACTCCAACTTAATGGCGGAATCAAAGACTCGTCGTTAAGGATGTTGAGATGATTCATAAGAAACTTTCCTTTCCACGCCGAAACGCAAAAGTCCTCAATAGAAAAATATTTTTGTTTTTCCCCATCGTTTTCAGGATGTTCGCTATTCATCCAAGGAACGTCCTTTGAAAGACTCATATCGGCAGTAAAAATACACCGCCAATGATCTCCACGAAGACCTCTTCTTTTGCAAATATAGCGAAAACATTTCAACGGGAGAAAGACGCCTGTCTCGCCATACAACTCACGCTGAGCTGTATATAGTGGGGACTTGTCTTCGTTCATCTTGTGTCCACCAGGCATTTTCCATAACGCTCTTTTCCCAAATTTAGGATCACGGATAAAAACATAGCCAACAGGGAAACAAGGCTGCAAAACCTCATCGTCCTTTAGCTGGCCAAAAACTCGGACAAAAACAAGAGAAGCCCATCCATCTCTCCACGTAAGTCCAAAATCAGAAAGATCCCATTCGGAAAGATCCGACGGAACACCCTTTGTTTCTTTCAAAAACTCCAACAGAACCTCCTCTTTTTGTTTTAACTAAAAAGACTCTAAGCACAAAACTTCTTCTAACCACATTATACACTACAAACTAAATAAGTCAATGTCAGGTATTTTTATATTTTTGAGAAAATATTTAAAAAGCTAACGTAAAAATCTACCACTTCTTTTTTTTGAGTGCGTTCTTAGCGGCACTCTGTTCCGCCTCTTGTTTACTCTTCCCTTCTCCCTCAGCCACAAGATCTTCAGCCAAGAAAACGCCTACTATAAAATATCTATCGTGATCCGGACCCTCTTCTCGTAAAGTCTTATACGATGGAGTAATATTCACTTTTTCTTGTGATCTTTCTTGAAAATGGCTTTTGTCGTCTTGCCAGAGACGTTTTTCAATAACTTCATCAATAAGCGGAAAAATATTTTTCCCGATAAAATTTTCCGCTATCTTGTAGCCACGATCAAGGAAAAGTGCTCCTATAAGTGCTTCAAATGTGTTCGCTAGGATATATTGTCTAGCGCGACCCATATCTTTCGCCTCGCCCTTTGAAAGAAGAAGGAAGTCACTCATGTGCAGCGACGCAGCAACAGAAGACAAAGTTATTGTGTTCACTAATGCAGAACGATAAGCTGTTAGATCCCCCTCTGCTTTCTCAGGAAATTTCTGAAAAAGAAAATCTGTTACAACAAGCTCCAATACTGCGTCTCCTAAAAACTCCAACCTCTCGTTATGTTGGAGATTTGTGCCACGATTTTCATTCAAATAAGAGCGATGTAAAAATGCCTGCATTAACAACTTCTTATTTTTAAAATCTATCTCAGCTGATTTCTCAAACTCTGTAAAATCTTTAGTCATACCTTTTTTAAGTCAATAAAGACACTGCTCTTAATTCTCTGTTTTTATACTGCTATCTTTATTTTCAACATCTATTTTCATACCAGCTAAAATATTTAATGCTTTTGTAATAATAGGTAATATATCTTCATAAAAATTTAAATCGAGCACGTCTGCGAGTTTAAACCACTGAGCGTCATCCAATCCTCCTTTTTTTTCAAGCTCTAACTCAACAAAAGAAGCTTTGGCAAGAAAATATGTTACATGTTTACGTTTTTTCCCCACTTCAGGATCAGAGGCTATATATTCATTTTCTCCTAAATCCTTTTCAATTAAAATATCAAGTCCCATCTCTTCTTTTATTTCACGTTTAGTTCCGTCTTTGACCTCTTCATTTACCTCTACTCGCCCTTTAGAAAGAGTCCAATGACCAAAAATATCATGCACTAATGCCAGATAGACATTTTCTCCTTCCACTGCATATACCACCGCTCCGCCCAATTCCTCAACTGGCATTTTTTCATAGGGAATATTTTTTCTTTTTTTCTTTGAAACCTCATCTTTACCAGGCTCACCAAGCTCTTTATATACTGCGCCAAGAACCCCATTTACAAAACGTCCACTAGCCTCTCCACCAAAAGCCTTTGCCAGTTCTATAGCCTCATTGATAGCGACCTTAGCCGGTACTTCAGCCCTATCAACAAAAAGAAGTTCGTAGAGACCAACACGTAACACATTTCGATCAACTACAGAAATCTTTTCTATAGGCCATTCCGGCGCTGCTTTTTTTATAATAAGGTCTATATCCTCTTGTTTTTCAAAAATACCATGCAAAAGTTTTTCCATAAAAGAAAAATCCCCCATACCTGGGGCAAACTCTTCCGTATTTCGAGTAAGCATTTTTAGAGCCTCTTTCCGATTCAAATTATTAAAATCTAACTCAAATAGAGTTTGAAGAACTATACTTCTGGAAAGGTGCCGATTCGCCATTTGCTCTATACATTAACTGGCATATATAAAATACGCAAGTGTTTTTTATTATCAAGACCTATATTAATAATATGAAAAAAGAAATAAAGATAGAAATTATGACAAAAACATGGTCTCATCTTAATTTCTTAATGCTTAGAAAGCTCTTCCGGGCTAATGGGTTTTTCGTCTTGCTGGGGACTATCTCCATCACCACGAGACTCTAAATCTTTCTTGTGAGCCTTTTTTGCTTTTTTCTCCTCAAGTCGTGCGACGTCTATAACAACGCGACCCCTGTAACGACCAGTGGTCATATTAACTCTGTGGCGTACATGAAGCTCGCCCGTCTCAGAATCTTTAGATAGACGTGGCTCAGTAAGTTTATGATGCGAGCGTCGATTTCTCGTGTGCCCACTAGTGTGTCGCATTCGTACAGACATTACAGGCTATTGTACGTATTTTTTTGATTTACGCAAGGTCAAAATGTTAAAGACGCATCCTTTTACAGATGCGCCTTGTGTGTTGTAAAGATTGAATTGAACAAATAAACCCATTTATATAAACTCAAACTTTACGAAAAAGTTTCTCCTGTCTCGCCTATTGCTCTGGAGTCAGACTCTTTCACAAAAGCCGTGCAATCTGAATAATGTGAAAAATATAAATATGCACCTTTTATCTCACACAAAACAGACATATTGACTCCAAATCCGTCTGTGCCAAGATTACGGACACAGTCTGTACATAATATATCTAACTCCAACGGTTCCCCCACCCCAGGCTTCAAAACACTTCTAGCAATTGGTTTCCTTTTTCTATTTTTTCCGTGATTACCACAAGTTTTTACTGAAGGATTTTTCCAATGTTTTTTGGACACTCTTTAATCTCCCAACCTTTTTATTAAATACATTTTAAAGGAACATAATTCAAAAACATGAACCTTTTTCCATAAAAGACTCTATAAAAAAAGATAGATATTGTCAAACTCAAAAAAGATGTACGAAAGTTTTTCTATGCACATCAGAAATACCATATTTTTTTATGGATTCCATATGTTTTGAAGTTCCGTAACCTTTATGAATATCAAACCCATACTCTGGATATCGTAAGGATAAACGTTTCATAAAATGATCTCTTCGCACTTTTGCCAAAATTGAAGCAAGGGAGATAAGTTTTTCGCTTTCATCTCCACGTATTATAGTCTCTTGCGAAAGATAGCTACTTGGGGCATACAGACCTCCATCAAGAATTACATGGGTGCTTCTGGAAGAAGTGCCAATACGTAAGAGTGAACGTTTGAGTCCCATACGCACAGCTGGCACAATACCATAAGTGTCAATGAATCGGACTCCTACTAAAGAAACTGCGTATTTAATGCACCCTTCTTTTTGTAATATCTGCGCGACACCTACCCACTCTTCTCTCTTATTCTGAGAAAGTTTTTTGGAGTCGTGAATTCCAGAAAGCATGTCTTCTACTTGTTTATATTTCTGACAACTTACAGCCACTGCCCCAACGGCCACAGGACCAGCAAGTGGACCACGGCCAGCTTCATCTATTCCTACAACTTGACGAATATGGGTTAAAAAATGACGCTTAGACACAATATTATTCTCAGTATAGCACTCATTCTTAGACTTACTCTAACTAATCCACACAAAAAGAATCTGCTATACTGCAGATATATGAGCAAAGATTTCGTACACCTACATACTCACAGTCACTACTCCTTATTAAATGCATTGCCAAAAATTCCTGAGCTCATAGAAACTGCAAAAAAAGAAGGGATGAAAGCTATAGCCCTTACTGATAACGGCAACCTATATGGCGCAATAGAATTTTATAAAGAATGTAAAAAAGAAGGAATTAAACCAATCATAGGGGTAGATACCTATGTAGCTTTACGTTCTCGTCTTGATAAAGAATCTGGTATAGACAACCGTCGTGCACGTCTTATTCTACTTGCAGAAAACGAAACGGGTTACAAAAACCTCATCAAGATTGTTACCGACTCATATCTAGAAGGTTTCTACTACAAACCAAGAATTGATCAGGAGCTTATGGAAAAATATCACGAAGGCATCATCGCAATCATTCCATCATTTTCTGGAGAGACTACTATAGCCTTACGATCTAAAAATCATACAGAAGCTCAGTCTATATTAAAAAAATATAAAACTATTTTCAGTAAAGAAAATGTCTTTCTAGAAATCACTCACCACCCCGAAATAGAAGGTCACCAAAATACTCAAAAAGAAATACTTAAACTTTCTAAAGATACAGACACCCCTCTTGTAGCGGCTCATGATGTTTACTACTTAAAGCCCGAAGACAAAAAGGCTCGAGATACTCTTATAAAAATTCAAACCGGAGCAGACTCCAGTGGAGAACAAACAAACTTAAACGACACTCCTACGGATTTCTCTTTCATCAGCCCTGCTCAAGCAGAGAAAAACTTTTCTGACACCCCAGAAGCTATTTTAAATACCGTAAAAATAGCAGACAGGTGTTCACTCGACCTCACGTTGGGTTCTTGGGTATTTCCAAAATTATCCATTCCAAACAATCGTACTGCAGATGAGGAATTGCGTGACATTGTATACAAGGGGATAGCAGACAGAAAAGTAGAAAAAACTAAAGAACTTACTGACCGTATTGAATACGAACTTAAAATAATAAAAGACAAGGGATATGCTCCTTATTTCTTAACGGTTGCAGACCTTCTTCATTTCGCGCACAAAAATGACATACTCACTACAATTCGCGGTTCTGTGGCTGGGTCAATAGTGACATATCTTGCTCGTATCACTAACGTAAATCCCATAGATTATAGAATTCCTTTTGAACGTTTTTTAAACCCTGAGCGCCCCTCCGCTCCAGATATTGATATGGATTTTGCTGATAACAGACGAGATGAGGTTATTAATTACGCAAAAGAAAAATATGGTGAAGATAGAGTAGCACAAATAGGAACCTTCGGAACTATGATGGCGCGTGCTGCTGTGCGAGATGTGGCTCGCGCCTTGGGACATCCATATGGAACAGGAGACAAAATCGCTAAACTTATCCCCTTCGGATCACAGGGTTTCCCTATGACAATAGAAAATGCCATGAAGATAGAAAAAGACCTTTTAGTTCTTTATAAAAATGACAAAGACGTTAAGGAAATTTTGGATCTGGCACAGAAAATTGAAGGATGTGTACGTCATATTTCAGTACACGCAGCTGGTGTTGTAATTTCCCCTACCCCACTCACGGACTTTATACCTCTTCAGCACGACCCTAAAGGAGGCAATATAATTACGCAATATAATATGCATGCAGTTGAGGACGCAGGACTTTTAAAATTTGACTTTCTTGGCATCAAAAACCTCTCTATACTCTCTGACGCAGTGCATAGAGTAAAATACATTCATAATATAAACATAGATATAGATAACGTCCCCTTAGATGATAAAAAAACATTTGAAATGCTTGCTCGAGGAGAAACTATGGGTCTCTTTCAGTTAAACGGAAGTGGGATGACGCGTTTTCTAAAAGAACTCAAACCAAGCACTATTCATGACATCAACGCCATGGTGGCTCTTTATCGCCCCGGACCAATGGAATCTATTCCCTCCTATATTGAACGCAAGCACGACCCACTACGTATTTCTTACCTTGACCCAAGGTTAAAAGAAATTTTATCTCAATCCTACGGAGTCGTAACATACCAAGATGATGTCCTTATGATTGCTATTGAACTTGCAGGGTATTCTTGGCTGGAAGCAGATAAATTACGTAAAGCAATGGGTAAAAAGATACCCGCCGAAATGGAAGCTCAAAGAGAAAAACTTATAGAAGGAGCTGTGAGCAAAGGACTTTCCCCTAAAAAAGCAGAACAACTTTGGAAACTCATTGAGCCTTTTGCAGCATACGGCTTCAACAAGGCACATGCTGCAAGTTATGGAAAGGTAGCTTATCAAACGGCATACATGAAAGCAAACTATCCTGCAATTTACATGGCAGCTGTTATGACAGCTGACGCCGGAGATGTAGAAAAAATAACAGAAAGCATAACTGAATGCTCTCGTCTAGGAATACAAGTGATGCCACCAGACATAAATGAAAGCATAAGTGACTTCGCGGTGCTTCCCGCTATTTCTGATGAAGAAAAAAATGAAACAGAAATCGTTAAGATTAAATCTGAAAAAAGTAAAAATGTTGAACAAAAAATTCGTTTCGGGTTACGTTCTATAAAAAATTTTGGTGACGGGATTGGGAAAGTAATTATTAAAGAGAGAGAGAATAATGGAAAATATACTTCACTCACTAATTTTCTCGAACGAGTGCGTGATCGAAATTTGAATAAAAAATCTCTTGAGGCTTTGATAAAATGTGGCGCTCTTGATCAATTTGAAGAAAGAGGCACAATGCTTTTAAACATTGAAACTCTGCTAGCTTACAGCCGTGAATATGGATCTGTAGTAGAAAACCAAGACTCCTTATTTGGAAATCTTCCAGAAAAACAAGACTCGAGCTCAATATCTTTAGAGAAAAGTTCTCCCGCAACTCAAACTGAAAAACTGGCATGGGAAAAAGAACTCTTAGGTTTATACATCTCAGGACATCCTCTAGACCAATATCAAGAAAAACTACTGAAACAAAAGAAAGACATAAGGGAGACGAAACGAACACAGATAAATGGAGTTACTACTGTAATCGTAGGTATTATTGAAGAGCTTAAACCAATCTTCACCAAGAAGGGAGATAAAATGGCATTTGCTAGAATTGCAGATCATAATGACAGTATAGAGGTGGTAATCTTTCCAAAGACTTTAACCAAATATCACGACCTACTGGAACCTCAAAAATGTATCGCACTGAAAGGACGAATGTCGGGAAGGAATGGAGAAAAAAGTATAATAGTAGAAGCTATAAAACCACTGTGATTAAAATATCAAATATTGAAAATTTAATACAATCCATAGTGATTCAAGATCCGACAGTCTACTGAGGAGGTAAAAAATAATATTCGTGTGTAAAAAATTACCTGCTATAATAAAACAGCAAGATATATGGAAAAAAAACCTAATGAACATTTAGAACTCATACGCCATTCACTGGCTCATTTATTGGCTATAGCGGTAATTGAAAAAGATCCTTCAGTAAAACTAGCCATAGGTCCAACCACGGCAGATGGTTTTTACTATGATTTTGAATTCAGCTCAAAAACTTCTATTTCTCCAGACGATCTAGCTTTACTTGAAGCCAATATGGAGAGAATTATAGAAAAAAAATTATCCTTTGAACATATCCAAATCACAGCTGAAAAAGCTCGAGAACAATTTAAAGATCAACCATACAAATTAGAAATTATTGACGAGCTTGATAAAGCTGGAGAAAAAATAACCCTTTACAAAACAGGAGAATTTGTAGACCTATGTCGAGGTGGGCATGTTAAAGATACGGGAGATATAGATCCAAAAGCATTCACACTAACTCATATAGCAGGAGCTTACTGGCGCGGTGATGAAAAAAATAAAATGCTTACACGAATTTATGGACTAGCTTTTAAAACTAAAAAAGAACTGGATACATACATTCTACAAAAAGAAGAGGCGAAAAAGAGAGATCATAGAAAACTTGGGAAGGAGCTTGATCTATTTACATTTTCAGAATTAGTGGGCCCCGGACTCCCCCTATGGACACCAAAGGGAACTATAATGCGTAACGAGCTTGACTCATATGTGTGGGAACTTAGGAAAAAATATGAATACCAACAGGTAACTATCCCCCATTTTACAAAAAAAGATCTGTACAAAGCCTCAGGGCATTGGGATAAATTTGGCGAAGAATTATTTCGTATCAAAACAAGAGAAGGTAAGGAATTCGCAGTAAAACCTATGAACTGCCCACACCATACTCAAATTTTTGACAGACACCCACACAGCTATAAAGATATGCCTCAGCGATACTCCGAGACAACAATGGTATATCGTGACGAACAATCTGGAGAACTTGGAGGACTTACTAGAGTGCTCTCAATTACTCAGGACGATTCTCATGTTTTCTGCAGACAAAATCAAGTTAAAGAAGAATTTTTTTCTATATGGGACATGGTGGATGTTTTCTATAAAACATTTAATTTTAAACTACATGTTCGTCTTTCTTTCCATAACCCTAAACACCCAGAAAAATATCTTGGTACTAAAGAGGTCTGGGATACTGCGGAAAATGAGCTCAAAGAAATTGCTAAAGAACGTAAAGCTGACTATGTCATAGCAATAGGAGAGGCAGCTCTTTATGGACCAAAGCTAGATTTTATGGCGACAGATTCACTGGGACGAGAACATCAAGTAGCTACTGTACAACTTGATTTAAACCTTCCTGAACGATTTGACCTAACCTGTATAAATGAAAAAGGAGAAAAAGAGCGAGTTGTTATGATTCACTGTGCCATAATGGGTTCTATTGAACGCTTCTCCGCTGTCCTTATTGAACACTTAGGAGGAAATTTTCCTCTTTGGCTTTCTCCAACTCAAGTAAAAATTATTCCTATAGGTGAAAAACAATCTAAGTACGCCTCTGACATACATTCCATACTAAAAGAGAAAAATATACGTGTAGAATATGATGACGGAAACGAGACTCTAGGGAAAAAAATACGTCGGGGGAAACTTGAAAAAGTCCCGTATATGCTGGTTATTGGCGAAAAAGAAGTAAATGATAAAACAGTAACCCTTGAAAGTCGAGACGCTGGGAAAATAGGAAGTATGAGTATTGAAAAACTTCTAGAAAAGTTAACTACTGAAATTAAAGATAGGTCTCTATAAGAACATAGGAATAAAAACCTGTGCACAATAAAAATGCGCTTAGGCTTCTCTTCTAAAATAAGTTCTGATCTACTTACTCTTTCTTAGAAAGGTAGTCAAAGATTCGAATAAATGCCACCTTGGCACCCATATGAGAATCGCTATATATATGATCCACTCCACACATAAGTAGATCCATGAGAGTTTCTATTTCGGAATCTGAAAGTCTACTCGTCTTTTCTTTCACATAAATATCAACCTTTCTTCCTCCTTCAAGACGTTGACGATAAAGCTCATCAAATACTCCCAACACTTCCGCCACAAACTCTTGCCCAGAACGACCGCTTGATTTTAGAATACGCAAAAACTCAAATACTTTTTTTCTATCTCCTTCACAAATCCATCCAATACACGACAGAGCTTCTTTACCATAACTAACATTACGAGTAGAAAATTTCTTTTCAGAAGAAGTGTCGTTATTAACAAGACCTGAAGGAGTGTTATCTAGAGTTTGATGCTTAGATATTGTTGAAGAAAGAATTTCCTCAAGACGTTCTTGATTCAAGTGTACCCACCCGTCTTCTTTAGGATATTTATCTCGAGCTTTGCCAGCCGCTGTGTCAAGAAGAGAACGAGCTACATGTTGATCATTATCTGAATGAGAGGATAAATAGCGAATACCATCAGAAGAAAGCAATACTCCTAGATCAGAGGCTTGATTCGTAAGCTTATCATGCAACAACTCGTCATCAGCAGAAACTTTCGTTAATTCATCTCGATGATAAAGAACATCCTCTCTCACGGATCTTACTGCTTCGCGCTCACCACTATATGAATGATTCATCTCCAGAGACGATTCAAAATCTTGTGGAATATTATCTACATCTTCCTGACCTGCCGTAATATAAGATATTGAAGATAGAGTGTTTTTATGTTTTTTTTGAAAAAATGCCACGAAAGAAGCTACTCCATATCCTTTTACTGAAATAAAATATGAAGCAATGCCACTCCAAAAAATTAAGAGTGTCCAGAAAATAGTAGTGCCAACAGGTCCTGCTGGAAATCCTGTATATGGAACTTGTGAAAGTGTGACGAACGCAAGAGGCTCAGGGGTTGGGTTTTCTTTCTGAGTAAGAACTATTTTTGGTGGCGTAAAGCCTCCGCCGCCACCTCCGCCACAGTTCCCAGTACATGTTGGTGGAGGTGGGGGCGGAGGTGGCGGAGGCGGAGGGGAAGAACTTACTGCAATAGACACACTACAAGAAACAGTGTCGTTATTATTTTTAAAAATAGATGTGTACACCAAATCAGAAGAAGGCGAAACTGTGACCGAACCTCCTGAAACAGGTAAAAGATTTCCTACTTCTTGATCCATTCCTCCTAAATCTGCATACTGCGAACTCCAAGAAATAGTGACAGAATCACCATCTTGGATTGCGAAATTATCTGCTGAGAGAGTACAGGCTAACACATCCGGCTGAGGTGGGGGTGGTGGTGGAGAAGGTATGGAAGTTACAGAAACTGCCACTTCACACCTTACTACACCTCCTGCACCTTCAAATGAGGCGATATATGTTGTGTCTAAGGTTGGAGACTTTGTAAAAGATCCTCCTGAAACAGATGACAAGACTCCTATTCCATTATTTAAGGAGCCAGAGTCTGCATACTCTGAAGTCCATGAGAGAGTGACCGACTCGCCTTCTTGTATTGAATTCTTACCAACTGATAAAGTACAAGTAGGGATAGGAGATGAGGTATTTGAGTCGTTATTATTATCGGTTTCCACCCCACCATTATCATTACCGCCGCCATTGTTACCACCACCAAATCCATCATTGTCACTAGCATTGTCATTACCGCCTCCGTCATTACCAGAGCCAAAGCCGTCATCACCACCACTACTGTCATTACCGCCGCCATTGTTACCACCACCAAATCCATCATTGTCACTAGCATTGTCATTACCGCCTCCGTCATTACCAGAGCCAAAGCCGTCACCACCACCACTACTGTCATTACCGCCGCCGCTGTTATTATCACTTCCTTCTCCTCCTTCTCCACCCCCTCCGTCGGCTCCGCCATCGTTGCCTCCGCCATCGTTATCACCACCAAAAGCTAAAGCCATATTGATATGTTGGTGGGACAAATTCCCTTTCAACCTAAATACAAAAAAAGAAGCGTCTGATAACACCAAAAAACCAATGAGAAATACTGTCATTGCTATTGTTGTTCTTATTGT
>VAPM010042786.1_pt1 | contig 14264 bp, 13 predicted proteins | sample 3395091 | NCBI WGS metagenome assembly VAPM01 (sample SAMN08290445, study PRJNA428436) | hydrothermal vent metagenome | isolation source: Deep-sea hydrothermal vent chimney 3 | place: Pacific Ocean: Juan De Fuca Ridge | reverse complement strand
GCCGCCCGATAAGCTTCAACGCAAATGGGCTAAACCATGATGATGCTTTTTTCCGTTTTCGCCCGGATTCGCGCGTTGGCGCTGGCAGAACGCGAACGTTGGCCGCTGTGGACGCCGGTTTTATTGGGGGGCGGGATCGGCGTGTATTTCGCCCTTGGCGTTGAGCCGCCGCTATGGAGCGGCTGGGCCGGAACCGCTTTTTTTGCTCTTCTGGCGCGAATCGCATGGACAAGAAATAAGGATGGCGCGGCGTTGTTCGCACTTTCTTGCGCCATCTTCGCTTTGGGCGTGGGGGTGGCAAGCTTCAAAACCTATTGGGTGGCCCACCCCATAATCGACGGACAAACCGGCGCGATTCGCGTGAAAGGGCAAGTCACACGCCTAGAAATCCGCCCCAAAGGGGCACGCGTGACGTTGAAGAACCTGACCATAAGCGACCTTGCGCCTGAACGGACGCCCCAAGCGGTGCGCCTGACGCTAAGAGGTCGACAGCCCGTTTTAAGCCCGGGCGACTGGATTCGCGCGCTCGCGAACATCAAAGCGCCGCCACCGCCCGCAGCGCCGGGTGCGTTCGATTTTCAACGTCAAAGCTATTTCAGAGGCCTGGGCGGGGTAGGGTTTGTCTATGGTCCGGTAACACGCATCGACGGTCCTCCCACACCCACGGTGGAAAGATTTGTATATGCTTTTCAACGTCTGCGTTTTCGCATCGCGGCGCGCATTCAAACCGCGTTACCCGGTGAAACGGGCGCGGTGGCCGCCGCGCTCACCACCGGAGAACGCGGCGCAATCCCCCGCGATGTCATGATCGCCATGCGCGCCAGCGGCTTAGCGCACCTTTTGGCTATTTCGGGACTGCATGTCGGTTTGGTGGCGGGAATCCTGTTTTTTACCGTGCGCGCGGCATTGGCGCTGGTGGGACCTTTGGCATTGCGTTTTCCCATCAAAAAATGGGCCGCCATGGCCGCCATGGGCGGCGTTTTGTTCTATGCCCTGTTGGCGGGAGCCACGGTACCCACGCAACGCGCATTTTTAATGGTGTCGCTGGTTCTGAGTGCGATCGTTTTCGAACGTCACGCCTTGTCCATGCGTACCCTTGCGTGGGCCGCCATGGCCGTCTTGATCATCTCGCCCCAAAGCCTTCTCGGGGCAAGTTTCCAGTTGTCCTTTGCCGCCGTGACGGCCTTGATTGCGGTTTTTGAAACCTTACGTGATCATGGGTTTTTCAGGCACAATCATGGTGGCGTTTTCAAACGTATTGGTCGTTACGCCGTGGGCGTTGCGTTGACTACCTTGGTTGCCGGAGCGGCCACCGCTGCGTTCGCCGCATTTCATTTCAACCGTGTTGCCGATTATGCCCTGGCGGCGAATTTGATCGCCATTCCGATCATGGCGCTGTGGATCATGCCGTGGGCGGTGGCAGCCTACGCGTTGATGCCCTTTGGCATGGAAAGGTGGGCATTAGAACCCATGGGCTGGGGCATCGAAGTGGTATTGAGCACGGCCAGAACCGTCGCCGCGTGGCCCGGCGCACAGACCATGGCGCCGGCCTATCCGCTTTGGGGACTGGTTCTGGTGAGTGTGGGCGGGCTTTGGTTGGCCTTATGGCAAGGCCGATGGCGAATGTGGGGCGCGCCAGTCATTGTCCTCGGGATAGGGGCCATCCTTTTGGCGCGCTCGCCGGACGTGCTGATCGACGCCAGCGGCAAACTCGCCGCCGTAAAAACAGCCGATGGCGGCTATCGAATCTCGACGCTAACCACCAAACGTTTCGAACGTCATCTCTGGTTACGCCGCGCAGGCTTACGCGCGGCGGTGGGGCGATGGCCTCGCGATAGCGAGACGACGAACGGCGAAGGAAATAGCGTACGTTGTGATACGCAAGGCTGCGTGTACCGGGAAAACGACAAGGTGCGTGTGGCATTTAGCCATACGCCGGATGCCATAGCGGAAGATTGCGCCAAAGCGCCGGTGGTCGTGGACCTCAGCGGCACGGCGCAGCGCAAAAGGTGTGCAGCGAAGATGCTTATTACCCTCAAAGACCTCAGAACCCAGGGGACGCACGCCCTCTATTTTGAAACCGGCGGCGTTCGCGTCAGAACCGTGCGCGCCCTGCGCGGCATGCGGCCCTGGGTCGTGCCGACCGTTTTGCCGTTCAAGACTTCAAAACCTTGATGCGAAAACTTCTTAATATTGACGCAACAGCCCCACCAGACGGCCTTGCACCTGAACCCGGTCGGGACCGAAAATACGCGTCTCATAGGCGGAATTGGCGGGTTTTAGCGCGACCTTGTCGCCGCGTTTGTGGAGGTACTTCAAGGTTGCTTCCTCCCGATCGATAAGGGCCACGACAATGGCGCCGTTCTGCGCACGATCGGTCTTCTGAATGACCACGATATCGCCATCCATAATGCCTGCGTCGATCATGGAATCGCCTGCGACTTCCAGACAGAAATGCTCGTCTTGTGCCGTTATCATACCGGGCGGCACGTCAATAAAACGCGAAGGATCGGAAATGGCTTGAATCGGGGTCCCGGCTGCGATTCTGCCCAGCATGGGCAGGGCCGTCATCGCGGAACTTGGACGGGCGGTGTTGGAATGTGCCGGTTGGGGTTTGGCGCCGAACGCGCCGCGAATGACGTTTTGCGCCGACGGTGCGGAAGAAACGTTGGCATCGGCACGTTCTCGTTCCACGTTCTCAGGCAGCTTCAGGATTTCAAGGGCCCGCGCGCGGTGCGGCATGCGACGAATGAAACCGCGTTCCTCAAGCCCGCCGATCAAACGGTGAATACCGGATTTCGATTTCAGCCCCAGCGCATCCTTCATTTCATCGAATGACGGGGTGACGCCGTTTTCCCTGAGACGTCTATCGATCAAAAGCAGCAGGTCGTATTGTTTTTGCGTCAACATCACAAATTCTCCGCTTAAATCAGGCGTCTTTCAATGGGAACGAAACAAATGAACATCTACTATGTTCTACTTTAGTTCTCTTGAATCGTCAAGAGTATAGCGTGTCGGGGAGACGGAATGTTTATGTCAGGCGGATGATGTTGACGGATGCACCAGCTTGTACGGATGGGGCGAAGGGAAGGCGGACGATCAGGCAATCGGCAGCGGCGAATTTGCTCAACATGGCGCTGTCTTGGCGGGAAAACGGTGTCGCCACGGGTTTGCCGTCGCCATCAAGGCTTAGGCGCGCACGTATGTAATCCTGACGCCGATCGTTTTCCCCCAAATCCATCCCCAGACGGACCGTTTCAAGGGGCTGGTTACGGGGCCCAAGGCCCAGCATGGCGTTGATGGCCGCTTTGAGAAAAACCACTGCCGTGACGCCCGCCGAGACGGGATTTCCAGGCAGCCCCAACACCGGCGTCCCATGCACATGGCCGAAAATGAGCGGTTTTCCGGGGCGAATCGCAACTTTGTAAAAGCCAATATCTGCACCTTCGCGCTTGAGGACGGCGTTGACCAGATCGTAATCGCCAACACTGGCCCCACCGATGGTAACCAGCATATCGGCCTGACAGGCTGCGCGCATGAGACGTGTGAGGGAGACATCATCGTCACGTGCAATGCCTAAATCCAACGCTTCCGCGCCCAATGTGCGGATGTAGGCCGCCAACATCACGGAATTGGAACTGACGATCTGATTCATTCCCACAGGCTCGCCCGGCATGACGACCTCGTTGCCGGTGGCGATGACGGCGATGCGCGGTTTGCGCTGCACCATGAGCCACGGTACATTGCCTGCCGCAGCTAAGCCCAGATCACGTGCGCTCAGCACCTGTCCGGCCTTGAGCAAAACATCATGCGCCGCAAAATCCATTCCCACCCGACGGATGAAACGACCCGCTTTGACGGATTCCAGCACGCGTACGCCATCATCGGTACGCTCGGTGTTTTCCTGCATGACCACGGCGTCCGCACCTTGAGGAAGGGGCGCACCGGTGAAGATTCGCACCGCTTGTCCGGAACCCATTTCACCGTCGAAACAGCCGCCCGCTGGGCTTTCGCCGATGACCTCCAGATCGACAGGACACACCGCAACATCAGCGGCGCGCACCGCGTAACCGTCCATGGCGGAGACATCGGCCCACGGTTGGCTGAGGCGCGCTGTCACGTCTTCGGCCAACACGCGGCCCAGCACATCACTTAAGGGCGCCTGTTCGGCGCAGGTGGGCGAAAGGTTGGCGAGCACCATGTCGAGGGCTTCGGCGACGGAGATCATGACAGGCCCCTTAATCCGCTGTAAATTCACCGGACTTTCCGCCGGCCTTGTGCACCAGGCGAATATCCGTAATACGCATGGCCTTGTCCACGGACTTGCACATGTCGTAGAGCGTGAGCGCGGCAATGGAAACGGCCGTAAGGGCCTCCATTTCCACGCCCGTGCGCCCGGAAAGTTTGCATGTCGCTTCGATGTCCACGGCCCCGCGCGGCGCATCAATGCGAAGTTCGACGTCGATCGCGTTCAACATCAAAGGGTGACACAGGGGGATCAGGTCGGGGGTTTTTTTCGCCCCCATGACGCCCGCCAGTTGCGCGACCGACAACACGTCGCCTTTTTTAAAGTCATGTGCCTGAATTTTTTCGAGGGTTTCCGCATTCATGAGGACCGAACCTCTGGCGGTGGCCGTGCGTTGTGTGACGTTCTTGGCGCCCACGTCCACCATGCGGGCGTTCCCCGCGTCGTCCACGTGCGTGAACTCAGCCATGGTGAGCCCCTAAAAGTGCGCGGGTGGCGGCTTCGACGTCCGCCTGACGCATGAGGCTTTCCCCAATCAAGAAACAGTGCGCGCCCACTTCGGCCATACGTTTCAAGTCGTCGGGGGTATACAAACCGCTTTCAGACACGATCACGTGGTCTTTTGGCACCATCCGGGCAAGGTCCGGCGTCGTTTCCAGGTTGATATCAAGGGTTCTGAGGTTACGGTTGTTGATGCCGATCAGTTCGCTTTCCAATGTGAGCGCACGCGTCATTTCACCGGCGTCGTGGACCTCTATCAAGACGTCCATGCCCAGTTCCACGGCCACGCTTTCCAGTTCGGCGGCCTGGTCGTTCCCCAACGCCGCCATGATGAGCAAGATACAGTCCGCGCCCAAGGCCCGAGCCTCGAACACCTGATAGGGGTCCACCATGAAGTCCTTGCGCAAAACGGGCAGGTCCACCGCCGTTCGCGCCTGGACCAGATCTTCATCACGGCCTTGAAAGTATTTGACGTCGGTAAGCACAGAAAGGCACGTCGCGCCGCCCACAGCATAGGCTCTGGCCAGGGCGGGGGGGGCGAAGTCCGCACGGATCAAACCGCGTGACGGTGAGGCTTTCTTGATCTCCGCAATCAAGCCGTATTGTCCGTCGGCCACGGCGAATTTCAAGGCCTTGGCGAAACCGCGCGGCGCGCTGGCGCGGCGGGCCGCAGCCTCGACGTCGTTCTGGCCGCGCAGCGCCTTGCACGTCAAGACGTGGTCGTGTTTGCTGGCGCAGATTTCTTCGAGAATATCGGGCATCGTTCTTGACATGTTTATCATGGCCTTCAACCGCCGACTTCGTCGCTCATGACGGTGTCGTCGTTGGTGATGTTGATCAAGTCTTCCAAGGTATCCATAGCCTTTCCGTCGTCAATGACGCCCTGGGCCTGAGCCGCGCCGTCTTTTAAATCCATCGTCTTTCCCGCGATCAGCAACGCGGCGGCGGCGTTGAACACCACACAGTCGCGAAAAGCGCTTTTTTCGCCCTGCAGCAAGGCGCGCATGGCGTCCGCGTTGTGTTCCGGCGTGCCGCCTTTTAAGTCTTCGGGGCGCGCCACGGGCAGGCCCGCGTCCGCGGGCGCGATTTCGAATTCACGAAGCGTCCCGTCTTTGATTTCAGCAACGAAGGTCGACCCGGTGGTGGTGATTTCGTCCAGTCCGTCCGAACCGTGCACCACCCACGCCATTTCCGTACCCAGATTGCCCAGGGTCCGCGCCATGGGCGCGATCCAGGCGCGCGCATAGGCGCCGGTCAACTGACGCTTGACCCCGGCGGGATTGGACAGTGGTCCCAGCAGGTTGAAGATGGTGCGCACGCCCATTTCGATGCGCGCGGGCATGACATATTTCATGGCCGCATGGTGACGCGGGGCCAGCAGGAAACCGATCTGCGCTTCCCACAAAGCGCGCTTCACCAGCTTCATGTCGCATTCCAAGTTGACGCCAAGCGCGCTTAACACGTCCGCCGTACCGGATTTGCTGGACAGGGCGCGGTTGCCATGCTTGGCGACCGGCACGCCGCATGCCGCCGTGACCAGGGCCGCGCCGGTGGAAATATTATATGTCCCCGAGGCATCGCCGCCGGTGCCCACAATATCAATGGCGTTTGGCGGCGCTGAAATTTTCAACGCTTTTTCACGCATGATCGTGACCGCGCCGGTGATTTCATCCACCGTCTCACCGCGCACCCGAAGGGCCATCAGAAAGCCCGCGATCTGCGCCGTCGTGGCACCGCCCGACATGATGATTTCAAAAGCTTCTTCGGCCTTGGCGGTACTGAGGCTGTGGCCGTCGGCGACTTCGGCGAGGATGGGTTTCAAGGCGGTGAGGCTATTGTTCATGCGGCGATTTTTCCATTTTTTGTCGTGGCGATGAAGTTCTGTAAAATCTCACGGCCATGTTCCGAAGCGATGCTTTCGGGGTGGAACTGTACGCCAAAGATAGGCCGTGTTTTGTGCTGTAGGCCCTGGATCACACCGTCGTCGCTGTGGGCCGTGATTTCAAGACACGCGGGCAAGCCGTCGCGTTCCACCACCAAGGAGTGATAGCGTGTGCACGCCAGGGGGGACGGCAAGCCTTGAAAGACGCCCCGGCCCGTGTGTTCGATCATCGAAACCTTGCCGTGCATGGGTGCGGGCGCGCGCGCCACGCGCGCACCGAAATGCTGACCAATGGCCTGATGGCCCAGACACACACCGAAAATGGGAAGATCCAAGGGTGCTTGTGCGATCACATCGAGACAAACGCCCGCTTGCTCCGGGACGCCCGGACCGGGGGACACCACAATGCCCTCGTAGCCGCTGCTCACCGCCTGCGCGGCGCTTAAGGCGTCGTTGCGTTTCACCTCGACCTCGGCGCCCAATTCACCCAAAATGTGCAGCAGATTGTAGGTGAAACTGTCGTAATTATCGATAAGCAGAAACATTTCAATACGGTGCCGTTCGAGATAAACTTTCGCCAAAGATTCAAGCTTGCCAGAATGCAGCGCCGCCTTGGAAGCGTCAAGGCCGGTATCACGGGAATCCCTCCTATGTTTTTAAGTGTCTTCGATATGTTCAAGATCGGCATCGGGCCGTCCAGTTCGCATACCGTCGGTCCGATGCTTGCCGCTAGACGGTTTGTCTGTGCCCTTACGCGAATGCGCGTCGAACACATCGCGGTCGCGCTTTATGGTTCCCTGGCGTTGACGGGCAGGGGCCACGGCACGGATCGCGCCGTGGCGCTGGGCTTGATGGGATGCCGTCCCGACACCGTGGACCCCGATGAGATCGAAGGCCTGTTAAATGCCCTGGCGCAGCGCAATCGTATCATATTGCCGGGCGATGGCGAGGCCCGCTTCGATCCCCAGGCGGATATTGCCTTCCGCACCGATCGCATTCTTCCGGCCCATCCCAACGCCATGACGTTTCGAGCTTTTGACGAAAATGCAACGGCAGTGCGCGAAGAAACTTTTTATTCCGTCGGCGGCGGCTTTGTGCTCAATGATGCCGAGTTGAAGGCCTTCCAAGACCCGAAGGACCTGAAAAAAGTCGAAGAGGTCCCCTATGCTTATGGCACGGCGGCGCAAATGCTGGCCATGGGTTCGCATGGCGGACTTCGCATCGCCGAGATGAAGCGCGCCAACGAATCGGCGATGATGAATGCGCAGGCCTTGGACGACGGGCTGGATGCCGTCTGGCAAGCCATGAGCGCGTCGATCGAACGCGGCTTGCAAAACGACGGCGGATTGCCGGGGGGACTGGGCATCATGCGTCGCGCCAAACGCATCAAAACGCAGTTGATGGCTGAGGATCGAAACAACACCAAATATCCTCATACGGTGATGGATTGGATCAGTGTCTACGCCATCGCGGTAAACGAGGAAAACGCGGCGGGTGGACGCATCGTTACCGCGCCCACCAATGGCGCAGCGGGGATTATCCCGGCCGTTATCCGCTATTATCTGGATTTTTGTCCCGGCGCGGATCGTCCCGGAATCCATGAATTCCTTTTGGTGGCGGCGTCCATCGGCGGCTTGATCAAGTACAACGCTTCGATCTCCGGGGCCGAGGTCGGCTGTCAGGGCGAAGTCGGTTCGGCCTCGGCCATGGCGGCGGCGGGCTTGTGCGCGGCGCTCGGCGGCAGCAACGAACAGGTGGAGAACGCCGCGGAGATTGCCCTGGAACATCACCTCGGCATGACCTGCGATCCCGTCGGCGGGCTTGTGCAGGTGCCGTGCATCGAACGCAACGCCATGGGCGCGGTGAAGGCCATCAACGCCGCCTCGCTGGCGCTCAAAGGCAACGGTTCGCACTTCGTGCCGCTGGACAGCGCCATTGCCACCATGAAGGCCACCGGCGAGGATATGCTCAACAAATATAAAGAGACCAGCCAGGGAGGATTGGCCGTCAATGTGACGGAATGTTAGGGGGCTTGACCTTCCTGTATTAGGAAGGTTTATATTAAGCTTCAACTCTAATGGAAGGTTGAACCGATGCCGCATGAAGCCTCGACTGCAAAGCTACATGAATCCGCCCTCAAGGCCGCACATATCACGCTGCCGGTTGGCGGCATGACGTGCGCGTCGTGTTCGGCGCGTATCGAACGCCAACTGAACAAGGTGGACGGGATTTTCTCCGCAGTGGTCAATCTGACCACCGAAAGCGCGGATGTGAAGTTCGATCCCGCCAAGGTTGACACCGCTGCGATCAAGGCCGCGATCGAAAAAACAGGGTTTAGCGTTCCGGATCGCGAAATCGAATTGGCCATTGGCGGCATGACGTGTGCATCGTGCGTGGCGCGCGTGGAAAAGGCGATCGCCAAGGTGGAAGGCGTCAGCGACATTTCCGTTAATTTGGCGACGGAACGCGCCCACATTTCCCTGGGCGATGCCGCCATGGCGGAGGTCATGCGCGCGGTGGAAAAATCAGGTTACAGCGCCACGGTGGTCGAGGACGGCGAGAGTTTCGGCAAGGCGGATGAGGAAAAGGCCCAAAAACGCCTACGCCGCGACCGCCTGAATCTGATCATCGCCGCGCTTTTGACGGTTCCGCTGTGGTTGCAGTTGGCCTGGACGGCGTCGGGCAGCAGCATCGTCATCGTGTCGCCATGGGTACAGCTTGTGCTGGCTTCCATTGTTCAATTCGGTGCGGGAGCACGATTTTACCGCCCGGCGTATAAGTCGTTGCGCGCCGGCAGCGGCAACATGGATCTTCTGGTCGTCATGGGCACCATGGCCGCATGGACCTTGAGTACATGGCGCGTCATCTATCCGGGCCTGGACGTGGGGCATCTGTATTTCGATGCCGCCGCAACCGTCATTACCCTGGTTTTACTGGGCCGGTTCATGGAAAGCCGCGCCAAACGCGGCACCACCGGTGCGATCCGGGCCTTGATGAAACTACGCCCGGAAACGGCGCGGGTGCTTTCCGCGGACGGCCAGGAAGTTGAAATTCCCGCCAATCAGGTCAAAGTGGACGATATCATCATCGTCAAACCCGGCGAACGCGTTCCCGTCGATGGTGAAGTCGTGTTCGGTCAAACTTCAATGGATGAAAGCCTGCTCACCGGTGAAAGTCTGCCCGTGCTCAAAGGTATTGGCGACACCGTGACCGGTGGGGCGATCAATGCCGATGGTCTGGTGCGCGTGCGCGCTACGCGCGTCGGTTCCGAAAGCACCCTTTCGGGCATTATTCACCTGATCCAGAACGCCCAGGCTTCCAAGGCCCCCGTCCAACGTCTGGTCGATAAGATCGCCGCTATTTTCGTACCCACCGTGGTTTTTGTGGCGGCATCGACCTGGTTGGGCTGGTGGCTTGCCGGCTATGGCTGGGAAGTGGGACTGATCAATGCCGTTACGGTGCTGGTCGTTGCCTGCCCGTGCGCCTTGGGCCTTGCCACACCGACCGCCATTATGGTCGGCACGGGCGCTGCGGCCCGCCACGGCATCCTGATCAAGGACGCCGAAGCGCTGGAAAACGCCCATCAGGTCAAAACCGTCGTTTTCGACAAGACCGGAACGTTGACCGAAGGCCGGCCGCGCGTGAGCGAAGTTCTAACGGCCGGTCAATCTATGGATCAAGACGCCCTGGTTCTGCTTGCCGCCACGGCACAGCAGGGCAGCGAACATCCTTTGGCGCACGCCATCCTGGATCGTGCCGGGGATCAGAACATGAGCGAACTGACGGGCTTCACCGCAATCCCGGGTCGGGGCATCGAAGCGCAATGGATGGACGGGGACGTTAAACGCGATATACGCATCGGCAACCGTGCCTTTATGGCGGAAAACGGCATTGACACCTCGTCTTTGGAAGACGCCGCCGTACAGCGCGAACATCAAGGCGAAACGGTTATGTGGATCGCCGATGGTCCTTTATTGCTGGGCTATATCGCGGCCGGCGACTTGCCGCGCGAAAGTGCCGGTACGGCCATTGCCGGATTGTTAAAACAAGGCCTGCATCCGGTCATGCTGACCGGCGACAATGAACGCACGGCTCATGCTGTGGCGGCGAAACTGGGTGTTGACGATGTGATTGCCGAAGTCCGCCCCGAAGATAAGGCCGAAAAAGTGAAAAGCCTGCAATCTTCCGGCATCAAAGTGGCCATGGTCGGAGACGGCGTGAACGATGCGCCGGCCCTGGCGCAGGCGGATATCGGCATCGCCATGGGAACGGGGACGGACGTCGCCATGCATACGGCGGGCATCACCTTGATGCGCGCCAATCCTGAACTGGTGGCCCAGGCGCTATCCATATCCCACGCCACGATCATAAAAATTCGACAGAATCTGTTCTGGGCTTTCGTCTACAATGTCATCGCGCTTCCCCTGGCCGCAGGCGGGTTTCTGAACCCCGTAATCGCCGGGGCTGCCATGGCCATGAGTTCCGTCTCTGTCGTGAGTAACTCTTTGCTGCTGAAACGTTGGAAACCCAGAGGTTAACTATGAATATCGGCAATGCTGCAAAACAATCTGGTGTGTCGGCAAAAACCATCCGTTACTATGAAAGTGTCGGCCTGATCCCCAAAGCCACACGGGCGCGTAACGGCTATCGCGATTACGCCGAAAACGATGTGGAAACGTTGCGCTTCATAAGGCGCGCGCGGTCTCTCGGGTTTTCGGTTGAAAATGTGGCCGGACTGTTGGATTTGTGGCGTAACAAAGGCCGCGCCAGCGCCGTCGTCAAAGGTGTGGCCCTGAAACACATTGAAGACGTTGAAAAACGTATCTCAGAACTGGAAAGCATCCGCGATACCTTGAAGCACCTGACAGAAAGTTGCCATGGCGACGAACGTCCGGACTGTCCGATTCTTGACGGCCTGGCGGGGCGGCCGTGCCATCACGGTGAGTGAACGGAAGAAAAACCGTGTGGTCGGCCTCGTGCCGACGTCCTATGCGATTGCGTTTGCGATTCTCATAGGCCTTGCGCTTGGTGCAGGGTATTGGGGGGCGGGAGTCCTGTTCAAGCGCCCGGCGCCGCCTGAACAAATTACCCAAAATCTAAAAAGTGCGTCTCGTGCCTCTGCATCTTCACGCGTCGCCAGCCCTGCGGTCGTACACTCACCGCCGCGCACGGCATCGCCGACGCCGGCTCAGGAACCGTTGTGGCGCAAAAACGCCGTTGCCTATACGCCGACAAACGACGGTCCGATGATTGCCATCGTCATTGATGATATGGGTCTGGATCGCAAACGGTCGCGACGCATGTGGGAAGACGAACCCGCCGCGTTAACCCTGTCTTTTATGACGTATGCCGATGCGCTACCCGCTCAGACTCGGGCCGCCCGCACCTATGGTCATGAATTGATGCTGCACGTGTCCATGGAGCCCACCAGCAAGAACGTTGATCCGGGGCCTCATGTATTGATGCGTGCCATGTCGGATATGCAACTCAAAAAGATGCTGGACTGGGGCCTTGGCCGGTTCAAGGGCTACGTCGGCATCAACAACCACATGGGCAGCCGTTTTACCGAAGACGCCCACGCCATGAAGGTCGTTCTGGCGGACCTTAAAAGCCGCGGCCTGTTGTTCCTGGACAGCCGCACGAGCGCCAAAACAACGGCCATGCAGGTTGCGCATACTCTGGGCATGATCATTTTGGAACGCAACGTCTTCCTTGATAACGACAACGCGCCGGACAAGGTTCTCAAACAGCTCAAACGGACCGAGACGCTGGCGCGCGAGAACGGCTACGCCATCGCCATCGGCCATCCTCGCGATGCGACCATAAAGGTCCTGAAGACTTGGATTCCCGCCGCGCAGGCGCGGGGCCTGAATATCGTTCCCATCTCTGCCATCATGAAACGCAAGCTGGCCGAACGCTGATTTTTTCCCTTTACGCGACACCTTGACGTTCCCGTATAGGGAGGGTCTACGATATTTTTTCTTAAATTGAAATCAGGAGAATTCAACCATGAGCGATACGTATAAAGTTTCCGGAATGACCTGTGGCGGCTGTGCGAAGTCTGTCACCAACGCCATCTTGGACGCCGCCCCGCAGGCCAAGGTCGAAGTTGACCTGGAAGCCAAGTCCGTAAACGTGGACGGCACACAAGAGGCCGTCGTCAAAACCGCTGTGGAAGCCGCAGGATTTGAATTCAAGGGCCGTGCTTAATTGTGAAGAGCAACATGCTTTAGCGCCACACATTTTCCTTTCGCAAGGCACGAAAACCACCACGGAGTCAAAAACAAGGAGATTTCGATGGTGTCGGGTGAATTGGATATGCTCTAATGTAGGACACAGTCGTCATGCTCAAACGTTTTGTTTTTGGGGAACGAATTCGATGTCCGCTCAACGTAACTCGAATGCTTTAAGTCGTATCTTAGCAATCGGCCTCAGTACCTTGGCGTTGTTTGGCGTCTTGGTCCTATCGTTTGGCGCCACAACCTCTGCGCGCGCTGCGGAAAATTTCACCGTCGCCTCTCTGGATTACGATATCCCAGCGGAGATCACGGCGGCAGCCGCAGACGATAGTAAGAACCTTGTCGTCATGTTTGTTCAGGCAGGATGTCCCTATTGTGAAAAAATGCGCCAGCGGGTCTTCCCCGATCCTAAGGTCGCCGCTTTTTATGTTCCCCGATTTCATTTGATCGAATTGGACATCAAAAGCAGCTTGCCCGCCGTCAGCCATACGGGCAAGGCCATGAGCGAAAAGAAGTACGCCCAACTGATGCGGGCGCGCGCAACGCCGACGTTTGTGTTTTACTCCAAAGCCGCTAAGCCGGTGTTGAAATTGGTGGGCTATCAAGACGCCGGCATGTTTCTTGCCGCAGGGCGTTACGTGACCACGAAAGCTTATAAAGATGGGACGTCGTTTATTGCTTTTGTGCGGGCCGGAAAATGAGCCGTTTGATAATGACATCCACCATTTTACGCCGTTTTGTCGTCACCATGGTTCTCCTGCTCGGTGCACCAGCGATGGTGTGGGCGGACGGGACGCCGCAAACCGATACGGATCTTTTAAGCAAGATCACCGCGCAAAGCCCTGACAAGAAACTGGAAACGTTGGCGACGTATTACGACCTTCACTTATCCGAAATCGAAGTCGTCGCCAAAAATGAGCGCAATACGGGTGCTTTCTTCGCTCTGCGGCGCGCACAACGTTTGGGGGACGATGCAAAGACGAAACAGGCAATGGCCACCTACAAAATTGCCAAGCAGGCCCTGAGCGCGGCGCGCAAAAAGAATTTGACGGTGCGCAAGGAATTGGAAACCATGACGGGCTTTGCGTTCAACGATAATCTGGCCGTGGCGCCAAACGCGCCCGATACTTTGCCCCCGTTGGCCCAAGGCACACCCGCCGATCTGGCCCAGGAACGCACGGCTGCGTGGGCGAAAGTGCAAAATGCGCGTGCGGCCTGGAAGAAAATGCGCTTGAAATTGCTGGACGATCAAGATCGCTACAACCGTGGCGAAAAAATTCATCTCGGCGATTCAATGCGTGATATGACCAGTGCGGAAATCGCCAAAGCCCGCGCTGACATGGCCTATCGCTTGATCGAAGCCAAAATCGCCGTCAAGGCCGGAAAATCCATCAAG
>VAPM010241626.1_pt1 | contig 14269 bp, 14 predicted proteins | sample 3395091 | NCBI WGS metagenome assembly VAPM01 (sample SAMN08290445, study PRJNA428436) | hydrothermal vent metagenome | isolation source: Deep-sea hydrothermal vent chimney 3 | place: Pacific Ocean: Juan De Fuca Ridge | reverse complement strand
TATGCCTGAGTTTGCGATAGCAAACGCGGCCGCTATGCCTGAGTTTGCGATAGCAAACGCGGCCGTTATGCCTGAGTTTGCGATAGCAAACGCGGCCGTTATGCCTGAGTTTGCGATAGCAAACGCGGCCGTTATGCCTGAGTTTGCAATAGCAAAGAGCCTGCCCCACGACGTGCTTTGGGTGCGCGGCTGCTACGCTCTGGTTTTAACCACAAACATGGTTGTATTGTTTATCTGATGAAGTGCACTCGTAAAGATGTATATCACACCATCTTTGCCAAACTACAACGCTAGTCAACCACAATATAGGCTTTATCGACAGTGTGCTGGAGTAATGTTTCACTGATAGAGTCTGCGGTATCGACACTTCCGAAAGGGCCTATTCGTACTTTGTATAGTTTCTGATAGGGATCAAATTTAACCTGGGTTGCAAGCGCCAGCCCAAGGTTGTTTATCCTGGTTTGTAAATAGTGCGCATTTTGTTGCTGGCTAAATGCACCTGCCTGCAAGTATATTTTAAAGCCTGCATTTGCTGCATGGCTTGCTGTATTCCTGTTGTTTTGACTCGCTGAATATTGTGTTGGGTTAATAGCCTCAACCTCCACAACACCGGTGCCGGTTGCGGTAATACCTAATTTTTTAGCTGCGACATAGGATAAATCAATGAGCCGGTTACGGTGGAATGGGCCACGATCATTCACTCTCAAAATAACACTTTGGCCATTTTTCAGGTGTGTTACACGTACGTAGGTGGGCAGGGGTAGAGTTTTATGTGCAGCTGTCATTTGGTACATATCATATATCTCACCGTTGGATGTACGGTGGCCATGAAATTTCTTTCCATACCATGACGCAATTCCCCTTTTTTTGTATCCACGGCTGGAGTCAAGTACTCGATAACTTTTTCCTTTGATGCGATAGTTTTTATTACCACCTCTGCTTTTAGGTTCATTTCGTGGTACCGCATCAGGAACACGATGATGATCGACGTAGCGATCCGGACCTGTGTCGTGTTTTAATGCATAGCGTGAAGGTGGACTGCTGCAACCAGTAAAAAGCAGGCTGATCAGCATTAAGGTAGAAAGCTTGATGTGTGTGGGTATTTTAATTATAGAGTACATCATCAAATAAAAACCTGAAGGCTTTAATCTTCATCATTATACATGGCATAGATTTTTTCACTAAGCTGGAAAACTGCCATTGAATAAAGTGCACTGTGGTTATAACGGGAAATAACATAAAAATTATGCCATACAACCCAGTATTCGGGACCAGCTTTGGTTTCAAAGGCAATAAGCCGTCCTTTAAGGTTAGCCGGTAAATCATTGGGCAAGACAACGCCATTGTCGAGTAATTCCTGTTGAGTTTTGTTGGGCTTGATACCTTTAGACAACAACAAGCGATATCGTTCACCGTGAACTTTTACTTTTGAGGCAATGGGCTCACCACTGCGCCAGCGGTGCTTTTTGAAATAGTTGGCAACACTACCAATAGCATCACCTGGGCTCTCCCATAAATTGCGTTGGCCTGATTTGTCAAAATCAACAGCATAACGGCGGAAGCTGCTTGATATAAATTGCGGCATTCCCATTGCGCCTGCGTAGGAGCCTTTTAATGTGGGCGGGTCAAGTTTTTCTTCGCGGGTCATTAACAAGTATTGTTCCAGTTCACTTTTGAAAAATTTACTACGTGGTGGATAGGCAAAGGCAAGGGTGGAGAGAGAGTCGAGAATAGGGTAGCGCCCTGTATGTCGACCATAGCGTGTTTCAACGCCAATAATACTGGTAATAATTTCTTCCGGAACACCATAAATATTATTTGCCTGTTCTAATATGGTTTTATACTTTTTCCAGAATTTAATGCCGCCATTAACTCGGGAAGTGGTAACAAAGATAGGGCGATAGTCATACCAGGGTTTTGCCTCTGCCGGGCGGGAGATAGCCTCAAGAATACCTGGGTGTAATCTTGCTTTCTGGAAAAGCTCTTCAAGCTTGGTTTGTTTGAAGCTATGCTTTTGCACCATGTGGCGGATAAACTGGTCAATAGCTTTTGTGTTCTCAAATTGCCGTGGACTGAGGTTTTTTGTATACCCCGTAGATAAAGCAAAAAAACTCAGACAGATAGTGAAAAAATAAGTACTGCAATGAAAAGTGGCTTTATTAAACATAAACAACTTCATAATAGTAAACTACATCCTATAGATTTTTAATTTCCAATAAGCCGACGATGTGTTTGTATTGACATCAATATACCAAAGGCCATCATTAAGGTAACGATAGAGGTTCCACCGTAACTGATCAAGGGTAACGGTACACCCACTACCGGAAGGATACCAGAGACCATCCCAATATTCACAAAAATATAAACAAAAAAAGTCAGGGTTAAACTACCGGCTAATAAGCGGCTAAAGGTATCCTGTGCCTGACTGGCAATAACGAGACTCCTGCCAATGATATATAAATAGAGTATGAGCAAAAGCAGGCAACCTAAAAAGCCGAATTCTTCACTAAAAACAGCAAAAATAAAATCTGTTGAGCGTTCGGGCAGGAAATCCAGATGGGACTGGGTTCCGTTTAACCAGCCTTTGCCATAGATGCTCCCCGAGCCAATGGCAATGGTCGATTGTATAATGTGGTAGCCGCTTCCAAGTGGATCATTACCAGGGTTTATTAATGTCAATATCCTGTTTCGTTGATAGTCATGTAAAACATAGCTCCATATTAGAGGGGTGCTGGCGACGATAATGGTCGCTACGCCAATGATAGTTTTCCAGCTTAAGCCGGCCAGCAGTAAAACAAAAAAGCCGGCACTGGCAATCAGTAATGCAGTGCCAAGATCCGGTTGCTTGGCAACGAGTAAGGTGGGTACCGCCAGCATAAAGACCGCAGTTAAAATGCGTTTAGCGGTTGGTGGCAGACTGAATTCTGAAATATACCAGGCCAGCATCATCGGCAGTGCCAGTTTTAGAATTTCTGAGGGCTGGAATCGGAAAAAACCAAGATCCAGCCAACGTTGTGCACCTTTCCCTACGTCGCCAACGATTAGTACAATAATCAGCAGTATAACCCCGACTATAAATAACCAGGGTGACCAGAACTGGATAGTTTGAGGCCGAAGCTGCGCAATGGCCAGCATAAGAACAATTGCAATGACTATATGTGTGAGCTGTCGATAAACAATCGCCATATTCTGGCCAGTCGCACTGTAGAGTATAAATAGCCCTAAAGTTAATAGTATTAGTAGTGCAATAAAGAGGGGGATATCAATATGCAGCCGGTAAGACCATTTTTTTCGGATAAAGGTATTACTGGTAGACAGGCTTTGTTCTTGATCAAGAATCATCTTTCTTTACCCGTGTTAAATAAGCGTCGATAACTTTACGTGCAATTGGTGCGGCAACCGAGCCGCCATGCCCACCATTTTCAACAATAAGGGCAAGTGCAATTTCAGGTGTATCAGCGGGTGCGTAGGCAATAAATAATGCATGGTCGCGCAGTTTTTTTGGTACTTTCTCTTCATCGTATTCTTCGTCCTGTTTTATACCGTGGACTTGTGCGGTACCGGTTTTACCGGCTATTTTATACTTTAAATTACGATTAATACTGCGGGCTGTTCCGTGCAGGCTATGCACAACATCTTTCATTGATTGATGAATTGTATCCCAATTACGTTGTTCCAGTACTTGTACGCTTGCAAGTGATTTAGGTGGCTTAAGATTAAGGATCTTGATTTTAGGATCTTCCACAGCATAAATCATTTGTGGGCGTTGGTGCCGACCATTAAGTGCAAGTGTTGCGGTTGTTGATGCTAATTGTAATGGGGTAGTCAGCATAAAGCCCTGACCAATACCGGTAATCAGTGTTTCACCAGGGAACCAGGGTAAGCGACGTGTGCGTCTTTTCCATTCGCGAGAGGGCAATAATCCTGCAGACTCTCCGTGTAAATCAATCCCGGTCTTTTTGCCAAAACCAAACAGTGACAGATATGAGTACATTTTATCAATACCAAGGTTAAGTGCGAGGTCATAAAAATAAACATCACAGGATTCAACAATTGCTTTTGTTAAATCTGTTTCTTTATGGCCTTTCTTTTTCCAGTCACGATAGCGGCGTTCATCATTTTTTAACAGGTAATGGCCGGAACAATCAATATCATCTTTAGCTTTGACAATATCAAGTTCCAGGCCTGCAAGCCCAATAAATGGTTTAATGGTTGAACCAGGTGGGTAACGACCCTGTATTGAGCGATTGAATAAAGGTTGATCAGGGGATTTTTTTAAACGTGAATAGCTTTCTGTATCAATACCATTTACAAATAAATTCGGGTCAAAACTGGGGAAACTGGTTAGTGCAAGTACGCTACCATTATTGGGGTCGATAGCAACTAGCGAGCCACTGTGGTCTTCAAAGGCTTTCGCTGCAATGGCATGTAAACGAATATCAATGTTCAAATAGAGGTTCTTGCCGGGAATTGGTAATTCGCGATCCAGTATGCGTAGAATACGGCCACTGGCATTGGTTTCAACTTTTTGTAAACCAATTTTCCCATGCAGGAGTGACTCATATTTTTTCTCAATGCCTATTTTCCCTATCTGGCTGGTGCCACTGTAGTTAGATGCATCAACCTTTTGTAATTCTCTTTCACTGATACTGCTAACGTAGCCAAGAGCATGTGCGGTTAATTTTCCGAGAGGGTAGTGCCGTGAGAGTTCGGCACGTATCTCTACACCGGGGAGTGTAAATTGTTTTACTGATAAACGTGCAACTTCATTTTCATTAAGCCTGTAACGTAAAGTTACGCCCTCAAAGCGGCGCTTACGCTTTAGCCTTTTTTCAAAACGTTTTATGTCTGCTGGAGTGATGGTAATTATTTTCTGGAGTTTCTTAATAAGGCCTGGGATGTCCTTTATATGCTCGGGCACCAGGGTGAGGGTGAAACTCGGAATATTTTCTGCAAGCAACACACCATTTCGGTCATAAATCAAACCTCGAATAGGCTGAATGGGTTTAATACTGACACGGTTATTTTCTGACAGCGTTGTATAGTGTTGCTGGTTAATAATTTGCAAATAGATAAGGCGCGAAACAAGTAGCAGGATAAAAAGAACAGAAAATACGGTGGCAACAATAAGACGGCTGTTAAAAACCTGTTCATCGCGCAGGTGATCTTTTATTGCCAGAGAATCAAATTGTGCCATGTTGTTCAGTTAATATGGTAAGTACGTCGTACGTTACGTAAAATAAAATAGACCAGTGGCCAGAAAAGTGCTGACAACACTGAGGGAGTGATGATCATTGAAATACCAACGGGTGTCCCTGTGAGTGCTTTTATCCATACAACGAGTGCACTGTGAATTAACATCAAAATCAAAATACTAATCATTTGTTGTCTTAAAGGAAAATTTCGAATACGTTGATATATCCGCAGAACAATAAAAATGGTTAAAGCAAAAGCTAAAGCATATTGCCCCAGCAGAGTATCGCGTAACACATCAACGAGTAAACCAATAAACCAGGCAATACCAACCCCGACACGTTCAGGCAGTGCCATTGCCCAGTAAATTAAAACAAGAATAACCCATTCCGGCTGGTACGGTGCCATGGCTGATGGTAATGGGAGTTCTGATAACAACAGTGCAATAATAATAGTAAGGATAACAATTTTACCACCCTGCTTCTTGAGAAGATTCATTTTTCCGGCTCCTCATTATTATCAACACAGGCAATACTTATTTTTTTCCTTGATTCATCTGACATCCATACCAGTAAAACTTCACTGCTGCGATCCAGTTTTGCTGCCGGGCGCGCAATAACCTGCGCAAAGGGCAGGCTAGGGTTAATATTAACTTCAATTACTTCGGCGGCTGGATAGCCAGCGGGAAAAACACAACCCATTCCAGAAGTAACCAGTTTGTCGCCTACTTTAATATCAGTATTATTGGGTAGATTAATAAGCTCAAGTAAACCGCTGGCACCTTTGCCAACAGCAATAGCGCGAATGCCATTGCGTAATGACTGCACGGGCAGGGCGTGGCCAGGGTCGGTGATTAACATGGCAGTACTTGTTATCGGATTAACATGGACAATTTGCCCCATAATACCATTGGCATCCAGTATGGGTTGCCCCATAAAAATATCACGTTCGCTTAAACCTTTATTGATAACCACTTGCTGTCGATAAGGGTCGAGATTTACCGAGAGCAGTTCTGCAATTAAAATACGCTCACCAACGCGTTTTGATGATTTTAATAAATTTCGTAAACGGATATTTTCTGCTTCGATAAAAATGGATTTTTGTAATTGTGCTCGTAGAATATTATTCTGGGTACGTAAGGTTTCATTTTGTTTTTGTAATGTGCCACGGCTGACAAAGGTTGTTTGCCCCCAGCCAAAAATATCGGAAGGGAGATCCATCACATAGCGCAGAGGGTAAATGATAAGTGACAAACCGGAACGAATATTATTAACGTAATCGGTGCGGTGATCGAGCGACATTAAAACAACCGAGACGATCGTTAAAGCAAACAAGCGTGCAGATATTGGGGTGCCTTGGCCGAAGAGCAGTTTAACGGGACTTCTCCTGAAATATTCTTTTAGAAGGACAGGTTATTGTAACAGGCTAATATTCAATTATCATCGTCTCAACAAAATGATTTTATTGAGATTATTTTTATTTCAGCAATAAAAAAGGCCTAAAGCAATATAATTTTAGGCCTTTCCACTTCAAGTGTTGGTGCTTATTCGACGCTGAATAAATCACCGCCATGTTCGTCGATCATTTCAATGGCACGGCCGCCGCCACGGGCAACACAGGTCAGAGGATCTTCGGCGATAATAACTGGCAGGCCGGTTTCTTCCATTAACAGGCGATCGAGTTCATTTAATAATGCACCACCACCGGTTAATACCATACCGCGTTCGGCGATATCAGCAGCCAGTTCGGGTGGTGTTTGCTCCAGTGCTGTTTTCACTGCACTGACAATACCGGATAAAGGTTCCTGCAAGGCTTCAAGAATTTCATTGCTGTTCAAGGTGAAGCTACGCGGGATACCTTCGGCAAGATTTCGGCCGCGGACTTCCATTTCACGTACTTCATTGCCGGGGTAGGCGGTGCCAATTTCGTGTTTAATTCGCTCAGCGGTTGAAACGCCGATTAAACTACCATAGTTACGACGCACATAGTTAATAATAGCTTCATCAAAGCGATCGCCACCAATTTTAACCGAGGCTGAATAAACAATACCACTTAAGGAGATAACCGCCACTTCGGTTGTGCCACCACCGATATCCAGAATCATTGAACCACTGGCTTCACTGATGGGCATGCCGGCACCAATGGCGGCTGCCATTGGCTCTTCAATTAAAAATACATCGCGTGCACCGGCACCATTAGCCGATTCCCGAATGGCACGGCGTTCGACCTGGGTTGAGCCACAGGGTACACAGATTAGAACCCGTGGGCTGGGGCGGAAAAAGCGGGCTTCATGTACTTTTTTGATAAAATGCTGGAGCATTTTTTCGGTTACGGTGAAATCGGCAATCACACCGTCTTTCATTGGGCGAATGGCAACAATATTGCCGGGGGTACGCCCGAGCATACGTTTTGCCTCCATGCCAACCGCAGCGATACTTTTGGGGCCGCCGGGGCCACGTTCCTGGCGGATGGCCACAACCGAGGGTTCATTGAGAACAATCCCTTTGCTGCGCACATATATTAAAGTGTTGGCAGTGCCAAGATCGATGGAGATGTCATTTGAGAACATGCCGCGTAAACTTTCAAACATAGAGGGTCATCTTTATTTTATTGTGTGTTATTCGGCCCGTACTTTAATCAATCAACGGGGCTCTGGGCAAGCGTGTAACAATGTTAAGTTACCACTTTTTTGTCTAATCTATCACAAATAACGTGAATTCAGCGTATAATCGCGTGATTTAGTTGCAGCATAATACGAATCGCATAAAGTGTAAAATCGTGCTGTTTTGCGGTATTGCACTGCATTGAGTTCAAGTTCTGGAGAAAGTGTTTTGGATAAAAAAACCGTTGAGCAAATTGCGCATTTGGCGCGTCTGGATATTAACGAAAAGGACATTCCGGAGTATGTCACCAACCTGACCAATATTCTGGCACTGGTCGAGCAAATGAACACGGTTGATACCGATAATGTGGAGCCGATGGCGCATCCAACCGATGCCGTCCAGCGTTTGCGTGAAGATATCGTTACTGCAACTAACCAGCGCGATCGTTTTCAGGCGATTGCACCACAAGTGGAAGATGGTCTTTATCTTGTTCCACAAGTAATTGAATAACAGCCAATCGAATAGCGGCAAATCACATAACAAGTGAATAAATCGAAGTAAGAGAATATGCACACAAAAACAATTGCACAACTGGCAGCCGGTTTAAAAGCAGGCAAATTTTCCAGTGTTGAGTTAACCCAGCACTATATAAATAGAATAAAAATATTTGATAATGGCTTAAACAGCTATGTTACGGTGGCTGAAGAACAGGCGTTGGCACAGGCGAAACAGGCGGACGAACGCATTGCTGCGGGTAAAGCCCATGTTTTAACGGGTATTCCTTTTGCGCAAAAAGATATTTTTTGCAGCGATGGTGTAAAAACAAGCTGTGGTTCAAGAATGCTGGATAATTTTATTGCACCGTATAATGCGTCTGTTATTGAGTCATTCAATAATGCCGGTAGTGTGATGTTGGGTAAAACCAATATGGATGAATTTGCAATGGGCTCATCCAACGAAACCAGTTTTTACGGGCCAGTTAAAAACCCCTGGAATATGGACTATGTGCCCGGTGGCTCGTCCGGTGGCTCGGCCGCCTCGGTTGCGGCAAGGTTAGCGCCGGCTTCAACCGGTACCGATACCGGTGGTTCAATTCGCCAGCCAGCGGCATTGTGTAATTTAACCGGATTAAAACCGTCTTATGGTCGGGTGTCGCGTTATGGCATGATTGCCTTTGCTTCCAGTCTGGATCAGGCTGGTACCTTTACCCAAACGGCCGAAGATGCGGCATTAATGCTTGGCGTAATGGCGGGTCTGGATACGCGGGATTCAACCAGTATGGATGAACCCGTGCCGGATTATTCGGCCAGTTTAAATAATGATGTTAAAGGTTTAAAAGTTGGTCTGCCAAAAGAATACTTTGCTGATGGACTCGATGCGGATGTGGCTAAACGCATCGACGAAGCCATTAGCGAGTACAAAAAATTAGGTGCCGAGTTTGTTGACATCAGTTTGCCCAACACACATTTATCCGTGCCTGCTTACTATATTGTGGCGCCAGCGGAATGTTCATCGAACCTGTCACGTTTTGACGGTGTGCGTTTTGGTCATCGTTGCGAAGAGCCAAAAGATCTGGAAGACTTATACAAACGCAGTCGTGGCGAAGGCTTTGGTTCGGAAGTAAAACGCCGGATTTTAGTTGGAGCCTATGCGTTGTCATCGGGGTATTACGATGCTTATTACTTAAAAGCACAAAAAATTCGTCGTTTAATTGCCAATGATTTTACCGAAGCCTTTAAACAGGTTGATGTAATCATGAGCCCAACCACACCGACACCGGCTTTTAAAGTAGGTGAGAAAAATGACGATCCTATCTCGATGTATTATTCGGATATTTATACGATTGCAGTGAATCTGGCTGGCTTGCCGGGCATATCGGTACCGTGTGGTTTTGTAAATGAGTTGCCTATTGGCTTGCAAATTATTGCGCCTTATTTTGCAGAAGCAAAATTACTCAATGTTGCACATCAATACCAGCAGGTGACGGATTGGCATCAACAGATCCCGCTACAGTATAAGTAGTCAATTATTTAAAAGAATTTAGAATAGGTAATAAAAGTATGCAATGGGAAGTTGTTATTGGTCTGGAAATTCACGCACAACTGGCTACGAAAAGTAAAATCTTTTCGGGTTCATCAACCGCGTTTGGTGCAGAACCTAATACTCAGGCGAATGAGGTGGATCTGGGTTTACCGGGTGTGTTGCCGGTAATGAACAAACAAGCATTGAACATGGCAATAAAATTTGGCACGGCCATTAATGCGGAAATTGGCAGACGCTCGGTGTTCGACCGTAAAAATTATTTTTACCCTGATTTACCTAAAGGCTATCAAACCACGCAGCTTGCTTTACCCATTGTTGGTTTAGGTTCAGTGGATATTGAATTAAAAGATGGCTCAACTAAAACTATCGGTGTGACTCGTGCGCATCTGGAAGAAGATGCTGGTAAAAGTTTACATGAAGATTTCAGCGGTGCAACGGGGATTGATTTAAACCGTGCCGGTACACCATTAATCGAAATTGTTTCTGAACCGGATATGCGTTCAACCGAAGAAGCGGTTGCCTACATGCGTAAGATCCACTCTATCGTAACTTATATTGGTATCTGTGATGGTAGTATGCAGGAAGGTTCTTTCCGCTGTGATGCGAACGTCTCCATGCGACCACAAGGTCAGCAAGAATTTGGTACCCGTGCCGAGTTAAAAAATATCAACTCTTTTCGTTTTGTAGAACGTGCGATTAATGTTGAAATAGAACGCCAAATCGATATTCTTGAAAGTGGTGGTACGGTCGTACAGGAAACCCGCTTGTATGACTCCAACAAAAACGAAACCCGTTCCATGCGTTCGAAAGAGGATGCGATGGATTATCGGTATTTCCCCGATCCGGATTTATTGCCCATTGTTGTTACTGAAGAAGAAATAGAAGTGATTCGCGCAACCTTGCCCGAGTTACCCGATGCGAAAAAAGCCCGTTTTGTGAGTGAATATAAACTAAATGCAGAAGATGCAGCTAATTTAACGACCAGTCTTGAGCTTGCTGATTATTTTGAAACGCTAACAAAAGAAACGAGCGACAGCAAATTGGCTGCCAATTGGGTAATGGGTGAATTAACGGCTCGCTTAAATAAAGAAAATTTAACGATCAAGTCATCGCCGGTCAGTGCCAGCCAGTTCGCCGGTTTATTAGCACGGATTAAAGACAACACCATCTCCGGTAAAATTGCCAAGGAAGTATTTGATGCCATGTGGAATGATGGAGGTGATGCTGACAGCATTATTGAAAACAAAGGCTTAAAGCAGATTAGTGATACCGGTGCACTGGAAGCCATGGTGGATAAAGTGATAGCAGATAACCCGAATCAGGTTGAGCAGTTTAAAGCTGGTAAAGAAAAATTAATGGGTTTTTTTGTTGGGCAAATTATGAAGCAAACCCAGGGTAAGGCGAACCCAGGGCAGATTAACCAGTTGTTAAAGAAAAAACTGAGTTCAAGCTGATTTATTTAAACCGGCTATAGCGTATTAATTTATCTCTGGAGAAAGGCAATGTTAAAGTTAACAGTATCAATACTGGTTTTTAGTGTTATCTTTTTGTCATCAGTACGTGCGGAAGAAAGTTTTGCGGACAAAGAACGCGCTGCAGCATTACCTTCGACGAGTGCCAAAGATTTACAACGTTATGCTAATGATAGTGACTGGCGAATTCGCCTGGCTGTGGCAAGGCGGCAGACAACACCGGCTAATATCTTGTTACAACTGGCAAACGATCCGAATGCAGATGTTCGTGCAGCATTGGCACATAATCTTCGTGCTCCGCGAGCGGCACTCGAACCTCTGGTTGCAGATCCTGAAGAAAGTGTTCGGCTATCACTTGCGCATTGTGGTTATACTCCCCCTGACTTGCTGGAAAAACTGCTAAAAGATCCCAGCCTTGAAGTACGTCAACAAGCGGTTGTTAACCTTAATTTACCAATAGCAACACTGCAAAAAATAGCAAAACAAAATTCTGACTTAACTGATCGAGCTAAAACGATGCTGGAACAGCGAAGTGATGAGCTGCAAGATTAAAAACTTGAGCAATTTAAACCTGAAAAACTGAATACACTGATAATTTATAATGAACACCTCCAAAGACACGCTACAGCGTTTCCTGTTTGAAAATGTTTCCATTCGTGGTGAATTTACCCAGCTACACAAAAGCTGGCAAGCTGTTACTGAAAACCATCATTACCCACCTGTTGTGCGTGATGTGCTGGCACAGATGCTGGTAGCCGGTGTGTTGCTTGCGGCAACATTAAAATTCAAAGGCCGGATTATTTTACAAATTCAGGGTAAAGGTGCCTTACCACTGGTGGTTGCTGAATGTACCAGTGAAGAAGCGATTCGGGGTTTAGCCCATTACAGTGAAGATATAAAAGCAGACAGTTTAAAAAACCTGGTAGGTGATGGACAACTTGCGATTACTCTGGAAACAGAAAATAAAACGGAACGTTATCAAAGTATTGTCGAGTTAGTGGGTGAAACGGTTGCCGATGCCATTGAACATTATCTTGAAACATCCGAGCAACTTTCAACACGGCTCTGGCTAACTGCGAACGATAAAATAGCTGCAGGATTATTAATTCAAAAGTTACCACATGAATCGGTGGATGAAGAAAACTTACATCAAGTGCAGACAGATGAAGACGGCTGGAACCGGGTCGAACAATTATCCGCAACCATCAGTGATGATGAGCTTCTCGGTCTGGATGTAGATGAAGTTATTCATCGTTTATATCACGAAGAAGATGTTCGGCTGTTTGAATCAGAGCCGGTCTTTTTTCGCTGTTCCTGCTCAAAAGATCGGGTTGCGAACATGCTCCGTAGCCTGGGGCAGACTGAGGTCGATTCTATTATTGATGATGAAAAATTGATTAGTATTAATTGCGAGTTCTGTAACCAGCAGTATGATTTCGATGCCGTGGATGCCAAACTATTATTTACTGATTCCCTTTTAGCTGGCAATTCACCGACACAACATTAAGCGATAATGGTACCCCTAAATGATTGTTCAGGACGCGCTTAAAACAGCACAGCAGTGCTTCAAACCGGTTTCTGATTCACCACGGCTGGATGCGGAATGCCTGTTAAGTTTTGTTTTGCAAAAACCATCCGTATATTTGCGAACCTGGCCAGAGCAGGCATTAGCGCCAGAGACATTGCAGGCTTTTCTAAATCTGGTGCAGCGCCGGGAACGGGGCGAACCCATTGCTTATATATTAGAGTCAAAGCAATTCTGGTCACTGGATTTAAAAGTATCAACGGCAACACTTATCCCCCGTCCCGAAACAGAATTACTGGTCGAGCAAGTCATCCGCATTGCAAAGCAGCAGAGGTTGAAAAGTATTCTTGAGTTAGGTACCGGAACAGGTGCCATTGCGATTGCGCTGGGGGCGGAATTATCCAAAATGCAAGCAGAGACACAAACGCTGAAAATTACAGCGACGGACATTTCAGCTCAGGTTTTAGATATTGCGAAGCACAATAGCAAAACTCATCAACAGGTTATCGAATTTATACAAAGTGACTGGTTTAAATCAATCCCGCAGCAGCAATTTGATCTTATCGTTTCCAATCCACCGTATATTGAGTGCAATGACCTGCATTTAACGCAGGGGGATGTGCGATTTGAGCCCGTTAGCGCGCTGGTCTCGGGTGAGGATGGCTTAACAGCCATTCGACACATTGCACAGCAAGCTCAACCCTGGTTGGAACAGGGTGGTTGGCTACTATTTGAGCATGGCTATCAGCAAGCGAAGGCGGTACGTACGCTGTTGGAGGAAAATGGCTTTATTGGAGTGCAAACACTCGAAGATTTAGCAAAAAATGATCGTGTCACCCTGGCAAGAAAACAGTAATTAATTATATTCTTAATTGCTAAATAATGAAATGTTGCACTAAATCACCCTACAGTGGCTAGATATTCATCTGCTGACGCGTTACCCTAAAATTAGGAAATAGCCAAATAATGGTCAGATAATATTCAACTAAAGGTGAGCATGCAGGTCGATTTAAGTGGAGTCACTAACAAAACGACGCGAGATTCTTTTTAGCCGGTTCGAAAAAAAGCAGGATCAGGCGAAGTCTGCTATTTTTTTGTTGGCAGATGTTGAGGGTGTGCTTGATTTAAAATATCTGACTGAAACACAGCTGTTTATTACCTATGATGTTCGTATATTAACCATGGGGATTATTCTGGAAGTGCTTGAGTCGGTTGGTTTTCAGCTTGATCATAGCCTGTTAAGCAAAGTCAAAAATGCCTTGTACGCCTACACTGAAAATACCTTGCGCGAAAACCTCGGGATCAGTACCTCAAAAATGATCCGTGATATTTTTGTGCAGGGTTATCAACGTCGTTTGCATGGTTGCCGTGATCAACGCCCAGCACACTGGCGGCATTATTTGTAATTCAGTTTTTGTTGCCCACGCAATAAT
>VAPM010907883.1_pt1 | contig 14270 bp, 9 predicted proteins | sample 3395091 | NCBI WGS metagenome assembly VAPM01 (sample SAMN08290445, study PRJNA428436) | hydrothermal vent metagenome | isolation source: Deep-sea hydrothermal vent chimney 3 | place: Pacific Ocean: Juan De Fuca Ridge | reverse complement strand
GAGGCCGTGCATGCCACCGTCGGCGGGGTGGCCGAGGCCGCCGGTCTCAAGCTGGGCAAGGTTGCCCAGCCGTTGCGCGTGGCGCTCACCGGGGGCACGGTATCGCCCCCGATCGACGTTACGGTATACTTGTTGGGACGCGATCGGACCCTTGCCCGTATCGATCGGGCGCTGCGCCCGGCACCGGCCGCGAGGTCGGGCGAGGCGGGCTAACCCATTGACACGGAACGACTCCTATCGTAGAGTCCGCAGCTTATTTTCATTCACGGGGCCATAGCTCAGCTGGGAGAGCGCTTGCATGGCATGCAAGAGGTCGGCGGTTCGATCCCGCCTGGCTCCACCAGGTTCTTGCAGGACCGGTTTCCCGGCCCTGATTGGTTTGCCGGTACCCGTCCCCATCGTCTAGTTGGCCCAGGACACCGCCCTTTCACGGCGGCAACAGGGGTTCGAATCCCCTTGGGGACGCCAGCCGCGCAGTTGTTATAGAAGATGCCGTGCGCGATTACGCTCGGTGCTCTATGCGTCGGAGTATCGGCCGGCGAAGGTTTTCGTGCCCCGGCGGCGAGCCGGTCTTTCGGGCTGCGTTGCGTCTGACCGCCCTGTTCGGCGCGCTCGGCGGATTTGTGCTTTACGGCCTGGATCATTTCCGTAGCCATTCCCGGGTGAGCGCCGTCAGCGTTCGCCTCTGAAGTTTGAGCCTGCCACGTTTGGTTTCCCAGTTTGCGACGGTCTGCGGGCTTACGCCGAGCAGGTCCGCGAACCGGGGACGTGTCATGGCGAGCCGTTTGCGCAGTCGGGCGACCGCCGCGCCGGTGGGAGTAAAAGCCCTCTTTCCCGGGGCCGTTTTTGCGTTGCGGACCCTGGGTTTCCCGCTTCCTTTCGTCGTATTCTTCCCGGCCGATTTCCCGTTGTTTGAACGGGGTGCGGTTTTCCGTGGCGGCGTTTTCCCCGCTTTTGTCGGCGGAGTCGTGTCCTCGATGTCGATGCCGAATACATTCGAGAGATCCTGGTTCGCGAGCCGCCGTCGTTTTCCCCGCCCGGCGGTCGCCGCTCGTATGTCCAGGTCCGACGAGATGAGGTCTTGGTGATCGACCTTGCGCAGTTCGAAGAGCAGTTCCGGTTTTTCATCCAGTCGGGCGCCGACGCCGTACAATACAGCGGCCACGTGCTTGCACATGACGGCCCAGTCGGGGCAGTCGCAGTGGAGTTTGATATCCTTTGGTTTTGGAAATAGCCCTTTTTCGGGCTCGGTCACGATTCCCATCACGTGGTCGGAGAGGTGCCCCTGCAACAATTCCAACATGGAGCCGATCCGGCCGGCGCATTGCCTGCGTATGTTTTTCCACTTGTCCGGCGCCAGAGGGGCGATGTGGATAGCGACATGGTATAGCTCTGAACCGGAAACGATGGCCTCGACCTTTCCCTTCTTGACCGCCAAGTGACAGACCGAACCGTTACGGACGTAAGTCCGGCCGCGCGGCAGGCGGTTGGAGAAGTCGCTGAATCGTTCCAGGTGCTTGCACCAGGCCTCGCCCCAGAAGGTATGGGCGATCTTGCGGCCCTGGATCTCGATGGGTTCGATGTCCATGCCTTTGTTGCGCAGTTTTTTTATTTCCCCGGCCGTGTTGGCGCGTCGCCTCGCCACCGGCACATAGGGCCGCCATCCACCATAAGCCATCGACTATTCTCCCGTCAGACTTGTATCTTGTTGACGTCGAGCGAAACCAGTTCCAGCAGTTCCCGGTTATTCATCTCGGTCAGCAGGGTTTCGGCGCCGCCTTCCAGAATGTCGCCGGCCAATGCCGTCTTTTCCGTTATCAGTGCGTCTATTTTCTCTTCCACCGTTCCCTGGCAGACGAACTTGTGGACCAGTACATTGTTCCGTTGTCCGATACGAAACGCCCGGTCGGTGGCCTGGTTTTCCACGGCCGGGTTCCACCAGCGATCGAAGTGGACCACATGGGACGCCTCGGTCAGGTTCAACCCGGTACCGCCGGCCTTGAGTGACAGTATGAAAAACGGCGGTCCGCTTTCGTGCTGGAAATCGTCCACCAGCCGCTTGCGCTGTCTGACCGGAGTGCCGCCGTGCAGAACCAGTCCGGGCCGGCCGAACTGCTCGGCCAGAAACGAGGCCAACGGGCCGGTTATCTCGCGAAACTGGGTAAAGACCAGCATCTTTTCCTGGCGCGAGGCGATCTCTTCGCACAACTCGGCCAGCCGGGCGAACTTGCCGCTGTCACCGGGATCATACCGGTCATCGCCCAGCAGCTGCGAGGGATGGTTGCAGATCTGCTTGAAGCGTATGAGGTAGGCCAGCACCAGGCCGCGCCGCTGCATCCCGTCCAATGTCTCGAGTGAGGCGGCCAGTTTTTTGACCTCCCTCCGGTACAACGAGGCCTGGGCCTTGGTCAGACCGCACCACGCATGCACCTCGGTTTTTTCCGGTAGATCGCCGATGATGGTCTTGTCGGTCTTGAGCCGGCGCAGGATGTAGGGGCGCACCAAGTTGCGCAATGGGGCGTATCGATCGTTTTCTCCGGCGGACAACGATTTGACGAAGCCCTTGAATCGCGTCGCCGATCCGAGCAGGCCCGGGCACAGGAAATCAAACAGGGACCAGAGATCGCCGAGCCGGTTTTCTATGGGGGTTCCGGTCAACGCGATCCGGGAGGCGGCTTTCAATTTCTTGGTTGCGCGGGTTTGTCGGCTGGCGGGATTCTTTATGGCTTGTGCTTCGTCAAGGATCAGCAACCGCCAGTCCCGTTCTTGCAACCAGGATTGTCTCAGCAACATTCCGTAAGTGGTCAGGACCAAGTCGATCCCCGCCAAGCCGGTTCCGCCATCCCCGGCCTTCGCGGATTTAGTGCCTCCCTGCACGTCATCGCCGGCCAGGGCATCGATTTCCTGTTTGCACATCTGGGAGGTATGCACGAACAGGCAGCGCAGGGAGGGCCCATAGCGCTCCAATTCGGTTTTCCAGTTGGCCAGCAGCGACGCGGGCAGCACCAGCAGGGAAGGGGTTTTGCAGCGCCGCTTTTTCAGCACCAGCAGCAGCGCAATGATCTGCATGGTCTTGCCCAGGCCCATGTCGTCGGCCAGGCAGGCGCCGAGTCCCAGTTGTGACAGGAGCCACAGCCAACTGACGCCGCTTCTCTGATACGGGCGCAGCCGGGTCTTGAGGGCGCTGCCGGGGTCGATGTTCTTGCGCGTTTCCGGCGCTCGCAGTTCGTCCAGCAAGGATCCCAGCCACGGACCCGGTTGGACAAAGGACCATTGCCGATTGTCGGCCGGCACGTCCGAGCGGCCCAGGTCCGCCGGGGCACCGGCCAGCAATCGCATTCCTTCAGCGAAGGACAGCCCGTCTTCGGCCGCTACGGCGGCGACCTTTTTCCAGTGTGCAAGGGCCTCGGCCAGTTTTTCGCGGTCCACCTCCACCCATCGACCCTTGATGAATGCCAGCCCCTCTTGTGCCGCGAGCAGTGCCTGTAACTCGCGCTCGCTCAGGGTCTCGTCACCCAGGGCGACCCCAAGTTTGAAATCCAGCAGCGCATCGGCGCCGAGCTTCTGCTGTTTAACGCTGCCGATGGTGACGCTGACCTGCGGCCGGGGGCGCTTTTTCCACCAGTCGGGCAGGCGGACGATCACACCGCATTGCTCGTAACGCGGCGTCTCCTTGAGGAATTCGTAGGCCTCGGCCGGGGTCCACGCGAGCGGGTGGTACAGATCGCCGCTCTCGACCAGTTCCCGGATCAGAGCACTGGATTCGGATACACGCTGCACGGGGGACAGCAGGCGGATGAGGGCCTGCCTGTTCCGGGTGCCCGCATACTCCTGCAAGGCCTTGGCCAAGGGTTGGTGGCGGATTTGGCCCCGGCTCCGGCGGGAGAGTTCCGGTGCATAGGTCGCCATAAACGCGAACGGATAATCCCGATCGAGTCTGTTTTCCGCCAAGTGAAAGCAGACACGGCCGACCTGATGCCAGCGTGGCGCGTTTTCTTCCAAGAATGCGCCGAGGCCGCCGTGTCGACGGATTTGTGCGCATACCTGATCGTCGAGCCAGGACCAGATGCCGTTCAGCACCTGCGGGGAGAGATACTCGGCGCCGCGCATCGGTGGTACGCCTTCGAGCAGCGATCCCGTTTGGGGTTCGTCGAGCGCATCGATCGGATCGGGACGCGCCGGGTCGGCCGGCGCCATCTGACATCGCTCGGCCAGATACCGGCAGGCGAAGGCCCGCCAATAGCCGAGGGCAGGAGGGAGATCGGCGGCGTATTCCTTCGCCGCCAGTGCAATCAGGCCTTCGGTGATACCGCGCGCAAACGCATCGGCGATCGAGGCCCGCCCGGTTTCCCGGTCGGCATCGCGGTCGTCCTCCGTCGAGAACCAGTGCAGGTGTCCCGAGGGTAATACGCCGAGTTCGGATCTGGTCATTAGGTGCAGGTGGTTGAACCGGTCCCGCGACCGTGAGAAAGGGTCCCCGTGGCCGACTGCGGATCCGGATCCGTGGTCAAGGGCTTCCTTTGGGGGAGGTGATCCCCAGGGAGGTCAGTTCGGAGTAGGTGTGTACGCAGTTGCGCCCATGGGCCTTTCCGTAGTAAAGGGCGTCGTCGGCCTCGCGGATGAGCTGAGCCAGCAGTTGCCCGGGGTCCTCCGGGTGGTCGGGGTGACGGCAGGAGACCCCGACGGTGATGGTCGTGCGTCGCTCGGTGTCCTGGTGGCGTAATGGATGCTGCGCCACCCGCGCGCACAGGCGCTCGCCGAAGCGCTTGGCACCGTCGCAATCGGTATGAGAGAGCAACAGGACGAATTCCTCACCGCCGAAGCGCGCGAGCAGATCGCCGCGACGCATTCCGGCCTCGAGCAGTTGGGCGATCTCGCGCAACACCGCATCGCCCTGGCCGTGTCCCCAGGTGTCGTTGATCTCCTTGAAGCGATCGAGGTCGAGCATAATGAGGCTCAGGGGGTCGCCGTAGCGCAACGAGCGCTGCACCAGGATCTCGCCCTCCGAGAAGAAGAAGCGGCGGTTGCGCAGCCCGGTGAGTTCGTCGACCAGGGCCCACTTCTCGAAGCGCTCGCGCAGGCGTTGTGACTCGGCGAGCGCTTCGGCGAGCGCCCGGGTACGCTCGCGGACCTCGGCCTCGAGGTCGCGCGAGAGGCGGTTGCTGCGCAGGAGTTGCCCCACGGCACCGGCGAGCGTTGCGGCGAGTCGCTCGTGCCAGCGGGTGAATTGTCCGGGGTCGGCATGGGCGAGGCTGAGGACGCCGAGTACTTCGGGCGCCCCGCCGCTGCCGGGGATGGGGGCGGCGATCAACGAGCCGACGTTCGGCTGGCCCGCACCCGCCGGTTCCTGAGTGCAGTCCGCGCAGTGCTGCAACGTCGCGGCGGCGGCTGCGCGGCCGATTACCCCGTCGCCGGGCGCGATCCGTTCGGCTCCGGGCAGGGGCCCCGGTGCCGGGGCATCGGGACCGAGCAGGTCGGCGACGTCGCGCGAGGCGACGCGTTCGAGCCACTCGCCGCGCAACAGATGGATCGAAGCGCTCTGCACGTTCGGATGGCCGAGCACGATTTCCAGAACGGCGGACAGCAACGCCTCCTCGCCTTGCCCTTCGGCCGGCAGGGCCCAGGTGGCGCCGAGTACCGAGAGGGCGTCGAGCAGGTTCAGGACGCCGTCCTGCAGGTCGCGGACTGCGTCGCGCAGCGGCTCGCGACTCACGCGCCGTGCTCCGCCATCTCCCGGGCGGTCTCGCGCAGCGACTCGGCGGTCGGCGCCAACTCGTCGCGCAGGCGGTTCGCAGGCTTCGCTGCGATGCCCAAGATCGAGAGGGTCGTGTCGTCCCACGGCGTTTCCGAATCGCCGGCCAGGATCCCATCGGCCCAACGCGAGGCAAGTCCCACCAGGGCGCACAGTCCCCAGTCCTCGCCGCGGTAGCCGCGCTCCGCATAGTGCGCCGCGACGTGCGGCAGCGGCCCGGGCAGTCGCCAGCGCCACAGCAGCCACGCCCCGGCCTGTCGGTGATTCAGCTGCAGGTAACGTTCCTCCAGGCGGCTCAGCGGCGTGGCGTCACGTCCGCGCGGGCCCAGCAACGGCTCCATCACGTCCGGGCGCAGGAAGACCAGTGCGATGACTCCGATGCGGTGCAGCAGACCACCGAGATAGGCGAGATCTTCGGAAATCGTAGAGAACGCGGCGGTTCTGGCGGTCACCAGCGACGACAGGCGCCGCGCCGCGAGCGCGGTGAGCAGTGAAGACAGCCAGTAGTCCCGGGGGCGGAAGCTCGCGCAACGTCGGGTGTCCAGCGGTTCCATGAGGCACATGCCCATGGCCACTCCGCGTACCAGGGTCAGCCCGAGTATCCGGACCGCATCCTGCACCGAGTGCACGCGCCCCGCCATGCCGTAGTAGGCGGAATTGGCCAGCCCGAGGATGCGCGCAGTGAGAGGCGGGTCGCGGTTCAGGGCCTTGGCGATCACCGCGTAGCTTGCCTGGTCGTCGCTGAGGGTTGCAGAGAGCTCCCGGATCGCCAGCGGCAGCGGCGGTAACTCGCGCAGTCTCAGCAGGGCGTGCTCTACGGCCACGTCTCGCTCTGTGGTTGCCCCTGTCATGCGTCAGCGGACTCGTTTTTTTCCGGGTTTCTCACCACGGGCCGTCATCGGCTCGCCGGCATCGTCTCCAGTATAGCAACACGGCGCCCCATCCGGGCGGGACGCAAGTCGCTTCCCATGGCGGTCGTCCGATGTTCGCTTGGTGGTTTCAACTACAAGTGCCTCCGGTCTTCACCGGGCAGGTGCGAATGCCAAGATATGGTATAGAGGGGACACCAACCGATCAATGCGCTCGCGATGACGCCGATCCGGCCCCACGCGCTCCCGTGGTTTGTCGCTCGTGCGGGTGCAAGGCCGCGATTCCGGACCGATGATCGCCGAGGGTGCCCGGGGGGGACGCCGACGCTTCTCAGTCGTCCCCGGGCGCGGGGGGTGGCGGGCTTTGTACACCCGACCCGCAATCGCAATGCGCCGGCCACGAAACGATATGGCCGGGCGGCATCAGTTCTCCGATCAGCTCGAGGGCGCTTTCGACGACCGCCGGTTCATCGAAGAACTCCACCACCAGCGGCAGGTGGGCGGTGAGGCGCAGCAGGTCGGCGGAGTGCACCACGCCGCGCGCGCCGAAGCCGCTGATCGCCCGGAACACCGACATGCCGCGTACGCGGCGGCGGTCGTGCAGGATCGAGAGGATTTCCTCGAGCAGCAGGTGATGATCGCGGTGGTCGCCCTCGACGAGATAGATGCGCACGACGGTGACGTCTCTGAGCATGCCAGTCTCCTCCCGGTAAAGTGGGTCTTTGTTACAGTTTACGTGATAGATAGGCGCCGGCGAAGGCGGCACCGAAGCTGACCACGACCGACAGGGTTACGTAGGCCAGCGCCGCCGCCAGCCGACCGTCCTCGACGAGCAGCAGCGATTCCATTGTGAAGGTGGAGAAGGTCGTGAACGCTCCGAGTCCCCCGGTGAGCAGCCCGGCGCGCAGTTCCGGAGAGATGACGACGCGATCCAGGGTCTCGAAGAACAAAAAGCCCATCAGGAATGAGCCCAGCACGTTGATGGCGAGCGTCGCCCAGGGAAAGCGATGCCCGGCCACCGTCTGTATCAACATCGTCATGCCGTAACGGGCCCAGGCCCCGGCCACGGCGCCGAGGCTCACCGACAGGAACAGCCACATACGTATCCTCCTTCTTCATAACGGGCCCGTCGCCAGGACGGGGGCAAGAATAGCACGCCGATCAGCGCGAGGTAGGCATTCATGGGGTTCATCTGCCGCCGCGGGCGCCGCCAAGTGCGTCCACGTCACGGGAAAGCCGGAGCCGAGCCGCCGCCCCAAGCAGGTGGGTATCAGCACCATCGTCGGCGATTTGCGGCGCCCCCGACAGGGGGCCCGCCGGAGAGTTCGAGCGCACTTCAATTTATCAGCATCAGGGCCGCGGCGAGCAGCAGCGCCAGTACCACGCTCGCGAGGATGAAGGCGGCGTAGAGCGTCACCCGCCCGCGATGCATGCGCGCAAGCCCGCTCGATGCGGCGTTCGCCGCGGCGACCAGCGGGCGCAATGTCCATCGCTCGGCGACGTGTACTAGGCGGGTTTCGCGTTCCAGGCCTATCCGGAACACGCCGTGCTGGTGCTGTTGCTCGTCGACCACGGGGTGGAGCAGGGTATCGAAGAGCACCCGCACGGGGGCGGAGAAGGCGGTGGCGGTGTAGAGCATTTCCGGCTGCAACTGCGACAGGCCGGCGTCCCAGGCTCGCACGCGCCGTGCCCGCGCCCCGCGCAGCAAGCGGACCGCGAGCCAGACGCAGAACAGCGCGATGGTGATCACGGCGAAGGCGAGGGCGGTGGACATGGCAAAGACCACCGGTGTGGCGGCGCCGCCCGAATGCATGACGACCAGCGAGCGCAACGGCAGCACGCCGCGCCCGATCTCGGCGCCTATCCCCGAAAGCGCGGTTGCCAGGCCGGCGGGAAGACCTTGGGGGACACCGAAGAAGGCGGGTACCAGCGCGTTGGTGGGATTGGCGCCGGCCAGCGGGTGCACCAGCGCACCGAGCAGCGGAATGACGGCGGTCGCGGAGACGCCGAGCGCCAGGCACACGCCCGCCAGCAGCCACATCGGCAAGGTTGCGCTCATCGGCGCGACGCGCGCGTTGGCGGCATAGGACGAACGCGGCCGGCCGAGCAGCGCGGTGCCGGCGAGCGATACGAAGCAGGTGAGGGCAAGTCCCGCGGTAAGCGCGAGCAGCGCACCGGAGAGCGCAAAGACGAGACGAACGGGCACCGAAGCGATCGCCACCACGCGCAGCAGGGATTCAAGCACCAGCCACTCACTCACGAAGCCGTTGAACGGCGGCAGCGCGGCGATCGCGATCGTGCCGATGAGAAAGGCCGTGGCGAACAGCGGTACGTGTCGCATGAGCCCGCCCAATTGGTCCAGATCGGCGGTGCCGGTCGTCTGCTCGATGCCGTCGGCGCCGAGGAAGAGCAGCGTCTTGAAGGCGGAGTGGTTGAGCATGTGGTAGAGCCCCGCCACCAGCGCGATGGCGCCGAGCACCGGGTGACCGTAGGCGACGAAGGCGAAACCGGCGCCGCTTGCCGCCACCACGATGCCGAGGTTCTCGATGGAACTCTCGGTGAGCAGGCGGCCGATGTCGCGTGAGAGGATCGCATAGAGGATGCCGAGCAGCGCGGTGACGGCACCGGTCACCAGCACCAGCAGCCCCATCCACGGTTCGTGGACCGCAAGCGGGCCGTCGATGGTCCACAGCGCGAACACGCCGAGGTTGATGGTTGCGCCGGAGAACAGCGCGCGTGCCGCGGGCGGCGCGGCGGCGTAGCCGTCGTTCATCCAAAGGTTCACCGGGGCGATGCCCGTCTTTACTCCGAAGCCGTAGAAAGTGAGCAGAAAGCCGGTCCAGCGGATAGCCGGCGGCAGATCGCCCGCGCGTTGGGCGATCACGGCGAGATCCGGGCTTCCGGCGCCGGCGGCGAGTATCAGCAACCCGGCAAGCCCGGCGATGGTACCGGCCTCGCTGAACGCGATGGTGGCGAGCGACGCCTGCCAGCGCTGCTCGCCCTGCACGCGAAAGCTCACCAGCCCCCACAGCGCGAGCGACATGATTTCCCAGGTGAATACGAAGGAGAGGACATCGCCCGCCGTGAGTACCGCGAGCAGGGCCGCGAACAGCACCGTGTAGAGGGTGAGGAACAAAACGGCCCGCCGGGGTGGTTCACGCCCGGCGCCGGCGGTTGCGCCCGCGAGCGTGGCCGCATATACGCAGGCGGCGATAATGATAAAGAAGCCGCGCAGCGGATTCAGCGTAAACAGCATCGATCCGAGCAACGACAACGGGACGTGCGCCGCCAGGGTGTGTCCCAGCATGGCCAGTACACCTGCGGCCAAGGCCAGCGCCGCGGCGCTCCATCCGGCCAAGCGGTGCAGGTTGCGCCCGATCGGAGAACCGGACAGGGCGGCACCCCCCAACGCCGCGAGCAAGGCAACGAAAACCAAAGTAAACAAGGTCCAGATCATGCGCGCCTTATCCTTCGGCCGGGAGGTTACAAGGAAAATTTCATAGCCATCAGCGCGGCGAACAGCGTCGCCAGCACCCAGGTGGCATAGAGCGTGACGGCACCTTGGTGCAACCAGGCCAATGATCGCCCAATCGCCTTCACCGCATAGGACATCGGGTTCAAGAACAGACGGTCAACGAGGTGGACTACACGCGTTTCGCGCTCGATGCCGATGAGAAAGCCGCCTTGAGAGTGTTGCCGTTCCTGCACGACGGGGCGCAACAGCGATTCGAAGAGCACCCGCACGGGGGCGGAGAAGGCGGTGGCGGTGTAACCCATCTGCGGTTGCAGGCTCGGCAGGCCGGCGTCCCAGACGCCGACGCGGCGGGGGCGGCGCCGGCGCAGCAGGCGCGTTGCACCCCAGGTGCTCAGCAGCAAAAGGGCGATCACCGCGAATGCAAGCGCGGTGGACATCGCAAAGACCACCGGCGTGGCGGCTCCGCCCGAATGCACCACCACCAGCGAACGCAACGGCAGTACGCCGCGCCCGACCTCGGCGCCTATCCCCGACAAGGTGGTGGTCAGTCCGGCGGGCAGCCCATGAGGGGTGCCGAAGAAGGCCGGGACCAGTGCCGCGGTGGGGTTGGCGCCGGCCAGCGGGTGAACCAGTCCCCCCAGCAGCGGAATTACCGCGGTGGCCAGCACCCCGAGCCCGAAACAGACCGCGACGAGTCCCCACATCGGGATGGTCGCGCTCGCCGGTGCCGGCGTCGCTGCGGCGACCACCCCGGATCGCGGTCGCCCAAGCAGCGCCGAGCCGGCCAGCATTACGAAGCAGGTCAGTGCGAGTCCCACGGTCAGCGCGAGCATCGCCCCCGAGAGCGCGAAGACGGCTCGCACCGGATGCGAGGCGATCTCCACCACCCGCAACAGCGATTCGAACAGCAGCCACTCGCTGACGAAGCCGTTGAAAGGCGGCAGTGCGGCGATCGCCAGCGCGCCGATGAGAAAGGCCGTGGCGAACGCCGGCATGCGCCGCATGAGCCCGCCCAAGCGATCCAGGTCGTGGGTGCCGGTCGCCTGGTCGATGCCGGCCGCCCCCACAAACAGCAATGTCTTGTAGGCGGAGTGGTTGATCATGTGGTAGAGACCGGCTACCAGCGCCATGGCGCCGAGCACCGGGTGGCCCAGCGAGACAAAGGTGAATCCCGCGCCCAACGCCGCTACCACGATCCCCAGGTTTTCGATCGAACTTTGCGCAAGCAACCGTTTCAGATCGCGCTCGGTAAGCGCATAGACGATACCGGTCAATGCCGTTACCGCGCCGACGAAAAGAACGAGCAGCGCCATCTGCGGGTGATGGATCGCAATGGGGCCGTCGATGACGAAGAGTGCGAACACGCCGAGGTTGAGCGTCGCGCCGGAGAGGATCGGTGAAACCGATCGCGGGGCCGAGCCGTGTGCCTCGGGGAGCCAGGCATTGACGGGCACGATGCCGGCCTTGACGCCGAAGCCGAAGAGCGTGAGCAGAAAAGCGAGCCACAATGTGCCCGCCGGCAGTTGATTCCCCGCCGCCGCGATGGACGACAACGCCATGCTATGGGCATGGGAGGCGAGCAGGAAAAGGCCGGCCATGCCGGCCAGCGTTCCGGCTTCGCTCAACATCAGTGTCAGATAGCCCGCCGCGACCGGGCGCGCTTCCCGAGTGTGGAAGGTAACCAGCCCCCAGATAGCCAGCGCGCTGATTTCCCAGAAGAAGACGAAAGACACTATGTCGGCCGCGGTGAAGAATGCGAGCATGCCGGCGTACAATATCGCGACCAGGGTGAGAAACAGGGCCGCCCGATGACGCGGGTACTGAGCCGCGTCGCGAACCAGCAGGGGTGTCGCGGCCAGGAATACGACGGCGGTGACGATGAGAAACAACCCCCGCAGCGGATTCAGCACAAAGCTGATCTCTCCCAGCAACGAGAGGGGGCCGAGGGAAACGGTTGCGCCGCCGGTTGATATGGCCTCCACTCCGGTGACGAACACCAATCCGCTCGCCGCGGAAAAGGCGCACCCGCTCGCCCAGGCCCGAGCCCGGCCCGGCGAAATCCAGGCCACTACGATACTCGCGGCCAGAGCGGCGAAAGCGGCGGTGAACCACGTCATGGCTCGGGGGCATCGCTGCCCTGCTCCGGTTGCAACTGCCCGGCGGCGAGCAACAGCCCATGCGCGATTGCGAGCGGCGGGGGTGGACAGCCGGCGATGACGAGGTCCACGGGCACCACGTCTCTCACACCGCCGATGCTGGCGAAACTGCGACCGAAAACGCCGCCGTTGATCGCGCAGACCCCCATCGCCACCACCCGCTTCGGCTCCGGCATCGCCTCGTAGGTCTTGCGCAACGGCAGGCGCATCGACTCGGTGACCGGCCCGGCGACCAGCAATACGTCGGCATCGCGCGGCGTGGCCGTGATGAAGATACCGTAGCGATGCAGGTTGTACGGCGGCGCGTCGATCAGACGCACCTCGCCCATGCAAGCGCCGCAAGCGCCGGCGTCGAGGTAGCGCACGTGGACCGAGTGGAGGAAGCGGCGCGGCAAGGGGTTGGGCGCCGCATCGCGCCATGCGCCCCATCGCGCATCTTCCCGCCACGCGAGATCACCGTCGGGCCGGCGACATCGCTGGCAATGCACGCAGTGTACGAAATCCACGTCGACCGCATCCCCGCGCGCCGTTATCGCTCCGCTGGGGCAGATTGCGGCCATTCGTGCCGCGGCCTGTGCCGCGAGCGGCTGCGACACCGCTCGGCCGGGGGTCGCGCCCGCCGGCAGGCGCCCGGCGTCGAGGCCGGGTTCGCTGCGGATACCGTCGATCAGGCTGTGTGCTACCCAGTTGGCCATCAGCGATCGTTCTCCGCCACCGAAAGTCCGAAGCTTGCCATGATGATCGGGAAATCCTGGAATGCGGCGCCCTCCACCGCGCGGTGGAAGGCGTGCCAGTTACGGTACCCCGGCGTGCCGGCCGACCAGCGTTGCACACGGCCGTCGGCATCGAGTCGCAGCCAGTCGAAGAACGCCCCGGACGGCGCCTCGGCCCAGCCGAGGGCGGAACCCTCGCACGGCTCCCAGCCGGTGGTCGCCGCGCCGGTCGGCAGAGCGTCGAGCGCCGCGCCTATCAACGCGCCCGAGTCCTCGATTTCATGGAAGAACACCCGCATGCGCGCGTAGCCGTCGCCTTCGGACTCTACCGCCACTGCGGGGGGCAGGCTCGCGTAGCCGGCATAGGGCAGGGCGCAGCGCAGGTCCAGGGTACGGCCGGAAGCGCGTCCGATCGGGCCGACGGTGGCGTAGCGCGCGGTGAGCGTCGCATCGAGCGCGCCCACCTCCTCGATGCGATCGAGAAAGCTCGAACTCGCCTCCAGCAGCCGCCGGTATCGACGTATACGCACCAGGAGGGAGGGGAGTTCGGCGCTGAGCGCCGCCAGTGCGTCGGCATCCAGGTCGCGAGCGAGTCCGCCGGGGGCGATCAGGCCGAACAAGTAACGGTGGCCGCCGACGCGCGCGGCGAGGCGCAGCAGCGCCTCTTCCAATTCCTGGCCCATGGCCTTTCCAACCGCCAGGCCGGTGGAACCGGCAAGCTCCGCCAGCACCGCCATGTGGTAGCGCATGCGCTCGAGCTCGGCGAGCACCACGCGCAGGCGACGCGCGCGCTCGGGTACCGCCGTGTGCGAGATACGCTCCGCCGCCTGGCACAAGGCCAGTGCGTGCGCCACGGCGGCGTTGCCGCTGAAGCGTTCCGCGAGCAGCAGCACGGCGGGCACCGACAGGCCTTCGGCGATCTTTTCCACCGCCCGGTACTTGTAGAACAGCCGCGTGTGGGCGAGGCGGATCTGTTCGCCGGGGCCTTCGAGCACGTAGAGTCCCGCCTCGGGGTAATCGCCCCACACCGGTCCGACCGGAAACACGACGCTCCCGGATTCGGTGAGTTGGCGCCGCGGGTGCCACGTGGAGGCCCGCTCGGCGCTCGCCGATGGGGTCGTCGCGTTGTAGCGTCGGCACATCGGCGCGACGGCCTCCGGCCAGACGTCGTCGTGGAGTACGAAGTCCCCGAGAAAGGGGTGTCCGGAAAAATGCAGCCCGAACAGATCCTCGGCCTCGCGCTCGTACAAGTCGGCCGCATAGATACGGTCGCTGATGGTCGGAAGTTCCCCGCTGGCGCTCGTC
>VAPM010307177.1_pt1 | contig 14280 bp, 16 predicted proteins | sample 3395091 | NCBI WGS metagenome assembly VAPM01 (sample SAMN08290445, study PRJNA428436) | hydrothermal vent metagenome | isolation source: Deep-sea hydrothermal vent chimney 3 | place: Pacific Ocean: Juan De Fuca Ridge | reverse complement strand
GCTGCTGCGGGTGCGGCTGCTGCGGGGATCGCCTCTTCGGATGCGGCCGGTGTCGCCGGTTCGCCCCCCGCGCCAGCGGACCTCTCTTTGAGCTCATCGAGGTCGACCCCTGCCCAGTCGGCGAGTACACGCTCGAGCGTCGACCCGGAGTGTTCCGCCCGCGCCTCGGCCGAAGCCAGGATCAGCTTCGGGGGCATCCGGCGAGTCTCGGCAGCGAGCCGGACGAGATCGTCGGTGGTGACCGCGACGGGTGGCACAGCGTCGACCGCGGCCGATGGGGGTGCGTCGGTGATCGGCTCAGATTCGACCGCTTGGGGTTCGTCTGTGGCAACACCGGCCTCACCGAGCCACTCACGGAGAACCGCCTCGACGGTCGTGCCCGTCTTGTCGGCCCGTGCCTGGGCCGAGCGCTCGACGAGCGATGCCGGCATGCCTCTGACGTCGGCTACCTGTTGGAGAAGTTGGTCGTCCATACCTACCTCAGAGTCTGGATATAGATGGTGAGTGCGTCGAGATCGGACTGGGACAGGTACGAGTACGACGGCATATTCGACCAGGACCGTGCATCCCTCGGATCCTGGAGATGTGGTGTGATGGCGTCGGGGGTGAAGCCCTCTCGTCCGGCGACGTGCATGAGGTCGGGACCGAACCGGATCGTGCCGCGAAGCACAGGGTCCTCGTACGCGTAGTCGCCCGCGATCGAGACGGTGTCGAGCCCGACGTCGGTTCCGACCGGTCGAACCTCCTGAGAGTGGCACTCCGCGCAACCCTGAGCGATGTACAAGTTCCTTCCGATCGCAGCCGCACTGCCCGCCTCGTAGGTGCGAGCGGTGTCGGCGAGCAGTGTTGGGTCCCGATCTGTTGTGTCGAGGAGGGGCAATCCGACGCTGAACACGAGCGCAGAGATCCACACCGCGGTGACACCGCGGATGAGTCGCTTCCATGTGACGTATCGCGGCTCGCCTGCGAACTGCAGGTCATACGAGTCGCCGTGGTCGGGGATCGGAAGCACATCGTCGTTGCGAGATCCGAGCCTGATGAGAAATACGATCTGGGCGACGGCGTAGAGCATCAGTGCGAAATGGAAAGCCCACAGCACGGGTACAAGCGTGCTGGTCGTGACCTCCCAGCCTCCTCCGTAGTTCGGGAACTTCTGGCTTGCAGGCCCGCCTGCCCATGAGAACCCGCTCAGTACCCCACCGACGAGGAGTGCACCAGCTGCGACGAGGAGAGCGATCGTTGCCGACACGAAGTGGAAGCTTCCCCCTTTCGCCTTGCCTCCGTTGAGCACACGGTGCCCGGCGAAGATCGCGAACGACGCACCGCCGAAGACGATCAGCACGCTCAATCCCTGAACCCACATCGAGTACTGGACGATCGCGCTCGATGCTCGCCAGGTGAGGAGAAAGTTGACACCGGTCGCTGCGATCAGCGAAAGAGCTGCAACCACGCCGTACCGCAGTGAGGCACGGTCGCCGATCCCTGCAACCCTTCCCCGGAGCATCAGGCCGATATCGGTAGCGATCGCGATCGCCGGCACGAACGAGCCGATCGCCATTGCAACGGTGATCGTCTCGAGCCAGTCCGGCGCAGCGGAGTAGATGAGCTCAGTTCCGTTCATGAACGCCCACACGAGGAGCAGGCTCCAGAATCCAAGAGCTGCGAGATGGCGGGGCTCGGTGGGATCTGATCCACTGATCCGTCCGAACACGAAGTAGAGGAGACCGACCGAACCTGTGAGGAGGAACAGTGTGACCCCGCTCCCGACGAAGGAACTCATGATCGCACCAGAGATACCGGCAGGGGCCGGTACCAGCCCGACGATCATCGAAGCAGCCAGGAGAAGTGGTGCGCTCGTCAGATACCAACCGGCAGTCCCGAGTCGGTCACCGCTGACTCGTGCTGTCGACGACGTTGCCACCGCTGCGAGGAGGGCGCCGATGGCGATGAGGCCTCGCGCCCAGATCGGTGCCTCTTGTCCTGAGATGCCGCTGCTCATCCCGAGGAGGACTCCAACGGCTCCGCTCACGGTGCCGAGGCCGATCAGGGCGAGCGATGCTGTTGCCAGGCCCCTGCGCTTGGCACCGTTGCCGGTGATGTGTGTCAGTGCGTAGTAGCCGAGTCCGAGCAGCCCAGGGACTGCCCACCCGTAGGTGATCAGGATGCGGCTCGCCGGTGCCATCCTCCCGTAGGTCACGATGGCGATTCCCGCTGCAACGTCGGGCAGGACGAGCTGGAGCGATGCGAATGTGGCTGCGAGGACTCCTACGACGAACAGGATCGACGCGACAAGGAGATGGAAGCGGGCTGTGCGGGCGCCGCTGTCATCGGTATCGGTATGCGCGACGTCGTTCGATGAAGTTTCTGCCGTCACTCTGGCGGCGTCCTCCTGGTGCGGGTGATTGCGCGTGCCTGTCGGGGCGGGGGAAACTCTAGCCGTTGAGGAGGCATCATCTGTCATCGATTCGAGAGTTTCTCGGCGCAGTTCTGAGAAATCGGCAGAAGTTGTCGACAAACAGGTGGAAGCACGACTTGAATATCCCAGACAACGTAGTCGGCGTACAATGCACGCCGCACCCAACGGACACGCAGAGGACGATTCGTGGACGGACGCAAGCAATTCATCGCGGGCATCGCCTTGATTCTGCTCGGACTCGTTGTCACGATCGTGGCCTCCATCGTCGCGCACATGGCGGGATCAGCGCAGGTCGATGAGTTCGGACGACAGATCTTCCCCGGTGTTCCACGTGGATGGCAGATGGTGACGCTCGCCCAGCTCGTGGCCGTTGGTGGTGTCCTCCTCTCGATGGCAGGTGCAACGTACGGGTTCATCTGGCAGCGGCCGCTCACATGGTCGAGAGCGATGCTCGGAGCCTTGTTGTTCGCCGGGTTGATGTTCATCCTCTTTGCCATCATCCCCAACGAGTTCCTGACACTGACTCAAGCCACACTCGAGTGGACGCCGCAAAAGACGTTCCTCGTCGTTCCTTCTTTCCTTGTGCTCAACAACGAGGTGTCGATCTCGCTTGCCGTCGTCAAGGACATGATCTCGGCCGGTTACGCCACCACCCTTCTGATCCTGATCCCCGTCCTCATGTACAAGTGGCAGGAGCGGGAGAAGAAACCGGACGTGGTGAAGCCGGAGCCCGTGTCGCGGTACGGTCGTCCGTTGCGAGCGGGAAACTGATGGCGAAGGAAGTTTGGCTGGAGACCCCTCCAATGCGCGACGATTACCAGCTCGCGCTCGTCGATGCGGCGTACATGACAGCGGCGGTGAAACCGAAGCAGTTCATCCATATCGATGAGGCTGAGTGCATCCTGTGCGCAGGTTGCGTGGATATCTGCCCGTGGAAGTGCATCCACTTCTTCTCTCCCGAGGTCGTGACCGAGGCGATCGGCGTCGACGATCCGAACGACAAAGAGGAGAACGGTGCGGTGTTCGTGATCGACGACACCGAGTGCACCCGGTGCAAGTTGTGCGTCGACCGGTGCCCCACCAACGTCATCACGATCGGGAAGTTCGGCGGGTCGGTCGCCGAGCAAGCCGATGAGTTCCGTGCTGCGCCCTGGGAGTACGACTCGGGTAGCAGAGACAGCAAGAGCGGCGTCGCGTACGGCGTGCGTTGGTAGCAGAGGGCGAGGGAGACACGTTGGCAGACGGAAACGGCAAGACCGGCGTCAAGAGCGCCGTCACTGGCTTGGGAGACCATGTCCGCAACTCACAGGTGTGGAACTCGATCTTCCGTCCAGGTTCGCCGATGCGCGCCGACGGTGGGGACTCTCCGAGAAACCGCGCGTATGTGGTGATGAACAACGTTCTCTACCACCTCCACCCCGTCAAGGTGAAACGTCACGGCGTGCGTCTCTCCTATACATTGTGTCTTGGTGGGTTGAGCTTCTTCCTCTTCATTCTGCTCACGGTGACCGGCATCTTCCTCATGTTCTATTACCGGCCGACCTCGCCCCAGGCGTACTTCGACCTCCAAGCGCTCGCAACCGATGTCGCGTTCGGCCAACTGGTTCGCAACATGCACCGATGGGGAGCCCACATCATGGTGCTGACGGTCTTCCTCCACATGTCACGAGTCTTCTACCACGGCGCGTACAAGCCGCCGCGCGAGTTCAACTGGGTTGTTGGCATCATCCTCCTTCTTCTGACCCTTCTTCTCTCCTTCACCGGTTACCTGCTGCCGTGGGATCAGCTTGCCCTGTGGGCGGTCACCGTCGGGTCGAACATGGCCGCGTACACACCCGTGTTCGGGGCTCAAGTGAGTTTCGCCCTCGTCGGCGGTGTTCAGATCACCGCAGATACGCTGCTGCGGTGGTACGTCCTCCACGTCCTGTTCCTCCCATTCATCATCACCATCTTCATGGCCGTCCACTTCTGGCGGGTCCGTAAAGACGGTGGCATCTCAGGACCGCTGTAAGGAGACGACATGGCACAGCTTCCAGAACATCTCCTGAAACGGGCCGCAGAGGCCAGAGCGAAAGCCGAAGGCCGCTCGCTCGAAGACGTCATGGCAGAGATGAAGAGCGAGCCGGAGCCGGCACGCGCCCCTGCTCCTGTGGCCCCGAGCACTCCTGCTCCCGCTCCCGCGAGCACCCCCGCCGCCGCCCCGAGCACTCCTGCTCCTGCGAGCACGCCCGGCGGATCGGGGTCAGAGCGCGATCTCGACGCCGAGGCAGACAAGTACGGTGTCCCGCGTGAGCTCCTCAAGCGCGCGATGCTCGCCAGGGCGGCCAAAGACGGAACTGCTGTCACTGCGGCGGCCAGCTCTGCCGCTGCTCCTGTCCCTGCCGCAGCTGGCGGTGCGCCGGCGGCCGCCCCGCCGCCACCTCCGGGACCGTCCGGTCCACCTCCCGGTGTACGCACCCAGAGGCTCCTCACGGTCGTCAAGGCCGGGGCGATCCAGGGCACGACGAAGGAGCCTGCCGACAAGGTCAGCGTCTGGCCGCACCTGCTCGCCATCGAGTTCGTTGCGCTCCTTGCCATGTCGGCTTTCCTCTTCCTTCTCTCGGCGTTCGTCGATGCACCACTTCTCGAGTTCGCGAACTTCAACAAGCAGCCGAACCCGTCGAAGGCGCCGTGGTACTTCCTCGGTCTTCAGGAGTTGCTCGCCTACTTCGATCCGCAGGTTGCAGGTGTGATCATCCCCGGCTTTGGCCTCGCGGCGCTGGCGTTCATCCCGTACATAGATCGGAACCCGTCGGTGCGCCCGTCGAACCGCAAGCTGGCGATCTCCATCTTCACGGTCTTCTTCGTCGGCGCGGCGGTCCTGACGATCTTCGGTTCCTTCTTCCGTGGCCCCGGGTTCAACTTCACGTTCCCCTGGAGTGACGGCATCTTCTTCGATGATCTATTGTCGATACTCGAGTGAGGAAATCATGAACCCAACAATGATATTCGTCATCGTCCTCGTCGCAGCGGCGATCGTGGCAGTCGTCGGCATCGTGCTCGTCGCTCGGGGTCGTCTCGACTCGGACGGTGCAGCAACGGCTGCGGAGCTCGATCGTAAAGCCAAGAAGCTCGATAGGCAGCGTCGGGAAGCCAGGACCGAAGCGTCCATCGACCATGTCAACGGCGGTATCGACACCGCAGGAGCTGTGATGCTCGTCGACGCTCCGGCCGAGTTCAAGGACGATGAGCCGAGGACCGAGGTCTCTGCGATCGAGTACGGGACCACCCGACGCAAGTTCTTCAATCGTGCGATCGGAGCGGTGTTCGGATTGTTCATGCTCCAGTTCGCGCTTGCCGGACTCGCCTTCTTCTGGCCGAAGCTCAAGGGCGGGTTCGGAACGGCGATCAAGGCTGGCAGTGTCTCGGCGCTCAAGGCCGAGGTACTCCAGGGGGGCACGATCATCCCGAAGGCCATTCCTGCCGCACAGGCGTGGATCGTCCCGTTCGACATGGACATCCTCTCCGAATCCCAGTTCGCTGAGGGCCCCGTCGTCATCGTCGGAGGTGAGGACGATGGGATCGGGCTCATGGCGCTGTGGCACAGGTGTGTACACCTCGGCTGTCGTGTTCCCGAGTGCATCCCGTCGCAGGGATTCGAGTGCCCGTGTCACGGGTCCAAGTACAACGCCCACGGTGAGTACTCGGCTGGTCCCGCACCACGCAACCTCGATCGTTTCGCAGTGAGTATCAACGGTGCCGGGGAGCTCGTGATCGACACGGGCACGGTCGTACAGACGCCGAGAGCCAAGAAGTTCACGGTGCCCTATCCCCAGGGCCCGTTCTGCGTGGGGTGATCACTCAGTGAATTCGATTCCTTTGATTGTCGCGACTGCCGAGCAGCCCGACGCTGGCCCCGCTGCCGCCGGGCTGGGTGTTGGCGCCATCGCCCTCCTCGTGGTGGTCGTCCTCCTGCTCGGGTGGATGGCCTATCTGTACGTCAACTCGAGGCGCAGCGAAGCAGAGCGACAGGAGGCTGCACCGCCGAACCTGTCGTTGCCGGCCTCTGATGACGAACTCGAGAACGGAAAGCTCACTCGTGTGCTTCGCGCAGCCCTCTTCGGTAGCGCACTGCTTGCCATAGCGCTGCCCTGGTACGCCATCAACGAACCGGGGCGCCAGGAGGCGTTCGCCGAATCGATCGCAGAAGAGGATGTCCACGCAGGCGAAGATTTCTTCAGTGTCGAAGGGTTCGCATGCGCACAGTGCCACGGCCCGGTTGCCGGTGGAGGTGCCGCGCCGTTCACCGAGGCTCGTTCCGGTGTGGGCGTGACGTGGGCCGTGCCATCGCTCGATGACGTGTTCTTCCGCTACTCAGAGGACGAGGTGAAGTTCTGGATCACGTTCGGGCGCGCGGGGACACCGATGCCTTCCAACGGTCTCGAGGGTGGCGGTGCAATGACCGTTCAGGAGATCGATCGGACCATCGAGTATCTCAAGTCCATCCAGCTCACCCAGGAGGAAGCCTTTGCGAAGGCGGAGGGTGCCGTGGATCGAGCCCTCAACGCGATCGAGGGTGGAGAAGCTCAAGCCAAGTCGCTCATCAACCGGCAGCAGGCAGATATCGACGCGGTCAAGGCTGCTGCAGGCCGACTGGCAGTAACCGGGACGTTCCCCGATGACGTCAAGGACCTGTTCCAGGCACAGGGCACGTGTACCGAGGAGTCTGCTGCCCTGGTGGGTGCCCTCTGTGAGAGCCCGGGGCAGGACTCGGACCGTGACGGGTTGACGGACGAGACCGAGAAAGAACTGACCCGCATCGCTGCGACGTCGAGAGAGACGCTCGTCGTCATCACGAGCCGTCCTCCCGACGAGGAAGGCGTTGTCACCTACGAGACCGTGCCGAACGAGTCCTACGCTCTGAGGTTCGACCAGTTCCTTGCGTTCTCGAACGACGACCCCGACACGAAGGCTCCGGCACCCGACCTCGAGATGGCCCAGCGTCTGCTCGGGAACCTCGAATCCGACCTGCTCCTCGTCGGCGTCGCAGCCGAGCGTGAGGACGAGTTCCTCGGAGGTCTCGATGCGGGGATGGACTTCCTCGTAGCGTCGCTCGCCGACCGGCTGTGGGAGGTTGATTTCGATGCAGCTGCCACGGCAATGGGTGTCACCGTCGACGAGGCCACGCGCGGCGCCGGACTCTTCAACGCGTACTGTGCCCGATGCCATACCGGTGGGTACTCAGCGGGCCAGTCCTTCGAACAGGGGGCAGGCTCAGGGGCGTGGGGTCCGTCACTGGTGGACGGACGTGCAGAGCTCCAGTTCCCCGACATGCCGGATCAGATCGCCTTCGTGATGTCCGGTACCGACAACGGCGTCAAGTACGGCATCAACGGTCTCGGCTCGGGGCGCATGCCTGGCTTTGGTCAGATCCTCTCGACGGCGGACATCGAGCTCATCGTCAGGTACGAGAGGTCACTGTGATGAAACACCTGGAACAGATCAAGCGCCGTTTCTCCACCGACGAGAACGGCCTCTCGAGGCTCGAAGTGCTCGGTCTTGTTGCGTTCGTGGTGTCTCTCCTGGCGATGATCCCTGCCGTGCGCGAGTTCACCGTCAACACGATCGGGCTTGTATTCGACCAGATCGACCAAGAGACGGGTGAGATCAACGACTTCTCGACCGCAATGCGCGGGTTCTTCGTCGTCATTGGATCGATCATCGTATTCATCGGCTCGGGATGGATGCTGCTGTGGACCAACGTCGGGAAGCGTCTCGCGTTCCTGCTTGTCGGCGCAGCGACGTTTGGATGGTTGACGATCAACGGCATCCTTTTCATCGTCTACGCTCCGCGAGGAATCCGGCCGGTGGATCTCGAAGGGCTGAACGCGATCCAGGTCCGACTCCCTGCTCTGGCGATGACGCTTGGGTCGTTCGTCTTGTTCCTCATGTTCTCGGTGGCCCTCGCCCGCTACGAGGCCGACTCGGTGGAGGCGTGAGGAAGTTCACAGTTCACAGCTGACAGTTGACAGACGGGGACCACCCCTCCGAAACCGCGAACTGCGAGCTGTGAACTGTTGCCTGTGAAACGTTGGTCCCCCAATCAGCCTCGACCCACGAGGTGACCGTCGGCGTGTGTCGGTTACCCGGTCACTGCACAGGTTCCCAGGCGTCGGACAGTTCACCTCTCATCACACGCGACTGCCGGTTCTTCGGCCCCTGCCACGAGCGAGGGTTGCGGACGGGGATCGGGCAGTATCGCTGATCCCTGCCCCGGCGGCGTGAGGGTCACAGTGGTACGATGGCGAGAGAAGGCGGGCGTGCACGCATGTCGATTGGAAGCGATCAGGTTCCTACCGAGATCCAGGATGGGTTTCAGGCTCGCGTCGATGAACACGGTCGTCTGCGGGCTGTGCTCGAGTCCTTTGCCTACCTCCCCCCTTGGGGTGCATTGTTCAAGAAGTCTGCACCGTTCTACGCAGAGTCCTACTGGTACTGCATGGGGGGGATCACCTTCCTCATGTTCTTCTATCTGGCTATCAGCGGGATCATCCTTGCCTGGCTCGGTCCGTTCTGGTGGCTCACGAGTCCCATAGGCCAGGTGGTCAAGGCCACGCACTACTGGAGCGCTCAGGCATTCTTCTTCTTCCTCGTGTTGCACCTGATCCGAGTCTGGGCGACCGGTGCGTACCGCGGCAAGCGCTGGTTGAACTGGGCCATTGGGACGGTCATCATGCTCCTGGGTCTCGGCCAGAACCTCTTCGGAATCCTGGCGCGAGGAGACTGGGAGTCTCAGTTCGTATCCATGCACTCCAACGACATGCTCTTCACCGAGCCGTTCTTCTTCAACCTGTTCTCGGCTGCCAACTTCACCGTGGACCTCCTGATACACGTCGTAGTCATCCCTGTGGTCATGCTCGCCCTGATCTTCGCCCACGTGACACTGGTGCGCATCCAGGGTATCGCCAGACCGCTGTAGGGAAGCAAGGAGCCGACGATGCAACACACGAGCACAGTGAAGGAGCAGTCCGAGATGCCGGACGCTCCACCTGGGCACTTCGTTCGGCACTGCTTCTGGAAGTATCCGTTGATTGCCGGGGGCCTCGCGATTCTGCTGATCGGGATCGCCCTTGTGATGGGCTCCCCCAACTCGGCGAGGGACACGATTGCCGGGGTCTCCCAGAGCGACCCTGGCGGAGCGATCCTCGCTTTCACTCAAGAGCTCGATGGAACGGCCGCGTCGTGGGAGAACGCAGGGTCACGGGGGATGGGGGAACCAAGCCAGGTGTTCGTCCTTGAGCCTGTGAGCGACTATGCCACTTTGCTCGGTGAGGGGGTCGAGAAGGCAGTGAACGAGTACAGGGAAGCGGACGTTGCGCAACGACAGGCGTGGGCCGGCGCTTACGAACAGGCTTTGGAGACGATCACGCCACAGCCGACGGGTGGCGTCGATGCGTCGGGCACCACCCCGAGTCCCGACCATACGCGGGTCGAGTCCTTGCAGGGGGAGTTCGGTCCGGTGCCGGCGCTCGTGCAAGCAGACCTCGTCCTTGCTCAGCGCGGGTACCTCGAACAGTACCTTGTGGGGAGAGACCCCGGGCACTCGTTGCAGCTGGGGACCATCTGGCTCTACGACCACCCCGCCATGTTGAACACCGCCATCGACAACGGGCTCACCGACGACCAATGGGGCATGGTCAAGGAACGTGGATTCCCCGTGGGGCCTTGGTACCTCATCATTCCCGCGATCTTTCATGTGAAGTTCCCCGGCGGATCGGTCGGCACCGGGTTCGTTCTCTGGAATCTGTTCGCTGCTCTGATCTTCCTGTTCGTCGTGCCCTTGGTACCAGGCGTGCGAGAGCTGCCCCGTCGTGTCCGCTTGTACCGGCTCATCTATCGATACCCGACGAAGGGCGAAGAAGTGACGGTGCGGAGCTCGTCACGAGACGACGGCACAGGACGGGGGAGCACTTCATGAACCGGAGGCAGGGACTCTGGGAGATGGCACTGTTCTTTGCGGCAGCGGTCGCAGGTATCTACGGGTTCGGCCGCACGTTCCAAGGAGACACCGTCTGGCTTGGCGTCTCGGCCGTCTCGCTCATGGTGCTGGCCAAGCAGATGGCCAGGATCCAAGATCACCTGCCGAGTCGTCCGGTGTCGCACACCCAAACGGCGACACGGATGAGAGAGCGGGAGTGAGGAAGATGAAACGGATCCATCTTGATACATACAGCGTCGTGATCGGCGTACTCGTACTGATCGGGATCATCTCGTTGCTACTCGTGACGCTGAACCCCGTCCGGTAGGAGAACCGACGCTGCAGACGTTCCCCGACGACATCGTTCGTCACGCGGGCGGTACCCGAGACGTGGTCAGAGCTGTGGCGGAAGGCTCACACGTTCCTGTGGAACGCCAATATCCCAAGCTCTGTCGAGAGGTCGACGCGGCGGATCTGGACACCGTCGGGTGCCTTGAGGATCGTCGGAGCGAGGTTGAGGATCGATGTGACCCCGGCGTCGGCCAGGCGGTTCACGGTGCTTTGGGCAGCGGCCGCAGGCGTAGCGATGATGCCGATCTCGATCGAGTGGTCCTCGACGATTCTCACGAGATCCTGCATCGGTTCGATCGTCAGCCCATCGACAGGCTCACCGATCTTCAGCGGATCGATATCGACGAGGGCGACGACCTTGAACCCCCAGGCCCGGAACCCCCCGTAGTTCGTCAGGGCGTTTCCGAGGTTTCCCGCCCCGATGACGACTACGGGGTACGTTCGGGTGAGGCCGAGCACGTTGCGGATCTGACGGGAGAGGTCGGCGATGTCGTACCCGACACCGCGGGTTCCGTACGCGCCGAGGTACGAGAAGTCCTTGCGGACCTGGGCGCTGTTGACACCGGCGGCTGTGGCGAGCTCCTCCGAGGAGCAGTTCGCCTCCCTGGCTTCCATGTCTGAGAGGCAGCGCAGGTAGCGGGGCAACCGTGCAACGGTCGATGAGGGGACCGGATCCTTCATGCTTGCAAGCCTAGGAAGTGTCGAGCGTTGCCGTGAATCGACATGCCGCATCGCGGGTCCGGAGGCCGGCGATTTCTGATGGACGCAGCGGGCCGGTATCCTCCTGCCGATGGAGCTGGCTGACTATCTTCCGATCGCTCTGATGACCATCCTCGGCGTCGCCTTTGCTGGCATGTCGTTGGTGATGTCCAGGATGCTCGCTCCCTCGAATCCGACACCCGAAAAGCTGGCACCCTATGAGTGCGGCATCGTCCCGCTCCAGGATCCGGTCCAGCGGTTCCCTGTCAAGTTCTACCTCGTTGCGATGCTGTTCGTCATCTTCGACGTTGAGATCATCTTCTTGTTCCTGTGGGCGGTGAGGATGGACCAGTTCGGGTGGGCGGGCATCGCTGCGATCGTCGCGTTCATGCTGATGTTGATCGAGACGCTCGCATACGTCTGGAAGCGCGGTGCGCTCGACTGGAACGTTGCGAGCCGTGCACGCTACCGCACGATCGTCGCGCCTTCGTCCGAGATGGATGAGGCTGCCTGATGGCCGGTGTGTCGAGCGAACCTGGCTTCCTCGTGTCTACGCTCGAGAAGGGTGTCAGCTGGGCACGGACCCGCTCGATGTGGCCGGCAACTTTCGGACTCGCATGCTGTGCCATCGAGATGATGGGAACCGGTGCCGCCCACAACGATCTCGCACGCTTCGGCATGGAGGTGTTCCGCGCTTCACCCCGCCAGGCAGACCTGATGATCGTCGCCGGGCGAGTGTCCCAGAAGATGGCACCGGTACTGCGCCAGGTATACGACCAGATGGCTGAACCGAAATGGGTGATCTCGATGGGTGCGTGCGCATCCTCGGGAGGGATGTTCAACAACTATGCGATCGTCCAGGGTGTCGACGAGGTGGTTCCGGTCGATATCTACGTTCCCGGATGCCCTCCGGGGCCACAGTCGCTCATGCACGGGATCTTGACGTTGCACGAAAAAATCATGTCCGGCGAGATCCAGCGCTCCACGGGGGTGCTCTGAGATGTCCGACGATCGCACACAGATCGACGAGGTCCAAGACCAGGGCGACGGCTCAGGAACCGAGCTTCCTGCTCGTGACCTTCCCGATGTTGCCGTCATCGCGTCCCTGATGGAGTCTTTCGAAGACGCCACCTTCACTGCCGCGAAATACGCGTCCAGCGAGACGATCTACCACATGATCGCCGTCCCGGTCGCGGACTGGGTCGCGTTTGCAACCGAAGCGAAGGATGCGGGGTTCGACACGTTCATCGATCTCACCGCGATCGACCATTTCTCCGAGGCTCCACGATTCGAGGTCGCGCTCAACCTGCTGTCGACCACCGATGCACAGAGGATCATCGTCTCGACGAGGATCCCGTACGATGACCCGTCCATGCCGACGCTCACGGGTGTGTTCGCCGGTGCGAACTTCTACGAACGCGAGGCGTACGATCTCCTCGGTGTCGACTTCTCCGGTCACCCGGATCTGACGAGGATCCTCATGCCGGACGACTGGCAGGGGCATCCTCTTCGCAAGGACTACGACGTCGGTGTGGTACCTGTCGAGTTCAAGGCGGGGAGTGTCGACGTATGACGGATACTCCCGACATCACCGAGGCAACGGCAACCGTCGATGATCAGACATCCGAAATGCTCGGAGTCGCAGACGAACGCCGCAGGCGCCACGAGATATGGGTCTCGGGCACCGAGGAACGCATGCCGTTCGCAGCAGCGACGAACGAGGGTGCTCAAGAGATGTTGCCGCGCGATGAGGATCCCGCACTGGCGATCCAGCGGGGTATCGCCGTCGATGACGACTTCCTCGAACAACCGCTCGTCGTCGACGAAGAGCGTCAGATCATCAACATGGGGCCGCAGCACCCCTCCACACACGGCGTGTTACGTCTCCAGATCGAACTCGAGGGCGAAACCGTTCGCAGGGTGAAGCCGATCATCGGGTACCTGCACACGGGCATGGAGAAGACCGCCGAGACGCTCACGTACACGCAGGGTTCGACGAACGTCACTCGGATGGATTATCTGTCGCCGTTCTTCAACGAGCTCGCCTTCTCGCTCACCGTCGAACAGTTGCTCGGCATCGATCTTCCCGAGCGTGCCGATGCGATCCGCATCCTCATGACAGAGCTCAACCGCGTCGCGAGCCACCTCCTGTTCACTGCGACGATGGGCATGGACATCGGGGCCCTGTCGATGATGATCTACGGCTGGCGTGAACGCGAGATCGTCCTCGACTTCTTCGAGAAGGTCACGGGTCTGCGGATGAACCACAACTACATCCGTCCCGGCGGTGTTGCAGCCGACCTCCCCGACGGCTGGCAGGACGACGTGACGCACCTCATCGGCGTGGTCAACGCCGGCGTCGACGAGTATGAGGAACTTCTCAACGAGAACCCGATATTCCTCGACCGGACACTCGGCGTCGGCGTCCTGACACCCCAGGAGTGCAAGCAGTTCGGAATCACGGGGCCGCTCGCCAGGGCGTCGGGCATCGATTGGGACCTCCGCAAGGAGATGCCGTACTGCGGGATCGACAAGTACGAGTTCGACGTACCAACGGGACAGCACGGAGACGTCTTCGATCGCTACATCGTTCGTGTTGCCGAGCTACGCGAGTCACTCAAGATCGTCGAGCAGGTTCTCGACATGATGCCTGCCGGTGATTACCGCACGACCGACCCGAAGGTCACGCCGCCGCCACGCAAGCGCATCGACGAGTCCATGGAAGCGTTGATCCACCACTTCAAACTGTTCACATCCGGCATCGAGGTCCCTCCAGGAACAGCGTATCAATCGGTCGAGGGGCCGAGAGGTGAGATCGGCTGCCATCTCGTGTCCAAAGGCGGGACGCGGCCATGGC
>VAPM010510016.1_pt1 | contig 14296 bp, 10 predicted proteins | sample 3395091 | NCBI WGS metagenome assembly VAPM01 (sample SAMN08290445, study PRJNA428436) | hydrothermal vent metagenome | isolation source: Deep-sea hydrothermal vent chimney 3 | place: Pacific Ocean: Juan De Fuca Ridge | reverse complement strand
GGTGGCGGCGAAGGCGGCTTCGTCGCGGGGTTGCCGGCGGGCCATGTCCTCCAGCGAGCGGTCGGAAAAAATAATGTAGGCCGGCACATTGCGCACTTTCGCCAGTTCCGTGCGCTTTTCCTTCAGGCGGATCAGCAGGGTCGCCTGGTCCGGGCTTAGTTCCGGCGACGCGGCGGCGGCGGCGCGGGCCGGCTTTTTGCCGCCGGGGCGCTTGATTGTGTCCTTGCGGTAGTGGAATTCGGTCCCGCCTTCAAGCAGGCTTTGGCCCTTACCGGTCAGGCTCAGGCCGCCGTACCCGGCGACATCGATGCGCAAAAAACCCGCCGCCACCAGTTGCCGGACGATGGACCGCCAGGTGTTTTTATCCAGTTCCGCGCCGCCGCCGTAGGCGGCCAGCCGATGGTGTCCCGCGGACCGTATTTTTTCGGTATCGGCGCCGCGTACGATGTCGGTCAAATGGGCCTGGCCATATACCTGGCCGGTGTGAAGGGCGGTCGACAGCAGGATTTTCGCTACTTCCGTACCATCGGTCATTTCCGGCGGGTCCAGGCAAACATCGCAATTGCCGCAGCCTTCGCCGGACGGTCGGCTTTGTCCGAAATAGGCGAGCAGGGCGTGCCTGCGGCATTCGGGGGATTCGCAATATGATATCAGCGCATCCAGGCGTTTATGTTCGCGCCGCTTGTGGCCGCTGTCGCCATCTTGCCGTTCGATGAACAGGCGGCGCATACGCAGGTCGTCCAGGCCGTAGATCATCTGTGCCAGCGCCGGTTTGCCGTCGCGTCCGGCGCGGCCGATCTCCTGATAATAGGCCTCGACGCTGCCCGGCATGTCGGTGTGGCAGACGAAGCGCACGTCGGGCTTGTCGATGCCCATGCCGAAGGCGATGGTGGCGACGATGACGACGCCACCGGATTCGGTCATGAAGGCGCGCTGGTTGCGGTTGCGGTCCTCGGCGCTCATGCCGGCGTGATAGGGCAGGGCGTGGATGGCGTTGTCATTCAGGAATTTGGCCACCTTTTCGGTCTTGGCGCGGGACAGGCAATAGACGATGCCGCTGTCGCCCCGATGGGCGCGGACGACATCCAGCAACTGCGCCTTGGCGTCGCCGCGCATAACCACGCCAAGGCGGATATTGGGGCGGTCAAAACCGGACACGAAACAGCGCCCGCCGCCGCCGAACAGCTTGGCGGTGATATCATCCCGGGTGGTTTCGTCCGCCGTCGCGGTCAGTGCCGCGATGGGGACGCCGGGGAATACGGTCCGAAGCCGCGCCAGGGCTTCGTAATCGGGCCGGAATGACGGCCCCCAGCGGGACAGGCAGTGGGCCTCGTCGATGGCGATCAGGCCGACCGGCAGGCGCCCCAGCGCATTCAGCATGGGCTCGGTCATCAGCCGTTCCGGGGCCAGATACAGCAACCGCAGGTGACCCGCCGCGGCGCGTTTCCAGGTCGCCACATTAATTTGGCGGTGGCGCGAGGAATTGATGGTGTCGGCGGCCACGCCGGCCAGTTTCAGGGCCGCGACCTGATCTTCCATCAGCGCCACCAACGGCGAAACGACAATCGTCAGGCCGCCCTTCAGCAACGCCGGAATCTGGAAACACAGCGATTTGCCCGACCCCGTGGGCATAACCGCCAGGGTATGATCGCCGGCCAGCAAGGCTTCGACGACCTCGGCCTGGCCGGGGCGAAAGCGGTCATATCCGAATACGTCTTTGAGAATCTGCGTGGGCATGGGGCCACTATATCCAGCGCCGCGCCGTATTCGAGAAAAAACCCTGTTTGTGGCTGGACCGTCGAACACATTGACATTAACGTACGGGCCGACGAGGGATCGGCGGCGGTTTGGAAAGCCGCCGAAAAGGGAAATAGAATGCCGGATGCAATAAAAGCCTACGTTCGTTATGTCGATAAAGTGAATCTGGTGATCGGCCGGATGGCCATGTACATGATCTTCGGGATGATCGGCCTGCTTTTCTATTCATCCATATCGAAGACATTTTTCATGCCGTCGCTGTGGACCCTGGAAATGGCGCAATTCTCGATGGCCGCCTATTACATGCTGGGCGGCGGTTATTCCATGCAGCTTAACAGCCATGTCCGGATGGACCTGATCTATGGCCGCTGGTCGACCAGAAAAAAGGCCTTCGCCGATTCAATTACCGCATTTTTCATGGTCTTTTATCTGATCTTCCTGCTGTGGGGCAGTCTTTCGAGTACGCGATACGCCCTGCAATATGGCGAGGAAAGCTATTCTTCGTGGGCGCCTTACATGGCGCCGATCAAGATCATCATGATGATCGGAATTTTCATGATGCTGTTGCAGGCGATTTCCATATTTTTCAAGGATATAGCCAAGGTCAGGGGCGTATCTATCACATGAGTTACGAACTCATCGCCCTGCTGATGTTTTCATCGATGATGTTGCTGCTGCTGACCGGGCAGCGGGTGTTCGCCGCCATCGGTTTCGTCGCGGTCGCCGCCGCCCTGGCCTTGTGGGGTGACGGCGGTTCCGAAATGGGCTTCAGCGCGGCCATGAAGTTGATGAAGTGGTATCCGCTGCTGACCCTGCCGCTGTTTATCTACATGGGCTACATGCTTTCGGAATCGGGCATCGCCGAGGACCTTTATCGAATGTTCCATGTCTGGTCCGGTCCGGTCCCCGGCGGTCTGGCCATCGGCACGATCGGCCTGATGGTGGTGATCTCGGCGATGAACGGCCTTAGCGTCGCCGGCATGGCTATCGGCGCCAGCATAGCATTACCGGAACTGCTGCGGCGCGGTTACGACAAGGTTATGGTGACCGGCGTGGTCCAGGCCGGCAGTTCCCTGGGTATCCTGGTGCCGCCCAGCGTGGTGCTTGTGCTGTACGGCATGATTGCCCGTCAACCGGTCGGAAAATTGTGGCTGGCCGGTGTTTTTCCGGGCCTGATGCTGGCCGGCCTGTTCATCGTGTATATCCTGATCCGCTGCAGGATAAATCCGGCCCTGGGTCCGGCCCTGCCAAAGGAAGAACGCGATATTCCCTGGGGCCAGAAGCTGGCGCTGCTCCGTGCTGGTATAATACCGCTTTTGATTTTCTTCTCCATGACCGGACTGTTCCTGATGGGCTACACCAGCCTGACCGAAAGTGCGGCCGTCGGCGCCGTGGCGGCGACCCTGGCGGCCCTGGCCAAGGGCCGGCTGAACGCGCAGGTGATAGAAAACACCATCCGCAAGACATTAAGTATCAGCAGCATGTTCATGTGGATCATCCTGGCGGCGCTGGCTTTCGGCGCCGTTTTTGACGGCCTTGGCGCGGTCAAGGCGATCGAGTCGCTGTTTGTCGGCAGGCTGGGGCTGACGCCGTGGGAAATCCTGATTATGATGCAGCTTTCCTACATCGTCATGGGCATGTTTCTCGACGATACCGCGATGCTGGTCATCGTCGCGCCGCTTTATGTGCCCCTGGTCGGCGCGCTGGGGTTCGATCTGGTCTGGTACGGCGTTCTTTATACCATCACCTGTCAGATCGCCTACATGACGCCGCCGTTCGGCTACAACCTGTTCCTGATGCGCGCCATGGCCCCGCCGGAAATAACCCTGCCGGATATTTATCGTTCGATCGTGCCGTTCGTGCTGGTGATGGTTTTCGGGCTGATGCTGGTGATAATCTTCCCCGAAATCGCCATGTGGCTGCCAAACAAATTCTATGGCAACTAGGGCCGTTTATGTTCGGGGAATAACGCCTTTATTAGGTGGAAACCGGCCAGGCGATGTGATTATATACGGACCTTAACAAACGCGTTGGTATTACCTGTAATAACATTCGGGGAGGATACAGAAATGTCTAAAAGACGGGAATTTTTGAAAACAGCGGCGACGGCGACGGTCGGCGCCGTCGCGGCGACGACGCTTAGCGCCCCGCATGTCCGTGCGGCGACGCCCATAAAGTGGCGCTTACAGACTTATGCCGGCGCTACCCTGGCCAAGCATGTTATCCAGCCGTCGGTCGATGCCTTTAACAAGGTCGCCAACGGCGAGATGGTGATCGAACTTTATACCGCCGACCAGCTGGTGCCGACCGGTGAGTTGTTCCGGGCCATGCAGAGAGGCACCATCGATGCCGTGCAAAGCGACGAGGATTCCATGGCGGCCCCCGTCGATGTGTCGGTATTCGGCGGCTATTTCCCTTTTTCCACCCGCTATAGCCTGGACGTTCCGGTGCTGTTCAATGAATACGGCCTGAAGGAAATCTGGGAAGAAGCCTACAGCGAAATCGACAATGTCAAATGGATCAGCGCCGGTTCCTGGGATCCGTGCCACTTCAACACCGTCAAGCCGATCCGCAGCCTCGACGATCTCAAGGGGCTGCGCGTCTACACCTTCCCGACCGCCGGCAAGCTGATGTCGCGTTTCGGCGTGATTCCGGTCAATATCCCCTATGAAGACGCCGAAGTGGCGGTGCAGACGGGCGAACTGGACGGCATGGCCTGGTCGGGCATTACCGAAGACTACACAGTCGGCTGGGCCGATGTGACCAAATATTTCCTGACCAATAATATCACCGGCGCCTGGATCGGTTCGTTCTTCGTCAACCAGACCCGCTGGGACGAATTGCCGCCGCATCTTCAGGAATTATTCCGTATCGCCACGGATAGTTCGCATTACCGTCGTCAGCACTGGTATTGGGCCGGTGAAGCGAAGTTGCGCACCCAGGGGACCAAACTGGAACTGACTTCCATTCCCGATGAAGAATGGGCGAAGGTAGAGGCCGAGGCGCTCAAGTTCTGGGACGAAGTCGCCCAAAAGAGCCCCAGATCGGCTAAAGTGGTTCAAATTTTCAAGGATTATGCGGAGGTCATGGAAAAAGCCGGTCGTCCGTATCGCTATAGCTGATCCGCTGATTCAAAACGGTTAAGCCGGCGGCGCCTTTTCCGGGGACATTCCCGGGCCCGGCGCCGCCGTTTTTTTCAGGCGTCGCCAGGATTTTTCGCCTCGACGGCGCGACGCAGCGCTTTTTTCCGATCCGTCGGAAAAGTTTCCATAAAATTGCCCGGTGGCAAGTCGTCCGCCGGATACAGCGCCACCTTGTGGTTTGCGGGAATGGTTTTATGCGGCGAGATGCCGCGCCGGTTGGTTCCCCTGGGTTTGACGATCCGGCCCGCGACGATCTCGTGATCGAGCCACCATTTTTGTTCGGCGACCAATCCGCCGTAACCCAGCCAGTCGTCCATGCGGATGGCCAGCGGGTTCAGCAACGGTCGTGTGAACGGCAGGTTTAGGGCCAGCCAGTTGGCCGCCCGGTGAATCAGCGTGCCGTCTTTCGAGACCACCTTGTTCAAGGGGCAGGTCTTCATGCAGCGCCCGCAGGCCGCGCCTTTTTGATTAGTGATGCGGTATTTGGCGCAGTTTTCGACATCCGGCTTCCAGGTTTCATAACCGTTGAAGATAATTTTGTCGCCGAACGGAATGGCCCCGCAAGGGCACTCGCGGGCGCACTTGCGGCAGCGCCGGCAAAAATCCTGAAGGCCGAAGTCTATCGGCTTGTCGCAGGTCATGGCTAAATCGGTAGTTACCACCACGGTTTTCGATCGTGGCCCGATGAACGGGTTCAGCACCAGCTCGCCAATCCGCGACAACTCGCCCAGGCCGGCCCACAGCATCAGCGGAATTTGCAGAACATGACCATCGGCGGCGGACTGGCAGCGCGCGCCGTAGCCCAGTTTGCGGATATAGCCGGCGATGACGCTGCCGACTTCGGCGCCGCGCAAATAGGCGCGGTAACTTTGCGTGCCTGAAATCCAGTCATCGCCCGAGGCCCCCTCCATGGTTTCAAACCCCTGATCGATCAGCATGACGATGGCGTATTTGTGGTAGGGTTCGATCACGTTGCCGTCGGCGTCATGGGAATACCAGGCATAGTCGGGAATTTTGCAGATGCCGACCAGATCGATATCCAGGAAGTAGGCCAGCGACTTGAGATGCCGGGCCATGGCCTCGGGATCATCGGTTTCCGGCGCTTTTTCCGCTGCCGTTTCGCCGTCCTGCAAGGGTATTATGGCCCGCATGATTTCGCCCATGGCCTCGGACAAGGGGTATTTGGCGACGAAGCGGGGCCGTTCGCGTTTCGCCCGCTGGCCCAGGTCGCCGAAAAATGGCCGGTTGAAGAACGAGCCGCGAAAAGGCACCCGGGGCACCCTTTCGGCGTCGATACGGGTGGTCGGATGATCGACCCGTTTTAGCTTCTCCATGGGGTAGCAACCCAGGTGTGGCGGTCGGTTCTTCTTGAAAAACAAAGCCATGATGAACTCCCGGTTGACAGTCAGCCTGTCTTATTTATAGCAAATTCTGTCGACTGGGGGCTTGTATGATTCCCGTATCCGCTGCACAATAGGGTCTAAATAGGCTACCCGGTACCGAATTACGATTTCTTGGCAATTCGGGCGTTAAGGGCGGGTCGCCGGGAGGAGCAGGCCGTCGTTGGCCCGTTGGCTTTGTCGCCGATCAACACGTAACAGGGAGGATAAAATGTTCAGGAAATTTACTCTAGGCGCGGTTACCGCTACGGCTTTCGCCGTGGCGTCATTTGGTGGCGCCGCGCAGGCGGCCACCACGCTGACGTTGTCGTCATGGTTGCCGCCGAAGCATCCCATAGTCGCCGATATGATCGTGCCGTGGATCAAGGAAGTGGAAGCCGCCACCAACGGCAATGTCAAGATCAAGATTTTGGCCAAAGCGCTGGGCAAGCCGCCGGCCAGTTTCGATCTGGCCAAGGATGGTATCGCCGATATTACCTACGGCGTGCATGGTTATCAGCCGGGTCGCTTCCAGCTGACCAAGGCGGTGGAAATGCCGTTCCTGGGCGATAGCGCCGAGGCCATGTCGGTCGCGTACTGGCGTATCTATAAAAAGGATCTGGAAAAATACAACGAGCACAAGGGCGTTAAGGTGCTTGGCATGTTCACCCATGGCCCCGGCCAGATTTACAACGCCAAGCGGCCGATCAACAAGCTGTCCGATCTGGCCGGCCTGAAAATTCGGGTCGGCGGCGGCGTGGTTAACGATGTCGCCAAGGCCATCGGCGTCACGGCGCTGCTGAAACCGGCCTCGAAATCATACGAATTGATGTCCAACGGGGTCGCCGACGGCGTGTTTTTCCCCAAGGAATCGATCAAGTCCTTCCGGCTGACCAAGTTGATCCGTTATGCCACCTTTATTCCGGGCGGCCTGTACAACACCAGCTTCTTTTTGGTCATGAACCCGAAGAAATTCGCCAGCCTGTCGAAGGCCGATCAGGCCGCTATCGAAAAGGTGTCGGGTGAAAACTTTTCTCGCATTGCCGGTCGTGGCTGGGATAATGCCGACAAGGCCGGCGTCGCGGCGATGAAGGCCGCCGGCGTCCAGATCACTACCGCTTCGCCCGCCCTGATCAAGGAGATCAAGGACAAGACCAGCGCCATCGAGGGCAAATGGGTTGCCTCGCTCAAGGCGAAAGGAATAGACGGGGCCAAGATCATGACCGATCTGCGCGCCGCAATCGCCGCTGCCGGTAAGTGAACGAAGCTAGCGAAACCGTTAAAAATACAGGTATCCGGGCCGTCACATTGGCGGCCCGAATGCTTGGCGCTATCGGTGCGGTACTGCTGTTTTTGATGATGACGCTGACCTTCGTCGATGTCTGGGGCCGCTATATCTTCAATTCACCCGTACCCGGCGGTTTCGAAATAACCGAACTTATGATGGCGGCCCTGATTTTTGCCGGACTGCCGTTGGTGACGCTGCATGACGAACAAATCAGCGTCGATTTAATCGACCAGTTTATGCCGAAATCGCTGCTGCGCTGGCGCGACGCCCTGGTCGGTATCCTTAGTTCGGTGATGGTCGCGGTGCTTAGTCACCGCATGTGGATAAAAGCGCAGGAGCAGGTCAATTATGGTGACGAGACGGCGGCCCTGAATATTCCGGTCGCCCCGGTAACCTATTTCATGTCGGTCGCCACGGCGCTGACCTGTGTGCTGATGATCTACCTGACGTGGGCCAGGTTTACCAATCGTCATCGCCACCTGGTAACCGGGGACGGGAATATTTAGTGCAAGAATCTCTGATCGGTTTCGCCGTACTGCTCACGCTGATTATCGTGCGGGTGCCCATTGCCTTCGCCATGGGGTTGGTCGGCATGGTTGGTTTTGGCCTGATGACCAGTTGGTCGGGCGCCCTGGCGATGGTCGCTACCGTTACTTACGAAACCGGCCTGGCATATGGCCTGTCGGTGGTGCCGCTGTTTATCCTGATGGGCAATTTCGTCACCCGCGCCGGGCTTTCCGATGAACTGTACGGCGCCGCCAACGCCTTTTTGGGGCACCGGCGCGGTGGCCTGGCGATGGCTACCGTGGTTGCCTGCGGCGGCTTCGGGGCGGTCTGCGGGTCCAGCCTGGCGACGGCGGCGACGATGGCCCGGGTGGCGATGCCATCGATGCGCCGGTATGGCTATTCCGACAGTCTGGCCGCCGGCTCCATTGCCGCCGGGGGGACGCTGGGAATTTTAATTCCGCCCAGCGTGATTCTGGTTATCTATGGCATCATGACCGAGTCCGATATCGGCAAGCTGTTCATGGCCGGCATCTTGCCGGGCCTTCTGGGCGTCGTTCTGTATATGGTCGCCGTGCAGGTGACGATCTGGCTGAAGCCCGAAAGCGGCCCGCCCGGCGAGCGCACCGGATGGCCCGAACGGATGCGGGCGCTTGGCGGCGTATGGGGTGTGCTGCTGTTGTTTATATTGGTCATGGGCGGTATTTACGGCGGTATTTTCACGCCGACGGAAGCCGCCGGCATCGGCGCCGCCGGGGCTTTTTTGTTTGCCCTGGCGCGGCGCAGACTGACCTTTAGAATTGTTTACGAGGTGCTTCTGCAAAGCGTCAAGACGACCTCGATGATCTTTTCGGTGCTGATCGGGGCGCTGATGTTTTCCAACTTCATCAACATCGCCGATCTGCCGGGGGCCCTGACCGGCTGGGTTCACGCGGCGAAATTATCGCCCTACATGGTGATAATGTTCATTATTCTGGTCTATGTGGTGCTTGGCTGCGTGCTGGAAAGCCTGTCGATGATTTTGCTTACCGTGCCGGTATTTTATCCGCTGATCCTGGAATTGAATTTCGGACCGTCCATGACGCCGGATATGGTGCTGATATGGTTCGGCATCATCGTTGTCGTGGTCACCGAAATCAGCCTGATAACGCCACCGGTGGGCCTTAACGTGTTTGTCCTGCGCGGCGTCCTGCCCGATGTCAGCACCGGCACTATTTTCAAGGGTGTGACGCCGTTCTGGCTGGTCGATATCGTGCGGCTGCTGATTCTGATTTTCCTGCCGGGGGTATCGCTGTTTATACCCGGATTAATGGGATGGTGAGGGGAACCGGCCAAGGATTATGGCGCCCAGGCCGCCAATAGCCGAAAATACCGCCATCACGTAAAAGGCGTCGTTGCCGCCGGTTTCATAGACCATGCCCGCCAGCATCATGGCGATCCCGAACATCAGGCCCATGGCCATGCCGTCATAAAGATTCTGTGCCGTTGCCGAACGGTCGCTGGCGACGTTTCTGGCGATGAACATGACGGCGGCCAGGTGGGCGCCGGCGAAGGTAAGGGCGTGCAGGCCCTGCACGGCTATCAGCCAGTGAAGTTCCGCCGTTGTTCCCAGCACGACCCAGCGGACGACCCCGGCGATGGCCGCCAGCAACAGCACCTGCCAGACCCGGAAGCGGGCCATAAGGTGGCGGGCGAAAGTGAACAGCAGGACTTCCAGCACTACCCCTTCGGCCCAAAGCAAGCCGATCACCCCTTCCGTCAGGCCGGCCGATTTCCATGAAATAGAGGCGAACCCGTATAGTGCCGCATGGCTTGCCTGAAGGGTCGCGACGGTTATAAGAAACACCAGAAAGCGACGATCGGCCAGAAGATCAAGAAGCGCCGGCCGCCGGGTTTTACGCGGCTCGACCCGGATCCCCGGAACCACCAGCGCGCCCAGCACGATGGCCGCCGAGCCAACGATCAGCAGGCTCAGGATCGCCTCGTTATTCCGGCCCTGCAAATACATGCCGCCAAGCACGGAAGCGCCGATAAAGCTGATCGATCCCCATAGCCGGATGCGGCCGTAATCGGCCTTGCGCTCGCCGATTGAAATAATGGTCAGGTTGTCGGTCAGCGGCAGGGTGCTGGTTAACAGGGTGCCGACGATCAGCCAGCCAAGCAGCAACGCCCAGTAGCCATCGATAAACCGGAAGGAAAGGAAACCCAGAAAAATGATTAACGAGATGACGATAAGTACCGGTTTGCGCCGGCCGCTGCCGTCGATAATAAAGGCCAGCGCCAGCCCGACGGGAATGCGCGCCCACAGGGCGACGGCAAAGATCGTGCCGACCTGTTGCGCCGTCAGTCCGCGCCCCTGCAACCAGGTCGGTAAAAATGGCAAGTAAATGCCGATCACCAGGAATATGGAGAAAATACAGGCCGACAGTCGCAAGCTCGTCATGGGCATGGCGTACTCGGTGATTCGAACATTGACTTTTATCATGAACGGATACAATCTGAAAAAAAAGTCACCATGTGAAAAAAATTACAAACCGACCCTGGCAGGGGGACGAATATAAATGAGCGACAACTCCCTCGCGGCGCGGGCGGCATGGCTTTCCTACATCGGCGGCTACACCCAAAGCGAAATTGCCAGGCGGCTCGACGTTTCCTCGGCCAAGGCCCATCGCCTGATCTCGCAGGCCCAGAAGGCCGGGCTGGTGCGGGTGTTTATTGAGGGTGTGCCCGCCGAATGTGTCGAACTGGAAGAATTTATCATCGATCGCTTCGGGCTGGAATCCTGCACCGTCGCCCCGGCCCTGGGCGAACCGGAAGAGGGCCGCGACCCGCTTTCGTCATTTGATGCCGTCGGCGTGGCGGCGGCGCGGCGACTCCATAATTTGCTAAAGGCCGACGAGCCGCTGACTATCGGCGTCGGCAAGGGCCGGTCACTGGCGGCGATGGTGCGGAACCTGCCCCATACCCGGCGGCCCGATCTGAAGTTCGTCGCGGTGTCCGGCAGCCTGACCCGCAATTTGTCGGCCAATCCTTACGACGTGGTGCACAATCTGGTCGAACGGACGGAAGGCGAGGGATACTTCCTGCCGGTGCCCTACATCGCCTCCAGCATCCGGGAGAAGGAATTGCTGCAAGCCCAGCAAAGCGTTCAGGAAATGCTGCAACTGGCGCGCAAGGCCGATGTTTATATCATTGGCGTCGGCGCCATTGGCGACGAGGCATTGATCCACGCCCATATTCGCGAGGTCCGCATGGTCGACGAAACGGAATGGCGCGAACTTCGGCAAAAAGGGGCGGTCTGCGATATCATGGGCAGTTTTATCGACCAGCACGGCGCGCCGGTCAAAACGGACCTGAACAAGCAGGCGCTTGGCCTGGGCCCGGACGATTTGCGCGGTCGCAAGGTCATCGCCGTGGTTGGCGGCGGCGGCAAGGGGGCGGCGGTGCTGGCGGCGCTGCGGAGCAACGTCATCACCGATCTGGTGATCTGCGAAGACACCGCCCAGCGGCTCAGGCTATTGCTGTCGGAGCAGGCCGCATGAATGCTAAATTGAAGCGCAATCCGGGAATCCGGCTGGACCTTGAACTGATTGATTCGATCGCCGTCAACCGCAGCGCCGTCGAACGGCGGGCGGGTTCCCTGCCGGCCCGGCGGTCGGTGAAGAAGCAATGGCAGGCCGCCTGGCTGCTCAAGGCGTTAAGTTGTATCGACCTGACGACGCTGGCCGGTGACGACACTCCGGAACGGGTGCGCCGCCTGTGCGGCAAGGCGCTGAACCCGATCGGTCGGGATATCCTGACGGCGCTCGGCCTGGAAAATCAGGGCCTGACCACCGGCGCCGTCTGCGTCTATCATAACATGATCGGCCCGGCGCTGGATGCCCTGGGCGGCGCGTTGCCGGTCGCCGCCGTTTCCACCGGTTTCCCCGCCGGCCAGATTCCGATGGAATTGAAGCTGCTGGAAATTGAAAAGTCGGTGGCCGCCGGGGCCTCGGAAATAGACATCGTGATTTCCCGCCAACATGCCCTGACCGGCGATTGGCGGGCCGTTTATGACGAAGTCAGGGCCTTCCGCAAGGCCTGTGGCCAGGCCCATATGAAGACCATTCTGGCGACCGGCGAGCTTAAAACCCTGCGTAACGTGGCCAGGGCGTCTGCCGTATGCATGATGGCCGGGGCCGATTTTATCAAGACCTCGACCGGCAAGGAACCGGTCAACGCGACCCTGGCGGTGTCGCTGGTGATGGTCCGGATGATCCGCGAATATTTTCAGGCCACCGGCCATTATGTCGGGTTTAAACCGGCCGGCGGTATTTCCTCGGCCAAGGACGCGCTCGGTTATTTGTTCCTGATAAAAGAAGAACTGGGCCGCCGCTGGCTGCAACCCGATCTGTTGCGTTTTGGCGCTTCCGGCCTGCTCGGCGATATCGAACGGCAATTAAGCCACCACGCCACCGGCTGTTACGCCGCCGGCCATCGGCAGGCCATGGGATAATGGACGTGATCGAATTGATGAACAGTATGGAATATGGCCCGGCGCCGGAAAGCCCCAAACAGGCCGACGCCTGGCTGGACGGCCACGACCGCCGGTTCGGCCACTATATCAATGGCGGCTGGAAAAAATCCAAAGGTACGAAAACTTTCAAGACCCGCAACCCGGCTACCGGCCGGGTGCTGGCCGATATTGCCCAGGGCGGGCGCAATGATGTTAACGCGGCGGTCAAGGCGGCGCGGGCGGCGCAGGCCGGCTGGGTCGGGCTGGGCGGTCACGGTCGGGCCCGTCACCTGTACGCCCTGGCCCGCAGCATTCAGAAACATTCCCGTCTTCTGGCGGTCCTGGAAACCCTGGATAACGGCAAGCCGGTTCGCGAAAGCCGCGATATAGATGTGCCGCTGGCGGCCCGTCACTTCTATCACCACGCCGGTTGGGCGCAACTGATGGAAGCGGAATTTCCCGATTACCTGCCACTGGGGGTGATCGGCCAGATCGTGCCGTGGAATTTTCCGCTGCTGATGCTGTCCTGGAAGATCGCCCCGGCGCTGGCCGCCGGTAATACGGTGGTCCTGAAACCGGCCGAATATACATCCCTGACGGCGCTTCGTTTCGCCGAATTGTGCGACGAAACGGGCCTGCCGCCGGGGGTCGTCAATATCGTCACCGGCGATGGCCGGACCGGCGAGATGATCGTAAATCATGCGAATGTCGATAAAATCGCCTTTACCGGCTCGACCGAGGTCGGCGGCCTGATCCGCAAACAGACCGCCGGCAGCGGCAAGAAACTGTCATTGGAACTGGGCGGCAAGTCGCCGTTCATAGTTTTCCCCGACGCCGATCTGGACAGCGCCGTCGAAGGCGTCGTGGACGCCATCTGGTTCAATCAGGGCCAGGTCTGCTGCGCCGGTTCCCGGCTGCTGGTGCAGGAGGGCATCGCCAAAACCTTCACCGGCAAGATCAAGGCGCGGATGCAGACGCTAAGAATCGGCGACCCGCTGGATAAATGTATCGATATGGGGGCGATCATCGACCCCAGGCAGCTGAAGCGGATCGAAAAACTGGTCGAAACCGGTGTTTCCGAGGGCGCCGAACTGTGGCAGGCCGATAATCCCCTGCCGAAAAACGGCTGCTTTTATCCGCCTACCCTGCTTGAAAAGGTGACCCCGTCTTCGACCGTCGCGCAGCAGGAAATTTTTGGGCCGGTGCTTACCGTTACCACTTTCCGGACTCCCGACGAAGCCGTCGAACTGGCCAATAACAGCCGCTATGGCCTGGCTGCCAGCATTTGGAGCGAGAACATAAACCTGGCCCTTGGCGTCGCCCCGGCGCTGAAGGCCGGCGTGGTCTGGATCAACACCACCAACCAGTTGGACGCCGCCGCCGGCTTCGGCGGCTACCGGGAATCAGGCTTCGGCCGCGAGGGCGGGCGGGAAGGCATGTATGAATACATGAAGCCGTCTTTCGAGAATTCCCTGCGGCCCGCGCCGAAGGCCGAACCCAGGGCGGCTAAGGCAAAGAGGGCCGCCGCGCCGGCGCTGGACCGTACCGCCAAGCTTTATATCGGCGGCAGGCAAGTTCGCCCCGATGGCGGCTATAGCGCGCCGGTCCATAGCGCCGATGGCGCACTTATAGGAGAGGTCGCCGCCGGCAACCGCAAAGACATTCGCAACGCCGTCGAGGCGGCGCATAAAGCCGCCGCGTGGGCCACCGCCGATGGCCACAACCGGGC
>VAPM010502616.1_pt1 | contig 14300 bp, 12 predicted proteins | sample 3395091 | NCBI WGS metagenome assembly VAPM01 (sample SAMN08290445, study PRJNA428436) | hydrothermal vent metagenome | isolation source: Deep-sea hydrothermal vent chimney 3 | place: Pacific Ocean: Juan De Fuca Ridge | reverse complement strand
CCCTGCCCGGCTATTGGAAAAAGCCTCACGATAGCGCCTGTTATCCAGGAAGCTGACCATGCCGCCATCGGCGGCATCAAGCGGCGCGACATCGGTAAACAGCATTGCAGGATCGGCGTTTCCGGAAATCTCAGCACCGGAAATCTCGGCCAAATCGGCCAGTGAGAACGACCCGGAAACCTTGAAAAACCGCTTGTCAGTCATCGTCGGTATAATCAACCTGTCCGCTATTTTTCCGGTTCGGCGACAACCACGTTGGCGAGGTCCCTGTTCAAGGCCGTCAGGACCGGCCCGGTAATATCCAGCGATGCGTCCGCCAGGACGGCCTGATCGCGTCGCAAAATCAGGTTATAGCCTTTTGCCTTGGCGATATCGGAAACGATTTTGTTAAGGGCGCCCTGCACCTTGCCCATGGATTCGGCCTGAACCTTGTCCAGATTGACCTTGCGCTGCTGCACCTTGCGCTGCACTTCAGATACCCGTTGCTCGAATTCGCGCCGCTTTTCGGCGAAAGCCTCGGCCGACAACAGGGTGCGTTGCCGGGAAAGTTCCTGATTGGCCGTGCGCAGGGCTTCTTCTTCCTTCTTTATTTCGGCCTGAAACGCCGAGCGGTACTTACCAATCTGTTCGGCAATCGACCTGACGGCCAAGGCGTTCTGACGGATCGCATTGATATTGATGACCGCTACATTAAGCTTTGTCGAATTTTCCTGGGCGCTGGCGGCGGGGGGAACAATCAACGCCGTCAGCAGCAACAACAGAATTGCGGAAGATATTTTCAAGACAATCTCCTAAAATCTTGTACCAAAATTTACTCGGACATTTTCCGTATCATCAAAATTTTCTTTTATCAGTGGCACGCCAAAATCCACCCCAACCGGCCCGAACGGCGAAACCCAGATGATACCGGTACCGACCGATAGCCGCATGCTGCCGGTATCATTAATTCCCGTGCCGCCCGGTGAAACGGCGCCGACACTGCCCAGATCGGTAAACAATTTGCCCGACACCCCCAGTTCCTGGGGCAAGCCAACGGGAAATGTCAGTTCGGCGGAAGCCTTGTACATCCATTCACCGCCGAGGGCATCATTGGTGACATCATCGCGTGGCCCGACACCGGAAGTGGCGAAGCCGCGTAAATCGTCGCCGCCTATGAAGAAGCGGTCCGTCAGCTTTACATCCTGCCCGATACCGACGATATAGCCCACCGCCCCGCCAATGGAGAAAATCCACTGGTCATACAGCGGAAAATACCGGCCGCCGCTAAGTTCATTGCTGAGATAGCGGCGATCACCGCCAAACCCGGCCAAACCGTTAGACAGTTTGATAATAATGCCTTCGGACGGGGTCCTTATGTTGTCGCGGGTATCGTATGTCAAATTGTGGGATACCTTGGACAGCGTTTGCTTGCCTTCTTCGTCTCTGATGTACTTGGAGGCGCCACTGCCGATATTATCGACTTCCACCAGTTTGGCGGTATAGACCCAGCTTTGCCTGAGCTTTTCGGTGATCGGATAGCCTGCCCTGAGATTGAAGCCGGTATCCCTGGAATCATAGGAACTGGCGTCCTGCTGGTCGCGGGTAGTCCGGAAAACATCTACGCCGGCGGCAATATCACGGCCCAGAAAATAGGGTTCGGTAAAACTGAAATCGATTTCGGATTTTCTCGCAGCCAGGGTTCCCTTGAGGCTGATATACTGCCCTCGCCCAAGCAGGTTGCGTTCGCTCAGGCCGATGTCGGCCAAGACGCCGCTTGTCGTCGAGAAGCCGAAACCAAGGGACAGCGACCCGGTGGATTTTTCCTGTACCTCTACTTTCACAGAGGTCTTGTCCGGGCCGTCTCCCGGCACCTGCTCGACCTTGACGGATTCGAAAAAGTCCAGATTTTGCAGGCGTTGCCTGGATCGCCTGAGCTTCGCCGGATTGAACGCATCGCCTTCGACCAGCCTGAATTCACGTCGGATTACTTCGTCGGAGGTCCGGACATTTCCTTCGATATCGATTCTTTCGACGAACACGCGCGGCCCTTCGTTTACTTCAAACGTCACCGACACGGTCTTGTCTTCGCGATTGCGTTTAATGCGCGGTCGAACATCGACAAACGAAATCCCCAGACCGCCGATGGCATTGGTCAGGTCATCGATGGTCTTTTCGACCCGTTCGATGTCGTACCAGTCGCCTTTTTCAATTTCGATAATGTCGGCAATATCGGTTTCTTTCAAACCACGCAAATTAATATCAAGCTTCACGTCGCCAAATGAATAGCGGTCACCTTCTTCGACGGTGAAGGAAATGAAAAAATTCCTGCGGTCCGGGGTCAGTTCGGCTACGGCCGAGGCGACCCTGAAGTCGGCATAACCGGCGCTCAGGTAAAAACGCCTGAGCAGTTCGCGGTCCAGGGTCATGCGGTCCGGATCGTAGTTGTCGTCGGAAGAAAGGAACCGATACCAGCGGGTTTCCCTGGTGCGGATTACTTCGCGCAAACGGGAATCGCTATACGCCCGGTTGCCGATAAACCGGATGTTCCTGACTTCCGTCCATTTGCCTTCATTTATTTCAAACACCAGATCGACGCGGTTTTGCGGCTGCTGGATCACCTTGGGTTCGACAGTCGCGGCGAACCGGCCCTTGCGGCGATACAGCGTCAGAATACGTTTGACATCGTTCTGGACCTTGGTGCGGGTATATATGACGCGCGGTCGCAGGGAAATTTCCTGCTCGATATCCTTGTCTTCCAATCGCTTGTTACCTTCGAAAGCGATACGGTTAATCACCGGGTTCTCGACCACGGTGACGATCAACGCCTCGCCGTCGCGACGGATCGTGACGTCGGCGAACAGGCCGGTCCCGAAAAGACTTTTCAGGGACCGGTTGACGCGAGAATTATCATAGGGATCGCCCACTTTGACCAGCATGTAGGAAAGAATGGTTCCGGTTTCTATGCGCTGGTTGCCGACCACCGTTATCTCGCGGACCATACCGGTCGCCTGGGCGTGCGCCGACACCGGCGCGAAACCGATGGCAAACGCCATCAGCAGCGGTAAACAGATCAAACGAATGGCGTGATTCATGCGCCTCACGTACGCTTCCCCTGTGAAATCAAAACGTTATCAGGTGATGAAATTTCTTATGGTCTCTATAAACTTGGATTGCACCAGATCATTCCACGTTGCAAAGACCATAAGGAGCAATACCAGACCCAATCCGAATCGGAAACTGTATTCTTGAATAATCGCTTTCACAGGCCGTCCTATTATAGCTTCGATGGCATAAAACACCAGATGCCCGCCGTCCAGCATGGGGACCGGAAACAGATTAATCAATCCTAAATTGACCGACAAGGCGGCCAGAATAAAGGCCAGTCCTATTGGATTATCAAACGAAATTTCACCAATCATCTGGGCGATTCTGATCGGGCCGCCCAATTCTTCGGCTCCGCGTGCGCCGCTAATCATCTGCCCCAAGGCGCCAAGAATTTGCCGGGTCAGGCCATACGTGCGCTCGACCCCCATCCAGGCGGCGTCAAGCGGGCCAACGGCAACATATTCGATTTTATCCGGGTCCGGGGTGACGCCAAGCAGTCCAATTTCGCGTTCGACACCATCGGCATCGGCGACCACCTGCAATTTCGGCGTCGCCCGGATTTGCATCACCCGATCACCGCGCCGCACCTCGAACGTCAGTTCCACGCCCGGACTGGCGCTGACTACCCGGCGCAGATCCTCGAACCATTTGATTCCCTGATTATCAATTGCAACGATCTGGTCACCGGTTTCGAAACCGGCCCCGGCGGCAGCGCTGCCCGACTGCACGGCGCCGACGCCGGCTAACGGCGACGGCGATCCGGCGATTCCAAACATCAACCCAAGCACCAGAATGGCGAAAATGAAATTGGCCACCGGGCCGGCGACGACAATCGCGGCGCGCTGGGCCAATCTCTTGTGATGGAACGAGACCGCCTTTTCTTCCGGGCTCAGGGGGCGGGTTTCATCGTCCGCGCCGCCCTCAACCGCAATTTCCTCGCCTTCCCCGAACATCTTGACGTAACCGCCAAGCGGAATGGCGCAAAACTTCCAGCGGGTACCGTGTTTGTCGTTAAAACCGAATAATTCGGTTCCAAAACCGATCGAAAACACCTCGACACGCACTTTGTTACGACGAGCTATAAGAAAATGCCCCAGTTCGTGTGCAAAAACCAAAACGGTCAGCAAAATCACGGGGATGATGACAAAATTAACCAGTGTATCCACGGCGAAAAGGCCTATTGCTAATTTAATAAAACTGACTCAGCCTTTTAAGTAGTCTGAATCGCTATTTTATTCAAGGAAATCACCGGCTATTTTACGGGCTTCCAGGTCTACGCAAAGTACGTCTTGCAGCGTGTGAATTGCCGTTCCGGTAATTTTCCCCAGGGTCTCCTCGACGATCCGGACAATATCCAGGAAACCAATTTTCCCGCACAAAAATCCTTCGACGGCAATTTCATTGGCGGCATTAAGAACCGTCGGCGCAGCACCGCCCTGCATCATGCATTCCCGGGCCAGCCGCAGGGCCGGAAAACGGTCCGGGTCGGGGGCTTCGAAGGTTAACGATCCGATTTTTTCCAGTTCCAGCCGGGCCGCCGGCGTCTCCAGCCGTTTGGGCCAACCCAGGGCATAGGAAATGGGGGTGCGCATATCGGGCGCGCCCAACTGCGCCAGCACCGAGCCATCGACATATTCAACCATGCTGTGGACCACCGACTGCGGATGCACCAGAATATCGATTTGCGGCCCGCCCAGACCGAACAGATGATGGGCCTCGATCAGTTCCAGCCCTTTATTCATCATGGTCGCCGAATCGATGGAAATTTTCGCCCCCATATCCCAATTGGGATGATCGACCGCCTGTTCCGGAGTAACCGCCGCCATTTGCCGCGACGTCATCTGCCGGAACGGCCCGCCCGAGGCGGTCAGGATGATGCGCCTGATCTTGCCGGGATCGTCGAAATCGAAGATCTGAAAAATCGCGCTGTGTTCGGAATCAACGGGTATCAGGGTAGCGCCGCAGCGCTTGATTTCGGCCATCAACAGATCACCGGCCGAAACCAGACATTCCTTGTTGGCCAGGCCGACGATGGCGCCCCGTTCTATCGCCTTCAGTGTCGGCACCAGACCCGCCGTGCCGACGATCGAGGCCATTACCCATTCCGCCGGGCGTGCAGCGGCGTCGGCCACCGCCTCTGGCCCGGCCGCGGCCTCTATGCCGCTGCCGGCCAGCGCCCGCTTTAAATCGCCATAGCTGGCCGGGTCGGCGACGACAGCGATCCTGGGTTTAAGTTTCAGGGCCTGGCGGGTCAGTTCTTCGACGTTATTGTTGGCGGTCAAGGCCTCGATAACATATTTACCCGGCGCCCGTTCGATCAAATCAACGGTGTTGCAGCCGATCGACCCGGTGGAACCAAGAATGGTCACCCGACGCGGCGCCGTACCGGACTGTTTGTGTGCTTCCGTCACGACCATCGAACAATACCGCCCCCAAAGGCATATCTGAGCAACGCCGCGGCCATAATAGCCGCCAACAGGGCGTCCACCCGGTCAAGAATACCGCCATGGCCCGGAATCAAGTGGCTTGAATCCTTGACCCCGAAACGCCGTTTTATGGCCGATTCGAGCAAGTCACCGCCCTGCGAAACAATACCTATCGCGGCGCTTAGCAGGGCCGGCAACAGATAATCGTCGGACTTCGCCAGCCAGGCCGCCGCGACGCCAACCAGGGCCGCCGCAACGATGCAGCCGGCCAGCCCGGCCCAGGTTTTATTGGGACTGATTGCCGGCGCCAGCTTCGGGCCACCGATCATCCGCCCGGCCGCATAGGCGCCGGTATCGGCGGCCCAGACCAACGCAAGCAGCCAGTATATGGTATTCCGCCCGTCTTCGCCGTCGCCCCGCAGCCAGATCAACGCCAGGGCCGGCAGACCGATATAGAACACGCCAAGGGCCATCCAGAAATAGCGCCCGTCCCGTTCTCCGCTATAGACCAGCCGCCGCCATTCCCAGGCCATCAGCGCGACCATGACGGCAACAAAAATATTAAAAACAGGATAACCGAAGTAGACGAACGCCAAAACCGGCGGAATCATCACCAGCGCCGCAGCCACCCGCACCGTAACCTGGCTGAAACCGGTTCCTTGATTACCCACGGGTCGCGCCGTAGCGTCTGTCGCGCCCGTGATAGTCGGAAATGGCGGCATCAAAATCCTGTTTCGAGAAATCCGGCCACAGAATGTCGAGGAAGATGAATTCGGTGTAAGCCAGTTGCCAGGGCAGGAAATTACTGACCCGTTGTTCGCCGCTGGTGCGAATCAGGATATCCGGGTCGGGCGTGCCATTGGTGTACAGATGGCGGCCAAACATTTCCTCATCAATTTCTTCCGGGGTTATTTCCCCGGACACCGCCTTTGCGGCCAGCAACCTGGCGACGTTGGTGAGTTCGTCACGCCCGCCATAGCTTAGCGCGATGGTCACCGTCAAACGACGGTTATCGGCGGTCAAGGCCTCGGCCTGATCGATCAGGCTTACGATATCCGGTTCCAGGCGGTGCCGGTCCCCGATGACCAGCAATTTGACGCCCTTTTTATGAAGGGTCCTGATTTCGCTTTTCAAATACAGCCGCAACAGCCCCATTAAATCTTCGACTTCATCCGGCGGCCGTTTCCAGTTTTCCGACGAAAACCCGTACAGCGTCAAATAGCCGACGCCGGCTTCGATAGCCGCCTTGATCACCGTTTTGACTACCTGGGCGCCGCGCTGATGGCCCGCCGCGCGCGGCAGGTTGTGGGCTTTCGCCCAGCGACCATTGCCGTCCATAATAATGGCCACATGGCTGGGCGGCGCGGCGTCATCGGCAATTTTGCCATGAACCGCAGCGATTGGATTACCGGGGCTCATGTCATCAAACCTGCATTATTTCCTGCTCTTTATTGGCCAGGGCATCGTCTATTTTTTTAATGTACTGATCGGTCAGTTCCTGCATCTCGTGGGCATAATCACGGTGCTCGTCTTCCGAAATTTCACCATCCTTTTCGGCCCGTTTGAGTTCGTCCATTGCATGACGGCGAACATTCCTGACCGCGATTCTGGCTTCTTCGGTATATTTTCCGGCAATTTTCGAAAGTTCCACCCGTCGCTCTTCGGTCAGCGCCGGTATGGGTATCCGGACTAGTTGGCCATCGGCGCTGGGATTCAGCCCCAACCCTGAATCCATAATTGCCTTCTCGACGGCCTTGACCAACCCCTTGTCCCAGACCTGAACGCTCAACATGCGGGGTTCAGGGACGCTGACCGTGCCAACCTGATTTAGCGGCATTTCCGATCCATAGGCCTGAACCGTTACCGGTTCAAGCAAACTGGTCGCGGCACGACCGGTTCGAAGGCCGCCGAATTCCTTGTGCAGGACATCGACGGCGCCTTCCATGCGGCGAGCCACATCCTTTTTGTCGGCGCTGATACCTGTACTCACTGTTTACCCTCCCGATTTTCTTATTTCGACACGGACCGTTCCCCGGAAATAACCGTAAAGGTTCCGTTGCCTTTGACAACATCGGCGAATGCGCCCGGTTTGTGTATCGAAAAAACCACTATGGGCACGTTGTTTTCCCGTGCCAGGGCTATGGCCGAGGTATCCATCACCCGCAAATTCTGGGTCAGGACTTCCTGATAACTTAACTGCTCATAGCGTTTGGCATCGGCCACGATGACCGGGTCGGCATCGTATACGCCATCTACCTGGGTGCCCTTCAGCAGGGCGTCGCAGCCCATTTCCACGGCCCGCAGGGAGGCCGCCGTGTCGGTCGTGAAGAAAGGATTGCCGGTGCCTGCGGCGAAGATCACCAGGCGGCCCTTTTCCATATGCCTGACTGCCCGGCGCCTGATGTAGGGTTCACATATGGAAGACATCGGTATCGCCGACATCACCCTGGTCTGAATCCCCTTGCCTTCCAGAATACTTTGCACGGCCAGGGCGTTGATGACGGTGGCCAGCATGCCCATGTAATCGGCGCTGGTCCGTTCGATACCGGATGCGGCGCCGGACAGGCCGCGAAAAATATTCCCCGCCCCGATCACCAGACAGACCTGCACACCCATTTTGTGAACATCGGATATTTGATCGGCGATTATATCGACGGTTTCCGAATCCAGGCCGAATTCCTTGGCCCCCATAAGGGCCTCGCCTGACAGTTTCAGTAGCACCCTGTTATATTTCGATGCGGTTTTTAGCTGTGACGTCATTTAGCGTCCGCTCCGCTGTTTTTGCTGCCGGCGATCATACACCAACGTCCAAGGTGGGGTCTTTATTAATTTGAATTGCTATACTAAACGCCAGAAACGGCGGCGACCTCGGCGGCGAAATCTTCCGCCTTTTTTTCAATGCCTTCGCCAAGTGCGAAACGAACGAACGCCTTTAGTTCGATGGGGGCGCCAAGTTCCTTGGCGGCGTTTTCGATAACCTGCGAAACCCGGTTTTCACCATCGACGACGAAAACCTGATCGAGCAGACAGACTTCCTCATAAAATTTGCGCAACCGCCCTTCGAGCATTTTTTCAATAATCTCCTCGGGCTTACCGGATTGGCGGGCCTGATCGCCAAGGACTTGCCGTTCGCGACTGATCGCGTCCGGGTCCAGATCGTCCCGCGAAATCGCCTGCGGATTGGCCGCCGCGATGTGCATGGCTAACTGCTTGCCGAGCCCCTGCAGCTTGTCCGCGTCGGCGCCGGATTCGAGCGCTACCAGGACGCCTATTTTGCCAAGCCCGGTGGCCAGCGCGTTGTGCGTATACGATGCCACCACACCGCTATCGACCGACAGTGTCCCGACCCGGCGGATATTCATATTCTCGCCGATAGTCGAAATCATCTCGGTCAATTGCATTTCCACAGTTTTTCCGGCATCGGCGTAAGACGCGGCCTTAAGGCCATCCATATCGCCATGGTCCAGGGCAAGGGCGGCCACGGTTTTGACAAAACCCTGAAAATCATCGTTCCGGGCCACGAAATCGGTTTCGGAATTGACCTCTACAATGGCGCCGGAATTGCCCGCGATGGCCAGGCCGACAAGACCTTCCGAGGCGATACGATCGGATTTCTTGGTCGCCGCGGCTAATCCCTTGGTGCGCAGCCAATCGACGGCCTGTTCAAGATCGCCGGCGGTTTCAGATAACGCTCTCTTGCAATCCATCATACCGGCGCCGGACTTTTCACGCAGCGCCTTGACCAGACTGGCGGTGATTTCAGCCATACTCTTCCTCTTTCTTAAGTATTACATATAACCAATTAATATATATGAATTATATTTTAGGTTTCCGCCTTGACTTCCGGTGATGCCTCGACTTCAACCGGGGCCGTTTCCGGGACTTCCTCGACCGTGGGCGCAACCTCGGCTTCGGTCTTCTCGGCGACCGCTGTTTCCTGAACCGTCAGATCTTCCGCCGGGGCAACTTCGGCGGCGCCCAGATCGACGCCGGACGCGGCCGCTTCCTGCGATATGCCGTCAAGCACGGAACTGGCCATCAGATCGCAATACAGATTGATTGCGCGCAGCGCGTCATCGTTGCCGGGAATGGGAAAGTCGATACCATCGGGAGAACTGTTGGAATCGATCACCGCGACCACCGGAATACCCAGCTTGTTGGCTTCGGCTACGGCGATGGCTTCCTTGTTGGTGTCAATAACCACCATTACGTTGGGCTTGCCGCCCATCTCCTTGATGCCGCCCAATGCCTTGTCGAGCTTGTCGCGTTCGCGGGTAAGCTGAAGCATTTCCTTCTTGGTCAGGCCGACGGTGTCACCGGCCAGCAATTCTTCCAGTTCGCGCAGCCGCTTGATCGATTTCGACACGGTCTGCCAGTTGGTCATCATGCCGCCGAGCCAGCGATGGTTAACGTAGTACTGGCCACAGCGCTTGGCGGCTTCCGATACGCGTTCGGAAGCCTGCCGTTTGGTACCGACAAACAGCACCCGACCACCGCTGGCGGCGGCATTGCGCACGGCCATCATGGCCCGGTGCAGCATCGGCGCCGTCTGTTGCAGGTCGATAATGTGTATGCCGTTGCGAACGCCGAAGATATAAGGCCCCATCTTGGGGTTCCAGCGGCGGGTATTATGTCCGAAGTGGACGCCGGCTTCCAAAAGCTGACGCATGGTAAATGTGGGCATAGCCATAGGGGCTGCTCCTCTTTTTTCCGGTTGAACCTCCGCGAGCGCCGTTCGTCACCTTGAATCGCTGGTGAAAAACACCGGAGCGACCGACCGGCGAATTAGCGCCGGGGCCACAAGCCCGCGTGTGAAATAAGCACCTCCCAACAGGAGTATGCTTGCGAGGCGGTTTGATACCGCCGAAAACCGTCCATTGCAAGAACAAAACCGATTTGCAACCTAGATTTCCCTGATCTCCTCGATGCCGGGAATTTCGCGAATGGTCCGCAACAGCCCTGGCGTGATTACCAGTTTGTCGGCGAGGGTGATTTCTACTTCCAGATCATCGTCGGGATGAACCACGACGATGATTTCACCGCCACCGCGTTCGCCCGACAAGGCTTCTCGCAGCGCCCGCAAAGGGTTTTCCGAGCCGATATACAACCTGAGACCGGGGGTCGAGCGGGCCGCCACCTGATCAAGAAGCTCGAAGGAATTTGCGGTGATGCGCGGAGTTTCGCCTTCGAACTGGATAGCGGCCTTGATAAACAGGGACTGCCCCACTTCCAGCAGCTCCCGCGCACTGGCCAGCAACTCGGAAAAAACCATAACTTCGTATGTTCCCGAGACATCGGACAGTTGAACAAACGCGAAGCGGTTGCCCCTGGCCGATGTCCTCTCCTTCTTGCCGATCACGGTGCCGGCCAGCTTGATGGCGCCGGGATTGCCTTCGGCGATGACCTCGACCGCCGGCCGCGCCTTGATCCGCCTCAGGCTCCGGCCATAGGATTCCAGGGGATGGCCGGAAAGATAAAACCCGACGGCGTCGAATTCCTCTTTCATGCGGTCCATCGGCGGCCAGTCGGCGACATCGTCCATGGGGATGGTTGTCTTGGGCGCGGCATCGCCGCCGAACAGTCCGATCTGGTCGCTGTCACGGTCCTGGGCGGCGGCGCTGGCGTGGCGCAGGATCGCCTCGACCCCGGAGAATACCTTGCGGCGATTGCTATCCAATGCGTCGAAAGCCCCGGCCCGGATCAGGTTTTCCAACTGGCGCTTGTTGATGTTTCGGGCATCGACCCGTTCGGCAAAATCGGCCAGGTCGGCGAAGCGTCCGTTTTCCCGGCGCTCGCCGACAAGGGCGCGCATAGCCCCCTCGCCGACATTCTTGACCGCCGCCAGGGCATAGCGCACGGCTTCTCCCTCGACCCTGAATTCGACTTCCGAGGCGTTGATATCGGGTCCATGCACGGAAAATCCCAGACGCCCCAGTTCCTGCTTGAACTGGTTCAGCTTGTCGGTGTTGTTGATGTCCAGGGTCATTGAGGCGGCGATGAATTCAAGTGGATAGTTGGCCTTGAAATAGGCCGTCTGGTAGGCCACCAGGGCATAGGCGGCGGCGTGGGATTTGTTGAAGCCGTAACCGGCGAACATGTTGACCTGATCGAAAATCTGCGAGGCCTTGGCCTGCGGCACGCCCTTGGCGATGGCGCCATCGACGAAGGCCTGACGCTGTTCATCCATTTCCGACTGGATCTTTTTGCCCATGGCGCGGCGCAACAAATCGGCATTACCCAGGCTGTAGCCCGACAGTTCCTGCGCCACCTGCATCACCTGTTCCTGATAAATCATGATGCCGAAGGTTTCCTTGAGAATTCCTTCCAGCGTCGGGTACAGATAGTCCGGCTGTTCCTGACCGTGTTTGCGGGCGATGTAACTGGGGATATTTTCCATCGGACCGGGCCGGTACAGGGCGACGATGGCAATGATGTCTTCGAAGGTATCGGGCTTCAACTTGCGCAGGACATCCCGCATCCCCGCACTTTCCAGCTGGAAGACCCCGGTGGTTTCGCCGCATCCCATCATTTCATAGGTCTTTTCGTCATCCAGCGGCAGGGTCGAAAGTTCGATGGCCGGCCCCCGTTCGGCGATCAGCTTGAGCGTTTTATCAAGCACCGTCAGGGTTTTCAGGCCTAGGAAATCAAACTTTACCAGGCCCGCCGATTCGACATATTTCATGTTGAAACCGGTTACCGGCATGTCCGAACGGGGATCGCGGTAAAGCGGGATAAGCTCGTCCAGGGGCCGGTCGCCGATCACCACGCCGGCAGCATGGGTCGAGGCGTGCCGGTACAGCCCTTCCAGTTTCAGGCCGATTTCAATCAGCTTGCCGACCGCCTCGTCGGAATTCATTTCAACCCGGAACTGCGGCTCGCCCTCGATGGCCTGGCTCAGGGTGGTCGGATTGGCCGGGTTGTTGGGTACCAGTTTGCAGATGCGGTCGACCTGGCCGTAGGGCATTTCCAGGACCCGGCCAACATCACGCAGCACTGCGCGGGCCTGTAGCTTGCCGAAGGTTATGATCTGGGCGACATGATCGCGACCGTATTTTTGCTGCACGTAGCGGATCACTTCGTCGCGCCGGTCCTGGCAGAAATCGATATCGAAATCCGGCATGGAGACCCGCTCTGGATTCAGGAAACGCTCGAACAACAGCCCCCAACGCAGGGGATCCAGATCGGTGATGGTCAACGCCCAGGCAACCACCGAACCGGCGCCGGAACCGCGCCCGGGGCCAACCGGAATACCCTGGCCGCGAGTCCAGTGAATAAAATCGGCGACGATCAGGAAATAGCCGGGGAATTCCATGGAATTGATGGTATCGAGTTCGTAATCCAGGCGCTCCCAGTATGGTTTGGCGACCCGGTTTTCCTCCTCGGCGCTCATACCTTCCTTGTAAACCTGGCGTCGCAGGCGGATTTCCAGTCCCTCCCTGGCCTGACGTCGCAATTCATCCTGTTCGGTCGTCCCCTCGCCACAATCGTAAGGCGGCAGGATGGGATCGATTTTTTCGACCATGTAGGCGGTGCGCCGGGCGATAACCATGGTGTTGTCGACAGCTTCCGGCAAATCCGCGAACAAGGCCCGCATTTCCGCCGCCGACTTGAAATAGTGCTGACTGGTCAGGCGGCGCCGATCGGCATGCGAAACATAGGCCCCCTCGGCGATACAAATCAGGGCATCGTGCGCCTCGTACATATCGGGAGCCAGATAAAACACCTCGTTGGTGGCGACCAGGGGCAGGTCGTGCCGGTATGCCAGTTCGATAAACCCGGCTTCGGTCTTTTTCTCGCTATCCAGACCATGCCGCATGATTTCCACATACAGGCGGCCCGTGAAGGCCTCCTTCAGCCCCCCTAGCAGTTCTTCCGCCGCATCGTCTTGACCGTCGCCCAGCAAACGACCGACCGGGCCGTCCGGGCCGCCGGTTAACAGCAGCAAGCCTTCGTTATGCGCCTTGAGTTCTTCCAGCGACACCTGCGGCGCCATTGACGGCTGTTCATTATTTTCAGCAGCGTCATGGCCAAGGTAGGCTATTCCCAGCAATTTCAATAAATTACGGTAGCCGGTGTCGTTCTGCACCAGCACCACCACGGGGTCGGAGCTGTCCGCATCGGCGACATGGCCGGGCTTGGCGCCGGCCCGCTCGGCCCGCGAGACGCTTAACTGACAGCCGACAATGGGTTGCACGCCGGCGCCGGCGCAGGAGACGGAAAATTCCAGGCCGCCGAACAGGTTGTTGGTGTCGGTAACGGCCACCGCCGGCATCGACTGATCGCGGCACAACTTCACCAGGTCGGATATCCTGGCGGCACCTTCCGACAGGGAATAAGCCGAATGCACCCGCAGATGGACGAAACCAGCTTGTGCTGCGTGGGAATCAGGCATGGCCAGAGGATTTCACATTGTGCGCGCCATGTCACCCGGTGGCGGGCAGATTATCCACAGCAAACGGCGGATCACTAGGCGCATGAATCGAAAGGAACGGGCAATGGCGTACGACGACCGGGATTACCGAGTTCACGCCACACGAACCGAGCGCCGTTCGCGCGTCGCACAGGCGATAAAATGCTCGATCAAACGACCATGCTTATAGCTGCTCAGGAGACTCTCGCGCACATCCCCCATGGTAACTACAACTCTTGGCTGTCTGGGAGACCCCTTCGGTTTTTGCCGGGATGGCAGCAAATCATGTTTGGCGCGTAGGAATGCGTAATCGTTTCTTTACGCCATCAAAGTCATAGCCAAATTGCTCCAAATCCTTGGCATAAACCCTGGCGACGATT
>VAPM010018106.1_pt1 | contig 14302 bp, 12 predicted proteins | sample 3395091 | NCBI WGS metagenome assembly VAPM01 (sample SAMN08290445, study PRJNA428436) | hydrothermal vent metagenome | isolation source: Deep-sea hydrothermal vent chimney 3 | place: Pacific Ocean: Juan De Fuca Ridge | reverse complement strand
TTCCACTTGCTTGACCACATGCGGCAAACCGTTAATATCAACCACCATTCCACGTTTCAAATCACATGCCTTTGGCATCCAGGACTCCTGCTTTTCTAGTTTTAAACTCTAATACAGGAGATTAAAAATCTCCCGCCTTTAGGCGGCCATTTAGTTTTTGCCCCTTCTCCCCAGAGGGGGGAGAAGGCTGGGATGAGGGGGGCATAGATTCGAGGCTGATTCTTGAACCCTCAGCAGCCCTCTCCCAGTCCAGGGAGAGGGAGCCATCGACCATATGGCCGATCAGTCCGGCTTGCCATGCATTCTAAATAACTGGCGCAAATAGCTCTAGTGTTTTTATGATTATTCATCGGAAGACAACAAATACGCTAAACTGGTGCTCTATTTTTCTCGCTTACTGGAGTGTTCACAGCTTTGAACCAGGAAAAACATCAGGATGGCGCCGGCATGCTGGCCAATCGCCTGCGCAAAAATCTCAAACACCTTGGCCGCTGGCGCAAGCGGCAGCAGATCCACTGCTTTCGTCTGTATGACGCCGATATACCTGAATACGCCTTCGCCATTGACGTGTATGAAAGCGCGGATAATGAAAAACAACGCTGGGTGCATGTCCAGGAATACGAAGCGCCTAAAAAAATCGATACCGCAAAAACTAAAGAACGTCTGCAAACCGCGCTTACGGTCATCCTTGAGGTACTAGATATTCCTGAGAAACAGCTGTTTCTGAAAGTACGGCGACAACAGAAAGGCCATGCCCAGTATGAAAAACTGGCCAATAGTCAGAATTTTGTCGAAGTCATGGAAGGCGGAAACCGTTTTCAGGTCAATTTCAAAAACTATCTCGACACGGGTCTGTTTCTGGATCACCGCATCACCCGCAGCCTGCTGGGCGATCTGGCTGCGGGAAAATCCTTTCTTAATCTATTCGCCTATACGGGTAGCGCCACCGTTTATGCCGCCAGAGGCGGTGCGACTTCGAGCCTGACTGTGGATATGTCGCACACGTATCTGGACTGGGCCAGGCGAAACATGGCGCTAAACGGTTTTACCGGGAAACAGCATGAGTATATCCAGGCAGATTGCATAAAATGGCTGGACCAGGCAGAAAAAAAATATCGTTTCGATTTAATTTTTCTTGATCCACCCAGTTTTTCCACATCCAAACGCATGCGTTCAACTTTTGATGTACAACGGGATCATGTCATGCTTTTACAAAATACAGGCCGCCTGTTAAGCCCTGATGGCATCCTGATTTTTTCCAACAACCGACGTCAGTTTAAAATGGATCAGGCGGCTCTGAGCGAATTACAGATTGAAAACATCTCCAGGGCAAGCTTGCCGAAAGATTTTGAGCGCAACCCGAAAATACACAATTGCTGGAAAATACAGCGGCAAGCTAAATGAATAAATACTCGACCTATAACGTCTGCTTGCGGCGGGGTCGTTTATTCTAGAAATTTCTTATTTTTTACAGGTCGACAACAACACCGCTGTCGGCCCTTCACAGGGATTCGACAGGAATCCGGCTACTTTTTTATCTGTCGTTGATTGCTTTTGCCAAGCCGGCGTAGAAGAATTTGTCGGCTCTGACCTGGCCGTGGACTCATCAATAGCCGAAGATTTCGCTATTGCTTTAATAGTTGCCGATCTTGCTGGCTCGGCAGGTACCTGTTCAGCTTCCAGCCTGACGCCGGAGACTGACGATAAGGCTTCCATTTTCCGTTGCTGGCTCAGTTTGGCTTTAAATCTGGCAGCACGCGCACGTTCAAATTCAAGGGAAGCTTTTTCCACCGCCAACCGCTGATTCTGCAAGGCCCGCTCAGCCTCCAGTTTAGCCTGTAAAAGTTCCGCTCTTGCCTTTGCAATTGCCAGCGCCGCATCCCGTTCACGCTGAAGAGCTGCGCTCCGAGCCAGGCTGCTTTCCTTTTCCCGCGCCATGATTCTGTTTTTTTCCAGATCAGCCTCACGCTGCTGCTGGATGATCTGTAATTTGCGGGCAAAGTTATTTTCAATCTCTTTCATTCTGCCTGCAATTTCACTTTCAGCCGCCACCGGACTGGCAATATTATCCATTTTGTACAAAATCAAAACCGCAACCGACATCAACAAGCCAAAAGCAAAACCAAGAATAATAAACCCCAGCCTGCCTGTTCCCTGAAGTGAAACCGCAGCCTCTGCCCGGCCCGGCTTTTTGCCCGTATTCAGCTTGCCGGCAACAGCCTCATTAGTACATGCAGCATGTATTTTGTCATCAACGGGGATGACATTCAGCTCCGCACGATTACTGTTGCCTGCTTCTGGCTGAGACTTTTTGCTCTGACAACTATTTTCCGAATCTCTTTGTAAATTCATTGCTTTTGAAAAACAATTCGCCTGTTTTAATGAGCTGATCGAAGTTGTATCTACAGCTAGAACTCTTGCTCCATTTGACTTTGCTTTATCAACACTGGAGGTGATGAGTTTAGGCCCCGAAAACGATTCGTCACGGGGCATCGTTTCACCGCAAGACGTCATTTTACCAACAAGCCGAGATTCATTTTCGACTATGCCTGTTTGCGCCTCAGCTTTTTTTTCCGCAAGCGTGGTTTCCTCGTTCAAATCACGATAGCAGGGTAAAATAGTATTTTCATCCCGTTCTTTCACGACATCATTGATAATATTTTTATCAATAATCGGCACACTTTCAGCATAACCATATACCAGCGCCGTATCACAAAGCAGGTTTATCAAACGCGGCAGCCCCCGGCTATGATAATAAACCGCCATGCAGGCACTATTGTTAAAAATATCGGCAGCAGCACCGGCAACCTTAAGCCGATGACGAATATAGGCACAGGTTTCGGCTTTATTCATCGCCTCAAGTTTATAATCAACAGCAATACGCTGGGCAAACTGCCGCAATTGTGGATGTTGCAGGTTTTTCAACAGTCCCGGCTGCCCCATCAGAATCATTTGCAGCAAATGATCCTTGTCAGCATTAATATTAGACAGCATGCGCAATTCTTCCAGCGCCGCAGGCGACATGTTCTGCGCCTCATCAATAATCAGCAAGGTATGACGTTTTTGGGCATATTCTTCAATCAGAAAATCTACAAACAACTGGTAGCGCTGTGTTTTGCTTTTATTCTGGTAGGCTAAACCAAAAGACATCAGAATCCAGGCCAGCAATTCTTCAAACGATTCATGAGTGTTTGAAAGCAAACCGACGGTCGTATCATTATCAAAACGATTTAATAGATAACGGATTAGCGTTGTTTTACCCGAACCTGCCTGCCCGCTGATAACACAGAAGCCGGCCTGATTGAGTATGCTGTATTCCAGCAGGGTCAGAGCCTTCTGATGGTGGCGACTAAGGTAGAGATATCCTGGATCCGGCAACAGAGAAAAGGGTTTCTCCGTCAGGCCGTAATAATTTTCATACATGACTCAAGCCCCCCTTCCTTATAATTATTATCGCTTTTGTTATTACTATTATCAGCCCAGCTTATCACTGGAAAGGGGAATTGTGCTCCTGTTACAGGAGTATGACAAGCAACATCATTTTGTTATTATTTAATGATTTTCTTATTTTTATTGCTCATGCTCCCTCTCTGAAACTTCAGGTTACGGCTGAAAGCCGAATGGCTCCCTCTCCCAGGGCTGGGGTAAGGGTTCAAGAATCTGCCTCGAACCCTATGCCCCCCTCATCCCAGCCTTCTCACCCCTCGGGGGAGAAGGAGCAAAAACAAATCCCCTATAATGTGAAGGACTTTAAAACCGTATCTATTCAATAACCTCAACCGGCATACCGAGTTCCAGCTCACCCTGGCTTTCGGCAATCACGTTCTGACCAAAAAATATTTTCTTTTCCTGTAGCCGGAAGCGGCTCAGAGTACGCGTAGGTTCGGCACTTTTTTCCGCTGTATCCGGATCGATGTTGGGAATAACGCAGCGACTGCAAGGCTTTACTATGCGAAAAATTATGCCGCCAATGCGGATCTGTTTCCAGTTGTCCTCGGCGAAAGGCTCACACCCCGTAACTACCAGGTTGGGACGAAAACGACGCATGGCAACCGGCATGGCTAAACGTCGGTTGAGATCATCCAGTGAAGCCTGCGAAATTAAAAGAATAGGAAAGCCGTCACTGAAGGCAGTGCGATCACCCGGCTGGGCGTAAGCCGGATCCACCTGACGAACTTCATCATCGGGAAAAAATACCAGTCGACATGCGACACCGAGAAATTGGCTTAGCCATGCACCAGCCTCATCACCGCAGTCCAGTGCGCTGCAGTGATCTTCCCACACCGTTACCGGTCGGCGCGGCGAATCCGGCAAACAGGAAACATCGAGATCCGACATACCGCTTGCCTGAAGCCGCAGGCCGTTCTCGCGTAGTCGCGGCTGGATCAGACACATGCGCGATTTTTTCCGCTGCGTGATCATGAGGCCATCCTCATCGACCACCATCCAGCGCCGATCAAAGGCAAAGCCAACACGTTCAACCTGCAGGCGATCCATGCTGAGCTGCGCCAGCGATTTAACGGGATAAATAGCCAGTTCACTAACCCTGATCTGTGTCATGCACTACCTCAGTTGATCAAAAAATTGGTAACCGACTTTCACGCACACCCTTCCTCCTGGTGAAGGGTTTGATTACCAACAAAAGGAAGGGCTATTATCCCACAATCCAGCAAGACTGTGTGCTGACTAAAGGACAGGAAAAACGGCGCATTCAGTAAGGATAAATCGGCAGGCTGTCTTCGGCGGTGGCAACGGTAAAATCATCCAGATAGGTCCAGGAATTACAGGATGAACCTGGATCAGGAGGACAGTTATTTTGAGCTCCCAACAGGCGAAAGGCGCGATGACCACCGATATCTTCGGCAGACAAATGCCAGCTTAGATTGGCGGTTTGCCCCTGGATATAGTGCGCAACTTTGAGCCATTGCCCGCCCAGAGGTTTCAACCACTGTTCATATTTCGGGTTGGCCATTGAGGTATCAATGTGGATCTTCACCAGGGTCCAGCGATTGGGGACAATGTGATCGTTCAGATTTGTCTGGCCAATCTTCCCGCGATCGGTGCCGTCTGAACGAAGATAACGGATAGCCCCTGAATCCGCCAGATACATATAATACTCCGGCGACATTGTCCCCAGATCCTTTGCGTAGGGTGCTTCACTATTGCTTGAGCTATACAACATCCAGCGGCTGTTGTTACCGGTAAAGCCGTCATTGCTTGGGTAAATAAATTTTTGATTCGGGCCAAAATGACTCATTTGGTCATTCTGATCGCTGGGGTCATTATAGTAATTGGTATATATCCAGTACTGGAACCAGACATTGGCCGGCAACTGCGTGTCATAATCGCCGCCAAACTGGAGATAAAAATCGGTCTGCGAATCAAAACCCGAAGGCCGCGCTTCTATGGCCAGCACAGAGGTGGAATCCTTGCCGGGAAAAGCTCCTGAATAGCCTGGGATCCGGCGGGTCGTGTACAAATAACCGTTGCCACCAGCCGTCAGGTTTTCAGCTTTGGCGCTACTCCAGCCATGATTCTGGAACAGGCTTATGGCATCGCCACTGCGCCGGACGCGATAATCGAAGTCATCAAAAAAATACACCTCATTGGGTACTATCGCCAGGGAATTGTCCAGCACACTGTCAGACACGTAAATCTGTCGGCTTGCACTGTCAGTCTGCCCGTTTGAATCAGTCAGCGTCAACCTTACCGTATAGCGGTTTGGTACGTCGTAACTGTAGCTGACATCAGCACCCGATGCGGTGTTGCCATCACCAAAATCCCACTCATAGCGAATGATCGCAGCGCCGTTGTGAGAAACATCCGCAGCAGCAAAATGGACCTTGAGCGAGGCCTGACCGCTGTTAGGAGTGGCTGAAATACTGGCCGTCGGCCCCGATGGTGCGAATGAAACGGACTCATATGTCAGCGCAGCGGCAGAAACCGGCGTCGACACCGCCACTGAATTTCCCTGTCCGCTGGTACTGCTGCCACCACCGCCGCAAGCCGTTAGAGTCAGCGCAATAACGATTCCAAAAGCATAAGGTCGAATCGAGATTCTGCTTACTCTACTCATAAATATATCCCTCTATTTTCTGGGGATTAGCCAGCTTCTATTACTTTCGTCATAGTGCTAACTTTAACTGCAAAACAGAGAGATGACAGGCGTATCCGTCTGAAGCGTGAAACAGTTCTGATCTGATTTTTCAGACTGTGACGTCGTCGTGACTTCACTTTCTGCCTGGAAAAAAAAAGCCCCGTCAGCAAGACGGGGCTTTCTCAACAGGAAAAAAAATCAGGCGTCAGCGACGTCTCTCCTGGCGATCCTTAAAGGCCGAGTTTTTCCTTGATGGATGCAACCACTACATCACTGGAGGTGGCATTCACTGACATTAACTGCCCTTCTTTTTCGTAGAAGGAAACCAGCGGTGCGGTTTTTTCAGTATAGGTTTCCAGGCGCTTGCTGATGGCTTCTTCCGTTTCATCATCACGCTGAATCACCGGGCTGCCGCACTTGTCACAGATGCCTTCAACCTTGGGAGGATTGCTCTTGACGTTGTAAATGGCCTGGCAATCGGAATTGGAGCAGGTACGACGAGTAGTCAGGCGATCCAGGATCACTTCACGCGGCACGTCCAGGCTTACCGCCATGTCCAGCTCGATACCGAGTTTGCTCAACAATTCTTTCAGCGCTTCGGCCTGAGGAATAGTGCGAGGAAAACCATCCAACAAAAAGCCTTTTTCACAGTCCGGTTCCTGCAGACGATCACCCATAATACCCATGATCAGTTCGTCAGGCACCAGATCGCCCGCCTTCATGAAGGCCTCGGCCTTCTTGCCCAGCTCGCTACCCGCCTGCACGGCGCCACGCAGAATATCACCGGTGGAAATTTGAACCGAACCATCCACCGCAGTTAACAATTTAGCAACGGTACCCTTACCCGCACCAGGTGCACCTAACAGAATCAACTTCACGAACTTTCTCCTAAAAAAATAGTAAAAAACATAAGCAAAAAAAAATTTCCCGCCGACCGGTATTGGAAGCGGCCCGGGTTATGGGGCGCAATTTTGAAGCATGCGCGAGTGCTTAGCAATCCGAATTCCGCCTGATTCAGGGTATTTTATCGATTCTGGCACCCTGTTCCAGGCAAATCATCATTTTATCCTGAAAGAACCGGCATACGAATGACTATACCTGCGGAAACAACGATCCGTTTTCAGACGTTTATGGTAGTATCGCGGGCTGCGAGCATTTGGTGCGCAAAAACTTCGAAACACGACTAAGACATGACCATGCTACTGGACAACTATTATTCCACCGAGAATAACAAGATCTATTTTTCACGCGAACAGGCAAGCAACTTTGCCAAACGGGTCGCGGGCGATTTCAATCCTATCCATAACCAGGACGCCAAGCGTTTCTGCGTTCCCGGCGATCTAATCTTTGCTCTGGTGCTGGCGAAACACGGACTCTGTCAACATATGGAATTCACTTTTTCCGGCATGGTCGGTGAAGACATGCAGCTGGAAATCACTGAACCCTCGCCAGGTACACTTTCCATCCGCGATGAAAAAGGCAAGGAATGTCTGGGGGTAAAGTGCAGCGGCGAAAAAACAACGAACCAGACACTAATTGCCGACCTAAGCCTTCGCTACGTTGGTTTCTCTGGGCAAACCTTTCCGCATATTCTGGTGCCGCTGATGGAAAAAGAGCAGGTAATGATTAACCCGCAACGACCGATGGTGATCTATCAGAGTATGATCATCGACCTGGACAGGCTGGACTTCAGCGCCCCCGAACTGGAGCTGTCCAGCAGCCGGCTTGAAATCAGCGGCAAACGCGGCCACGTACGCTTTGATTTTCTGTTCAAATCCGCCGGCGAAATCGTGGGAAAGGGTGAAAAAAATATGATTTTGAGCGGCCTGCGTGAATATGATCAGGAAAAAATTGATCACATGGTGGCCGGTTACAATCAGCACAAACAGGACTATCTCGCCCTAATCTAGATATATTTCAATCAGTTAACTATAACTGCACAGTTATCACAATCTCATGGATCGTGATATTTTGACTCATTCTATAAAAAACGTCCTCAGCATATGGTATTATCTGAAAGTACCTGATAAAATTAGTCAACTTTTACGAAGAACACATAAACCAACGAGGTAGTTTATTATGGAAGCGATTGTAAATGGCAAAACAATCAAATTAAGCGAAGCCGGCTGGCTGGAAAACCTGGATGAATGGAGTGAAGAACTGGCTGCTGAAATTAGCAAAAATGAAAATATTGCCGAGCTGACCCAGGAACACTGGGATATCATCCATCTGGCACGCGAATACTTTACCGACAACGGCTCAGTTTGCGAACCGCGTAATTTCACCAAGCTGATGAAGGAAAAATACGGCAAGGATCGCAGTAGTCAAAAATACATCTATTCCCTGTTTCCCACCGGCTTGATCAAATGTGCTAACAAGATTGCCGGGCTGCCGCGACCCAAAGGCTGCAGTTAAAATCGGAATCGAATGTCATGCAATATCCTGTAATGGGAACGTTTATATAAACGTTCCCTTTTTTTTTGAAAACCGATATATTGAAGGCACATCAAATAAACCGAACGTGGAACCCACAGTATGGCTGACAGTTTTCAATCCTCGATTAAAGCCACGCCCTATAGCATTGCCCAGATTGCCAACCATCTCAATGCGCGCGTTATCGGCGACCAAGATCAGACTATTTCCGCCATCAATTCTCTGGCTGATGCGCAACCCGGCGAGATCAGCTTTCTATCGGACAAACGCCTGCAACAGGAATTAAAAAACACCCGGGCCAGCGCGGTACTGGTCAACGAAGCTGCGGCAACACACTGCCCGGTCACGGCGATTATCGTAGACAACCCCTATGCCGCTTATGCCCGTACCGCCACCCTGCTTTACCCGCAACGGATACATATTCCCGGGATTCATCCTTCAGCCATCGTTGATGACAACGCCTCGATTCATATTACCGCCTGGATCGGTCCCGGTACCGTAGTCGAGGCCAGGGCGGTCATTGAAGCCGATGCCCAGATTGGCCCCAACTGCGTAATCGGCAAAAACGCCCATATTGGCAAACAGACCACCCTGGTCGCCAGCGTAACCATCAACCACGATTGCAAACTGGGTGAACGTAATCTACTGCACCCCGGCGTTGTCGTCGGCAGCGACGGTTTTGGTCAGGCCAACGACAACGGCAAGTGGCTCAAGATTCCACAACTGGGCCGGGTGATCATCGGTGACGACGTAGAAATTGGCGCCAACACCGCCATCGATCGCGGCGCCATCAAGGATACCGTGATCGAGGACGGCGTACGCATTGATAATCTGGTTCAGATTGCCCACAACGTACGCATTGGCGCAGACTCGGTGATTGCCGGTCAAACCGGTATTTCAGGCAGCACCCGGATTGGCAAAAACTGCATGTTCGGCGGCACCGTCGCACTGGCCGGGCATCTGACCATCACCGATCATGTTGTCCTGGCGGGACGTTCTGAAGTTCGCCAGTCAATTGAAGAACCCGGCATGTACGGTTCCGGCACGCCGCTGGAACCCATGAAAAAATGGTTGAAAAGCGCGGCGCGCTTCAAACAACTGGATGAGATGAGCAAACGACTGAGCGCGTTGGAGAAAGAACTGGCGCAACTGAAAGACCGTTCAGTATGAAAGTCACCTTGAAATATACTGAGCCGAAACCAGGTTCAGGCATTGTTCTCTTGTTCTACCAAGTCTTATTTTAAAGCCCGCACCTTGTCCAGCAAGCGTTTATTATCCCACTCCCGTTCACCGATTGCCTGATAAACCAGCCGTCCCTTCTTATCCAGCACAAAAGTAGTCGGCAGCGCGCCTACCGGCCAATGCGCGGAAACATCAGCACGTCGGTCCAGTAATACTGTAAAATTAATAGGGTTATCCGTCATAAAATCGACCACGCTGTCTTCATCTTCGCCCACACCCACCGCCAGCATGACAATGCCTTCGTTTTTTATTTTTTCCCAGGCGCGATTCATGGAAGGCAATTCCCGTCGACAGGGTGGGCACCAGCTCGCCCAGAAATTGATAATCACGGGTTTGCCCCGATAATCGCGGATATCATGTTTCACGCCGTCAATATCCGTCAGCACCAGAGGCGGAGCCGATTCTTTGTCCGCCAAGGGCGTCAATGTCAACAGCCGCTGTTCTGCATGCAGCGTCAATGCGAACATCGCCAATAACGTCAATAGACTAGATTTCAACCAGCATAATTTCATAAAAATACTCTCATCGTTCTTCAGCACCAGGATGCCGTTACAGGATTGATTTCATAATCCCGGCCCCACCGGCACACAACTACGGAATCCGGCATCATACACGACACTTTTCACGTACAACACGGCCTGCTTGCAGATGCTCGGTCAAACCCCGGCGCCAGTCCCGGATAAAATCTTCCAGCGATTCAATAAAATCCGCATCATGCTGCCTGCGATTAATCGTGCAATGCACGGTTATTTCCTCACACTTATCGTCCGGACTGATGGTTACCGTCCAGCTTAGCGCATTCAGGCAGCCCGGCAAGCTAAAGCGCACGCCGCCACGAATAACTTGGCGCTGAACCTCAAACAATCCCCAGACGGTGCTGATTTCACCTCGATCACCGTTACCCTTAACAAGCTCATATATGGAAGCACAAAATTGAGCCAGCTTTTCAATTCGCAGTTGTTGCTGCAGATCCTGTTCACTCGCGCCTGAATTGACGATCGCAAAAAATTCCATTTGTTTCCAACCTCGGTTATTGCTGTATCCTTAAAAAATATCAGACTTTGAGCGAGACCGATGCCCAGGCATTGCACCATAGTTCATCGAAATACTCCGACAACGACTTCTCAAGAATGCCGTCAAGATAAAACTGAATAAATTTTAGCGCGCCGCCAAAGACACAAACCGCCGCCACCATGATATCCATCTGCCGGATTTCACCCTTGCGCATGCCTTTTTGTACCACCTCACGCATGCGCTGGAAAGGACGCGAAGAACAGACCGGCGCAATATCGGGCATAAACTCCTGATGCCGGGCATGCAGCATATAAGCCATCACCATCGGTTCTTTTTCTGTCAGCTCAAACAGGGCGAGAATGATTTCCCGGCAACAGATCTCAACCTGACCATGCTGTTGCTCTATATCATCGATCAGCACTTCCATCTGCGCTACATGCCGATCATACAGGGCGCGGGCTATATCCTGCTTGTCAGAAAAGTGATGATAGATGGAGCCGGTGCTAACCCCTGAGTGACCAACAATATCGGGAATCGAGGTATTAAAATAGCCTTTCTGGGCAAAGAGATAAAGTGCGGAATCCAGGACGATTTCACGAACCTGAAGACGCCGTACTGACATAACAGAAGATTCAGTCATAATCGCATCCTAAGTTGGAATAACAATTCTAGTCAAGCGTTGATTCCGGTTTATCCCGCCTTTTACACAACGCATCATATCCACCTGACAGGCCACCCTGGGTATTCACATTCGCATTTACAATGTGAGCAATATCTCGTTACGAAAGAAATAATAGCCAATAAAACCTCCTATTTTCGAGTCTGTGATTCACCCCACAACATAAAAATCACTAATGCACTAAATATTACTTCAAGTTGAATAACTTCATGGTACCTGCAAAATGCGTAATTTTTATTCCTGCAAAAATTTATTTTTTATCATTATTCTAAGTTTGTTTTTATCCGCCTGTGGAGGCGGAAACGGGACCGACAGCAAATTATCCGGCATAAGCACAACCGGGGTTACTGGATCGGACGTTCCGGTCAGTAATGAGACTTCCATCACACTCTCAGGCAGCGTAGGTGACGGCCCGATTGCCGGCGCGACGGTTGTCATAAAAAATGCATCCGGTAAAACATTAAAATCCGTAGTAAGTGACCAACACGCTAAATATAGCGTAAAACTCGAAGTAAACGCGACGGATTATCCTCTGGTAATTGAAGCCTCCGGCGGCATTGATCTGGTAACCGATGCCGCACCCGACTTTATTCTTTACTCGGTTATCAGCGATCCCTCCGTAAAAATAGCCAACCTTAATCCCTTCTCGACAATGATCGTCAAAACGGCTGAATTTATGGCCGACGGGTTAAACTCAGCCAATATCAAAACCGCAAAAAACAATACCCTGGCACAACTAAACTTTGGCCTGGATTCTGCGCTGGTACCGGATCCCGTCAGCACACCCATTTCAGAATCAAATATAACGGTCATTGTAAAAGCCAGTGAAACCTTCGGCGAAATGATTCGCCGGACAAGAGACACATTAAAGAATGGAAAAACAGCCGACGAAGTAATCCTTGATCTTGCCGAAGATCTTACTGATGGAAATCTCGACGGTGTAGGCAGAAACGGGGTCATTCCCAAAACATCAACCGTATCACGCCTAACTTCGGTACAGGTCCTGCTGGAAGCCTTAAGCAATGACCTTAAAGTGGGAGGCACAAACGCAGCCAGGCGCATGGATAATTCCATTATTGAAACCATGCCGGGCATTGAGCCATCGACCAGCACAGCCGATGTATTAATCACAGGCAAAATGTTATCGCAGGCAATCGACGCCCTTGATACTGCAACATCGATAGATAACAACAGCACATTAACGTCTATTGCCAGCCAGTTATCCAGCCTACAATCGGGTACCGCATCATCCGACATTACCCCGTTCAAGTCATCCAGACTGGACCCTGTTATAGCCATTGCCAACAACGGTACTACGACAAAGCCAACAACTCCAACAACGCCAGTAACTCCGGTTAATAATAAACCGGTTATAAGCGGATCACCACGCACCTCGATTGCCGAGGGCAGCCGTTATTATTTCGCCCCCTCATATAGTGACAGTGACGGTGATGCGCTTCGCTTCAGAATTTCCAACAAGCCGAGCTGGGCCAATTTTAATACTAATACCGGCGTCCTTAGCGGAACTCCCGGCATGCAGGATGCCCGGAATTATCCATCCATCAGAATCAGTGTCAGCGATGGTACCGACTACACGTATCTTCCCGCTTTTAATATCCGGGTAAACAACCTTAACCGGGCGCCGTCTATTACCGGATCACCACGCACCTCGATTGCCGAAGGCAGCCGTTACCGTTTTGCCCCCACCTATAGCGACCGGGACGGTGATGCGCTTCGCTTCAGAATTACCAACAAGCCTAGCTGGGCCAATTTTAATACCAACACCGGCGTCCTTAGCGGAACCCCCGGCATGCAGGATGCCCGGAACTATCCATCCATCAGAATCAGTGTCAGCGATGGTACGGACAACACTTATCTTCCGGCTTTCAGTATTACAGTAAACAACCTTAACCGGGCGCCGTCGATTAGCGGTTCACCGGCAACCACGACACTGGCAGCCAGTCGCTACAGTTTCACCCCGTCAAGCACCGATGCAGACGGCGACAACCTGACTTTCAGCATAACCAACAAGCCAGGCTGGGCAACCTTCAATACCCGCACAGGAGCCTTAACCGGCACGCCCTCCATTGCCGCTGTTGGTAATATAACCAGAAACATCAGCATTAGCGTCAGTGATGGTCAGACTCACAGATCACTCACATCGTTTGACATCGAAGTTCTCGGCAGTAGCAACGGTTCGGTTACTCTTAGCTGGATGCCTCCAACGGAAAATACCGATAACTCCGCATTGAGTGATCTGGCCGGATTTAAAATTCTTTACGGCACGACACCGGGGGTCTATACAAACACCATTGATATTAAGAACCCTAGCATATCCTCCTACGTCATCGATAATCTGCCGCAAAACACCTATTATTTTGTTATTACGGCCTACAATTCATCTGGAATATCCAGTGGTTATTCCAATGAAGCAAGCAAGCTCATCAACTGATATCGACACAAACTACCCCGCCGCAAGCCGGCGGGATATTAACAAGCGCATAACACCGATGCGGTCGGTATCCGGAAACGGATTTCTGGATTACGGCCTTCACCGGAATAACAAAGCCCGCCCCACTCTAACGTCATATCAAGATCACTGCTGTCCCATTAGCATCGTAGTGATAATTGCTAAGTTTCTGATTCTGTGAGCATTTGGTTAATCGAAACCATTGAAGACATGAAATGACTGCATTCTAACATCGGAGCCATCCCTTCTCCCCCAGGGGGAGAAGGCCAGGATGAGGGGGGGTTAACGGAACAGCAGTGTTTCAAGATATCGAAATATCAAAATTTAGCGTAGCATATCAGCCGGCAATGAAGTGCCTCCCTGCACT